>SMTZ1_10005382_pt1 | contig 12865 bp, 12 predicted proteins | sample DeeMarSWOR136_30_FD_25667 | JGI IMG/M metagenome (IMG submission 25667) | reverse complement strand
AAAAAAAGCCGGGAATGTCGTCCGCATAACAGATCGTGAAGATTAAGAAAATTATTGAAATCGTAACAACTAGTTTTCTCATTGTGTTGTCCTTTTACCACGTTGCGTGTTGAACTCGTTGCCAGGTATCGGTAGCTATACAAATATAAAAATAGGTAGAATCCCAAGCAATCTGTCCGGTTGTGCAGGTATCGTTTGCAGCAGCCGGAACATGAGATGTTGCGACCACCATGTAACTGGATGAAACAGTAAGCGTATCAAAAGTAGGATCACCATTATATGTAACATCATGCTGAATACCTGATCCAGACGCACGACCTATAAAACCCTTGCTTGCCAATAAGGTTTCATCAACAATTGTTGCGCCATCAACTCTTAAATCAACTGTGTTGGCTAAATAAACCGCATTGTTCGTTCCAGTTCCCGACCAGTCCTCAAACCAGCCGTTTGATACCGATATTTGCCAATCACCCATCTCAGCCAGGATACAGTTAAGATCATAATCATCAAATCGAACAGTATTAAGTTGCAATATGCCTGCTGTTAAAGCAGCATTCCCGGCAGATTCTATCTCAATTCCAATACTATTTGTAATGTCTCCACCATGGAAATATGTGTTGGTAAACATACCTTTGGCGGCATACGTTCCGCTTCCAGCACTTCCAGCAAGATTAGTACCATCAATAAACAATCCCCATTTTGAAAACTCTATCAAGACATTGTTAAATTCAAAAGCTTGTGGGGTGCTATCTCCTTCACCCATATAAATTGCTTTGTTTGCGTTCTGGATGAAAAGATTTGAAAACTGCGAATTATCAACTTCGTAAAGTGATATGCCGTAAAAGTTTGATCTCATCCAGTCCGTCACATTTGAATCCGTTGACCAATATGTCCATAAATGAACATTATTTATTCGGTTTACATCATTTGAATTATCAATTGTGATTCCACGATGTAACGCTTGTCCATATAATCCATTTATAAAAAGCCGGCCACCACCATCAAGTTTAACAAAATCATAGGCTTTCTTGATATAAATGTTTGTGATATGTATGTCATCATATGCACCGGTAATATCAAAAACATAACCCTGTGCATTTGGTGCCCATCCACCCCCTGCTGCGTCGTGTTCCTGATCAACCGCAAAATCCTTAAAATGAATCATGGATTCATTGACATCAAACAAAATTTCAGCTGAACCGTCCCAGGGCTTGTAGAACCATGTGCCTCCGTTTGTAGTCTGGGGATGCGTACCGTAACCTGAACCCTGTACGGTCAGGTTATTAGTTCCGAATGTAAGAGTACCTGATATCTTGTAGCAACCAGCAGGTACGTATAAAATACCGGGATTTGCATTGCCTTCGGCTGCATCAATCGCGGCCTGAAACGCAGTTGTACAATCTGATGTACAGGTCTGATCTGGGGGATCATAGTCAAGTACGTTTATAACTGATTTCCCGGAAATGCCATCAACATGAAGTATACCTGTTATGGTTGCACCATCACTATCGGTGTCAATTTTTTTTGAACCATCATGATAAATCCCGGTTTCGCCATCGGGATCACCAGTCAATATAACCTGTGTGCTCCCACCGGAATCCTTTGCGGCTAACCTGATATCCCCGCTGTTAACAAGGTTTCGAAGCACCAGTGTACTGTTGCTGATCCAATATAGATCTCCTGAACCTGCGCCGCCCTCTGCAAATAGTGGGCCTTCGTTAGCCGTGGTAACGATATCGTTGTTGTTGTAATAAAGCGCAACGGCACCGTTGTTTACGAATGTCGCCAGGGTTTCGGAATCCCCGGCATTTTTAATGGTAAGAGAGTCTGAAAGAATCGTGGTGAAATTCCACTTGCCGGTTATGGTTTCGTTAACATCGGTATGCGGAATCTGTGCAACTAATGACAGGGTATCAGATGCAATCGAAAAATCATCTGCATCCGGGGTTAACATCTGCGGTTCAGAGTCCGTGTTGTCCCAGAAATATATGCTGTCCGATGAGTTGTTAAGGATCGTCCATGCAGCAGAAATTATGACCGGGATACCCGTTGAGGAAGAAAAATCGTCATCGAACCCACCGTTATTAATGTCGATATAGTTGTCACCGTCGGAATCGTAAACAGATTTAAGCATATCACCCGTACCAGTGCCACCTGTCTGTGCCCGTAAAATCCAGCGTTTATCTCCAGCATTCGTATCGGGTGAAATCGTGTTCGGGCTGGACTCCGCTGCTCCCGAATCAATGTCAAGGGAATAAAAATACACATCAGAAGCTGTTATGATCGTGGCGAGCCATCCGTCCCACAGATCTTGACCGTCAATTGAGTCAAGGCAACCATCAGTTCCACCGGTTAGGCAACTCCCGATAAAGTGCGGTGACACTGTTGCCGAAGCCGGTATGACAAGGAAAAGTGATAACGTTATGAGTAGAAAAACTACTCGCGATTGAATCGGATTAATCATCTTCTCTAATGGTTTTAAACTTTATTGCAAACCCGAGCGGTTGGAACCCGCCGGTTGTCTCATATGTCGTGCAAATAAACTTCAGTCTATGCGCCCATCCACGCAGACCCTTTACTTTTGACGTTGTTCTCAGCACTCTATTAGCGGTATCACTCTGGTATAACGGATACGCGGCATATGCGTTATGGGCAAACCGGCCTGAACTCGAATCCTGAAATTTTCCGCTGTCCCATCTTGCAAAGAACCCGGTCATGTTGCTCGGGTCTTCGGTGTTTTTGTACCAGATGGCGTGCACCTTATGATCGTCGGGTATACGCTTTGCAAAGAACTTGATTTCTCTAAGCTCGGTTTCCTGCCACACGGTTTTTGCAGGAAAGAAATCTCCGGTTTCGATAATTGACTGGATGTAATCACCATCCCAGGTATTACCATTTTCCAGTATGTTCATGTAGCCGTCGTCCATACCGGCATAGACGTATTTCTCACCGTTGGAGTCCTTTACCGGCCACGCACTTGCCGGATAATCCGCTGCGCCCGTATGTTTCGTGTACCATTTTCGGTACTTTAATGAATACACCATCCAGAGATTAGGAGTTTGTTGGGATGATCCGTACGGTACAATGAGGTTGTATTCTTTGAACTTTGAATCATACCATCCGAGAGAGTTGTAGATATAGTCCATGTTGACATCATCAACACCGTCATCATCAAAATATTCGTCAACACCTTTAATCGGTGACATCACGGCTCCGTCAAACATGACAGGGCCTGCATAACTTAACCACATCAGGACATTGCGCTCAACGTCTTTGGCGAGTTCAAGCCCGACTTCTGCCGATGCAAGTGTTTTTACCGCTGCAATGCCGGTGTTTGCCGATACGAGCTTTATCGTGAACGGATCAAGTCCGCCTTCGTCCGTAGGGGCGTCGCCTGTAAGCAAGTAAGTTTCGTTTGCTTTTAAGCCTACCCAGAACTCGTATACGTTTGACCCCATCCGGTTGTATAAAAACGTGCCGGCAAGAAGCGCGTCGCTGCCGCCAAAGTACAATGACTGATATCCTCCGTTTGACGTGTCGGCTCCGTTCCAGACATCGGGCGCGTTTGCCATGCTGAAATCCACACGGTTTTCTTCCAGGGTGGCCTGGTTGTTGCACAGGAGTACACGGTTCTTGAACGTGCTTACGAACTGAAAAGCGTCCATTGGTACAGGTGCAGGGATACCACGGATGGTGTCGATTGCGGTTTCCATTTCGGTCGCATCACCGTATGTACCCGATGTCGTACCCGAGAACGTGATTTTATAAAAGTACCCGACAACACCTCGCTCCTCACGGATCTTTTCAACGTTTGTTTCTCCGCTCATAGGGGTGTGCCATGATATAATACCATCTGTTGTAAACGCGGATGTACTATCGCTTGAATAACTAACAGCTTCGTAACTGTCACCATCCCAATAACTGACTGTTATAGAAAGTGAATTGGTCTGATGCGCTTCAGGAATCATTTTAATGTCAAGCGCTGTTACCCGATCCTCAAACCCAATGAACAAGGCGTCACTGGTTGTCATTTGTTCGATATCAACCCAGTATTGAGAATATTGGTCACTTTCCTGGTTTGCGGATAACGTATAATTTGGCACAGCACTGGCAGAATCCCGGTACACAAAGACTTGAATGGGCTGTCTGTAAACACCGTCCCACAGGTCTTTTATGTGTTGCTCATCAGCGTCTACTGAAATTTTGTATATAACAGGAGCTGCTCCACCTGCCCCGGCTGTTAGGGTAAACATGTACGTGTACAGATAAAGGCCGTTTAAATAACGGGGTCGTGCAAGATCCGTGGTATCTGTGAAACTGAATGTTCCGGTCTGTGCAAGTGCCGGGCCGGTGTCAGTCCCATCGCTCGGGCTGGACACATTTTGAAACTGGTTGCCGTCCCAGTATTGACACGACATCGTGGACGCCACTGTATTAGCGGTTGCTATGTAATACTTTACGCCTTGGAGTGGCCGGGAAGACATGACGAGCCAGTCATTGCGTCCGCTTGAGACATCGAATGTTACGGTGTTGCTGATACCGTTGGCTGCGGATTCAAGATCGTTTATAAGGTCTTCAGTTACATCAATTGGATAATCAGTCGGATCTGTGCTCGCAATTGTAAACACTGCGCTTGGTTTTATCTCGGTGCCACCCCATATGATGGTGTCAATCCCGTTCGCGTATATCATTGAATCCTTTACAACCGCAAAGCGGCCAAGACCGGCACCTGAAGTGTCACTAAACAACGCTGTTGATTCGAAGTTGCCCTTGGATGTGATTGCCGTGGTGTTGTAATATAGTTTGGATGAGGTTTCACCGGCGTTTTCAGCCTGAACAACCACGTATGAAGTGTCAGTGTAACTGTTTATGAATTGTACACCTGATCTGATCTTATAGTTTGTAGCGTTTATGATCGAAGTGTTTATGTTGTCGTACCCGAGAACCTGTTCAACGCCGGTATCGTTATAACGCATGTTCTGAAGGGTTTTAAAGTTCTCCGCACCGATCAGGACAGGATCAACATCTGGCAGCCACGCACCTGTGAACGTAAACTCTGCAAACTGGTCCTGTGTGTCGGGAGCCGGTTGCGGGGCCTGTGGCTGCTTTTGAGCAAGCGCTAAAATCGGTATGATAACAAGCAGTATGAATAACAGCTTTTTCATTCGATCACCTGTTGTGGGAACTCGTTTAGATCCATGCGATATTGACTCAGTTCCTGATAATATCGCTGCATGATATGCTCGAATTCGGCAGGTTTACGATCTTTTAGTTTTGCTTGTGCGACTACAAAATACATTAGGGCTTTATCGTAGATTGCGGGTGTTGTGATAGTTCCAGTGGACGTAATCACTGTCGGGCGTGTAATGTAATACACTTTAATGGTTTCCGGGGTTGTGTTGTCAATGTCAGATAGCGGTGGATACACACCGATCGAACCCGCCCACTCGTACCAGTATGTGGGAACTGTAACCGCTGTGTTGTGACCGACAGATATCGGGGAACCCTTCACAAGCGCGTATGCCTTGCTGTTTGAATCGATGTAATGAACCCCTTTTATCGTGACGTAATACCACGGCGCGTTGTCAAATGATGCAATCACGTACTCGATTGTGTCGGTTGTTAGGGCGATGGTATCTGTCGCTTCAAGACAATGGGTGCGGACAGCGATGTCCACCATGCCGTCGTTTAACCATTGCAAGAGTTCTCCGTCAGTCCAGTACTCGTCGTTTGCATCGGTGTCGTTTAGATATGAGCGTATATCCTCTATCATCGACGCTGCGGTCGTGGACGATGTTTGCTGAGACGATGCCAAGAGATGATCAAGGTTTGTAATGGTGAGATTAAATACAAACCCGAAGCATGTAATGATTAGAAATAAAACTATTTGGTTTTTGAAACGTTTCATCTGTCAGCCTCAAAAAAATACGAGCCATATTCCGTGTCTGCTGAGATCAGGTCATTAAACAAATAATCTGCACGTTTTCTCACGACATAATATCTGTTTAAGTCAACTCCTACGTACTCATGACATAAATCCATTGCAAGATTGAACTTGACTGCCCTGAACAGTTCAGGAGGCCAATCCGGGTCGTTAGCAGCAGCGTCGATGTCCTGGATGGGATAGCGGCATGTGAATTTTATGTAATCGTTTACCTTGTTCGGGCGCGGCCACACGTACAGCTTACCTTTATCAAGCTGACGGTCATAGTATACCATCGAAGGCGTGCCATTATATTCCTTGTTCGGGAGATCAAACCATTCCTGTCGTGTGCATAGGTATAATGGGGTTTCGGTTCCGTTGTCGCGGTATAGTCGCGCTTCTTTTACATCATACGGGCGCTGCGCGTGGGTAGTGTAGGTGTACACGTTGTTATCGGTATCGGCACCGTAGGACGAGTTAAGAGCGGCTGTGAGTGTTATCGTGCTGCCGGACGGTGCACCGTTTACAGTCGTCCATTGCAGGGTATCGTCATTTAGTTCGATACCGATATAATCACCGCTGGAAATCCCGGTTATGCTGTCAACGGTAAGGGTAGTAGCCGATGCCGCCGATGACGACGATAACTCGGTTTCGATAACTGACAGGCTTGCGTGGTCGCTGCTTGAACCAATGTCGTATGCCGCTGTACGGTATGCCAAGAATAAACTGATTTCTTTATTTAACCAAATCCCGATGCCGCGCGAGGTCCATTCCTTGAGCATCATGTTCAGGGCTTCACGGGCTTCGGTTATTTCTGCCTGTCCTGTTTTTGCACCGGCAGGCGGGGACCCGCCCATACCTTTAATAATGCGTATTGCCCCGCGTAAGATCGCATCGCCGGCTATCGAGAAATCGTATGATCCAGATCGCGCCATTATAAATCATCCGCTGTTACAGGGTTTGCTGTTGAAACATACACGTCCGTGCCTTCAGGTCTTGCATCGGGTACTGCGTGCTGATCCTTGACAGGCTTGATGGTAAGTTGCGGGTGCTTGTGTTCAAAGCATGTGTCGGAACAGACTATTAGACCTGTCCATTCTTTTTTGCATTGGCTGCGATAGCGCTTGAAGCCGCACCGGTCGCAGATTACGAAGTAGTCGCCGGATTTAAACATTATTCTATTTCTTTACTGTCAGCATTTTTTAGTAATCAATCACTCTGTCTTGGTAATATCCCAAGATCGTAATATTCGCTGCGCCGCCATCCGTGGTAAAATCCACGGCTATACACTGGTCTTCACCCAACACAATCGCGCCGAAAAAATCAAAATCGAAAGAAAAATTCGCAAGTCCTCGTCCTCGAAGAATCACATTTGCCTGGGAATTCGTGCTTTCATTACCGATAGCCGTGGCTTTTGCAATGTTATTAGATCGCCTGTCAAGGTTCACGCCGGTAACCGCTGTACCGGTCGGGGTCGCACAGGTCGGGCAATGCACGATAAACTCCGTTGCCGTGTCTCCGGAAATCCAGATAGGACCGATTCGCAAATATCTATCGGGATCTTCGTTTTTTACGAGCAAAATAGTGTCCAGAGCCGTATAATCATACGTTGCATTGCTCCAACTATATGCCTGAGAATGCCGAGCCGCTGCGTCTGCAAATCGCGGATTGGTGACGGAATAGACATGCAGCATATTATCTTGGTTGACTTTTGCAAACATTCCACTGGGGTCATTAATAATCATGATTCAAATTCCTTTATCTCCTCATTTGAAATCAAGGAGAGTTGTATGTTCGTGATTTTTATATGTTTAAGAATTTCTGTCAGAAGTTCTATTATTTTGGAATCATCGGATTGGGTTGATTTGTTGTACGGTATTGATTCTTTAGACCATGCCAGGGTTTTGCGGTCATCCCATGCACCCTGAAGTGGACCTTCTTCAAGTGTAATGTTGTCACCGCTGTACGTGTATTTCCAGATTTCCCAATCAGTAGCAGTTATTTCGGCGTCCGGGTAGATGTTGCACCCGTGGTATATAAGCTTGCCGTCTGAATACTCACGTCGCTGGGATGTCCAGAACGCACCGATAGACGCGATTACAGATTGATTGCCGGTGCCGCCGACAGTGTTATCTTGAGTTCTGGACATAGTTATGAGCAGATAACCGTGAATACCAGTGTTAAGCCGCTTGTACCGTCGATCTCCGTAATCTTGGCACGGATGGCCCGGACCGGAGTGTCGTCAACGTCTACAATTTCGCATGTGTGCTCGTTGAACGCATCGGCCATCGGGTTTTCCATCGTGCCTTCGACTTCGACAAGGCCGGCTCCCGAGCTGTGGTCGATCCCGATGCCGTAGGGTGCGCCGATGTTGAACTCCACGGGAATCCATTGGGTTTCTGCGCAGTTACCAGTACCGACTGTGATGTTACCCGCTGTGCCGGCATCGACTGTTATACTCGTGATGTAAGAATAATTGTAAGTACTGTATACCGTTGTCGCGTTCGGACCGGTAATATTTTCAGTTAAAGCCCTGCCGTATCGATCAAGGCCGACAACCGCAAACGTTCTGCCGGAATCGTTGCCAGCTGATGTAACCGAGATTTTCCGGGCACTGTTACCGGACGGCATGGTATTATATACCAGTGTCAACGCTCCTGCTTCAGTCGGCTTAACCGTTGTGACAAAATAGTTTGCCGATGGTGCCGATAATGTATAGGTTATTGATTTAGGTCGCATCTACTTCTCCAGGTTATGTGTAAGCTTCAATGAATTTTGTAGGATCATCTAATACTCGTTGTTTCCAGCGTTGTGGTGTGTGATACCCGTACAGCAAGCCGTTTTGAAGCCTGAGTATTGATGATAGATTGTTCGAGTCGTGAATCACGGTTTTTATCCTGCGTCCTTTTGCAATTCCAAGCCAGTGTTCAAATGATGGTTTCTGGTAAAAATATTCGTCAGTGCAAACCATCAGAATGCCGTATGTATGAATTTCCGTTGCACCTTTATATATTGCAAGCGCAAGTGCGTAGTCAGGGCCGCTGCCGAAATAGTCTGAATCGAACTCTTTTATGATTTCTTTTAGCGGGTACGGTTTTACGCTCGGGGCGTTTTTGATCTCCTTGATTGAATAGCATAACGTATTGGTTCGTTTTATTTCTTTTAAGCATTTCTTTACGGTTTCAGGGGATCTGCGTATTTTTTCTTTGCCTTTTATAATCCGGGATAGGTTGTGACAGTCAATTACAGTATCCACCTTGCGTGTCAGAATAACGTCGTTTAAGCCCCATATCTCGCCTTCACCCTGTCCTTGTTTGGGGGCTGTTTCAAGTCCCGGTGCACATCCTAGTATATTTATTCTCACGTGTTGCCTCCTGCTTGTCTTAGTATCGCATTTGCCGCATGCCATCCTGCTGGGGTATTCCCGCCAAGCGGCCTTATGTTCTCTGATACAAATTGTTCTCGTCTTGGTTTGTATTTATCGTCTGTTTCCAATTCCTTGATTTGCTTTAGCAGATCCTTGAATTTCCAGCACACATACATTGAACTGTACATAGCTCTGAAGTGTAACGTTTCAATCTGTGTATTATTGTATTTATTTGTTATCAATGTCAGGCACGGTTTATTTAGTATAACCGCGTCTATCATCGCGCTTGTGTTTATCCCGAAAACAAAGGCACTTTGTTCGATCATCATGCGAAGATTATGTTGAGACTGTGCATCGTCTGGAAGTTTGCCGTTTCGCGGATAAACAACAACGTTTTTTTCTTTAAGCCACAGGTAGTTCTTGTAGTTAGCCGGGTGCGGCCGGACAAGCACCTGCGGGTAATGTCTTGCAATTTTTTGTATCAGCCAGGTTTCGTCCTCTGCGATGTTGGCAGACGATCCGAGATATAGGCAATATGGTTGTGACGGGTCCAGCCCTATTTTGACTGATATGTATTCGGTTGTATCGTGCTCAAACCATTTGTCAAAGAACGGTGCACCGACAACTTCAATGTTTTTGTCTGGGATGCCGTGTATTGTCCGCGCATAGTATGCCTGTGATTTATTCCACACCAGTAACTTATCTGGAATAATGTGAAATATACCCTTGGTGGTTAAGTTGTCCCAGCTGTGATTCATAATCACGGTAGGGATGCCAAGGGATTTCGCAGTTTTTACGTATTCTATTTCCTCAGAGAATCTATGATTGGCAGGGGTGGCAACAACAACATCGGGCTTTAATTCCAGAAGTTGCTGCATAATGTTCGTGGATGATAAGGTACAATCTTCAAGTACTTCAAATATATCATAAAACGGTTTTAATAGATACGTAAATGGTCGTAGTATGGATGGGATATAACTGAGCCAGCGGGTTTTGTAATAACGTGATCCGTGCTTGCGTTTTAGGTAGCTTACACAGGTTCTGATCTCACGTATTAAGAATATGAGCTTTCGTGATATCCCGGTTCTACACTGCATCCAATCAGCTGTGACATGCGGGTTTAATGACAGAAACGTGTCCACTGTTTCGGATGATTCGCGCTTGCTTCTGTGTTTGTCAAAGAACAGATGGATCTTATGTTGATCACCGAGCGCCTGTATTGCTGATGATACATATGAGAAGTTACTTAGTGATTTTATTACAAATATTATCGTGAGTTGTTTCAGTTTCATCCTTAGATTCTTCCTCCTTGATTGGATCATCGTACATCTCGATTAATTCCTGTAGTGTCTTATGGTTCGGATGTTGTCCTTTCACCCATTTTTGAGATGTCTGGTATCCGTACATTAGGCCATTATGAGTTTTTAAAAGCGCAGTACGATCACCGTGCACCTCGATTTTTATGTCCCTGCCGGCAAGTTGCATGCCCTTTACTATGCCAATCCAATATTCCATGCTTGCTTTCTGGTGTGCGTATTCCGTGCCGCCTGCAAGCCACACGCCGTAGATGTGGATCTCGGTTGCACCCTCGTAGATTGCAAGTGCGATCATGTAGTCCAATCCGCATGCAAAGTAATCGGTATCGAAGTATTCCATAACGGCTTCGATTGGATAGCGCTTAACATTGGGCATATCGGATATCTCTGAATGCAGATACGCTTCAATGTCCTTTTCCTTTAGTTGTTCAAGGTGATACTTGTCTTTTGTTTCCTTAATGTTTAACCGGCTGACATGAACATCTATGATTCTATCAACCTTGCGCAGTAAGTGGGTGTTGTTGACTCCCCATATGAAACCGTTGTTTTCGGGCACATCCTGCCAGCCTGGAGCTGATCCCATAATGTTTATTCTCATAATAGATCCTTTCCTTGTATCATTTATAATCTTTGCCTTTTGAAAAAAACCAGGACGGTGCACTGTTCGGATAAGGTTCGGACTTTTCTGTTATAAATAATTCGTAGTTGTGCATCTTTACGTAAGCATCTACCGCAACACGAACATCTTCTATCTGATAATCGTGCCCACTGATAATTCCACCAGGTCTTATCCTGTCAGCCCATACAATTATGTCCTGCATAACGTCATCGAACTTATGGCTTGCGTCTATGTATACAAAATCAAGCGATCCTTTCGGTACGTCCTGTTCTGCAGCCTGAAGACTTGTTTTTCTAATCATTGTAACATCGCCAGGTGCAAGCAGTTCCTTTGCCATTCTATACCTGTCTTCCTGCTCGTCCCATCCAACATCGGGGCCAGGATGATAAGGGTCAATACAAAGAAGCTTAACATTAGGTATTCCAGCACATATTTCTCTGGAATACATGCCAAGCCTAACACCGATCTCAGCGCCTTTTTTAAACCCAAGGGAGTAGAACAACCCAATAAGATGACTTCGTGTAAATCCCAGGATTTCAACCGGGTTTGGCTTATCTTCAGGGTTGAATATATCGTGTAAGTGTTTTCTTATTCTAAAATCCTTTGCACAATATGCATGAAAGTTTATTTCATGCTGTAATAAGCGTGGAGTACCCCAGTATGGTATTGTGTAATACCTGAGTTCGTCATCTTTGAATCTGGCAGAATCCGAGAAGTTGCTGTCATGTCGGATATCAATGTTCGGTTGCCGGGATACAAAGTGTTCAAACGGCCCGACACACGGGCTTGATTCATTAGATGATCTTAAACTGACTTGTTCTTTTACATGGTTTAAATATACATTTTTATATGCCACACCCTGGCTGAGTGCTCTTTTACCAATTGACTTCGTAAAGTAGTTCTTAGTGCGCGTCCAGTAGTATCGGTTTAAGTTATAATAAATCCTGTCTGGTCTAGGTGGTATAAACTTAAAATGACTTGCATGGTAGAAAACGTCGTGTTCGCATGTATATATGATTGCATCATCATCTGCTGCTTCAAGCCCTGCCAGGAGTTGTTGATATATGCTGAGATAACTTTGTGGTATTTCACCAACACAAATGTTCGTGCCGAAGTCAAGCGGTTTTTTGCTGACACTTATAATCGGTAAATGCTTCGATGATATTATTATTTGCTGTCTGACTGCAACCGCCAAGTCTTCGTCCAGTTTACTGTCTGTGTAGTATACGATTACTCTCTTGTGATTTTCGTATTCTTTGTTATCCTTTTCCTCCATTGTAATAACCATTTATTTCTCCTTTAAATCCTTGTGCCTTGTGTCGGTAGAATCCATATAAACTATTTTCTTTTCCTAATCCTATTATTCCTTCAGCAGTTTGTTCTGTTTTCCTGTATTCTTATTCCAATCCATCTACTATTAATATCAACATGCATTGAAACAAGTTATAGGGGAGATCACTCTCCCCTCTGTTAGGTTTATACTCTGTGCGATTACGTTGATGCTTGGGCTCCGGCCATGCTGCTAATACCGAACTGATCAATAATGCACGCCATATAGTTCTCGTACATCAAACAAGATCCGGGATCAACTGTGATGTCACGGTTCGCAGCCTTGCACAGCCATGCGATCATATTTCTTG
>SMTZ1_10005380_pt1 | contig 12866 bp, 10 predicted proteins | sample DeeMarSWOR136_30_FD_25667 | JGI IMG/M metagenome (IMG submission 25667) | reverse complement strand
TTAAAGTCTTCTGTAGATGCAACGATGCCAAAAGCCTCGGCTTCACGTTTCTCCCCAGCCTTCAAACTTGTTTCCAAACTGCTGTTAATCAACTTTTTAGCCAACTTAATGGCTACAGAAGGCTTGTTAACAAGTTCTGTAGCGAGCTCTTTAACAACTAACATCAACTGATCAGGCGACACAACAGCGTTCACTAAACCCAACTGCTCAGCAGTTTTAGCGTCAATAACCTTGCCCGTAAGGATCATCTCCTTCGCCACACCTTTCCCCACAACCCGTGGAAGACGCTGAGTGCCTCCCCAGCCCGGAATCAACCCAACATTTATTTCAGTCTGTCCCAACCTAGCGTTTTCTGAGGCTATCCTAATGTCGCAGGCTAGGGCTAACTCCAGTCCTCCTCCCAAAGCGTAACCATTTATTGCAGCTATCACCGGTTTTCCAACCTCTTCTATTTTGTCGCATAATCTATGCCCTAGCCTAGAAAGCTTTGTTGCCTTTGAGGAATCCAGTTCTTTCAACATTTTAATGTCAGCACCCGCAGAAAAGGCTCGATCTCCAGCGCCCCTAATAATTATCACTCTTATGTTCTCGTCTCCATTTGCATCCTCCAGCCTCGATAAAATTTCTAAAAGCGTTTTCTCATTTAAGGCGTTAAGTGCATCTGAGCGATTAATTGTGACTGTTGCTATTCCCTCACGCTTTTCATAAACAGTGTTTTCTAATTTCATCAGACCAGCCTCCAACAAAAGAGATTATCTCTTTTTCCAATCGTAAAAACCCTTTCCACTCTTTCTGCCTAACAAACCGGCCTTAACCATCTGCTCCAACAACGGGCAAGGTTGAAATTTCACATCTCCAAGTTCTTTTTGAAAAACCTTCATCATAGCTAAACTAGTGTCTAAACCCACATAATCCAAAAGTCTCAGTGGACCCATAGGCCAATTTAACCCAAGCCTCACTGCCTCATCAATTTCGTTTGGATCTGCAACCTCCTCCCAGACAAGATAAACCGCTTCATTTAACACTGGAACAAGAACCCTGTTCACAATAAAGCCAGGAGAATCCTTCTTAACAACAATTGGTTCTTTACCCATCTTTTTAGCCGCCTCAACCACCACTTTAACGGTTTCATCAGAGGTTTTGGCTCCCCGAACAACCTCCACCAGACTCATCAATTGTGGAGGATTAAAAAAATGCATACCACAGAACCTTTCCGGTCTTCGAATAAATGATGCAAGTACTGTAATACTAACTGAAGAGGTGTTCGAAGTTATTACTGCATCTTTTTTGGCAACTTCATAAACTTCCATAAGCACGGTTTTTTTAATGTCAACACTCTCAGGAACCGCTTCAATAATGAGATCAGCGTCCACAACTGCTTCTCTTAAATCCACTGTTGGATGAATTCTACCCAGAATCTTATCCATCTCTTCCTCTGATATTTTCCCTTTTTCAAGAAACTTTTGCAAACTCCCACGTATCATCTTCATTCCATTATCCAGAAACTCCTGTTTCACATCTATTAAACTAACTTCATATTTCGCCATATGAGCTGCAACCTGAGCAATACCGTGTCCCATCAGCCCAGCGCCTAAAACAGCAACCTTTCTTATTCCCATAATTATGTACCTCTATTTAGTTTATGTCATAAAGAAATAAATCTTCACGTATTTGCACGTGTAAAAACAGAGAAAACCGTCAAAAAGCTCATTTCATCAGAGTCAGTGGACGTAACGCTCAATACTTAACTATGTACATAAATAAATTCATTTTATGTAGAGCATTTATATTGATAATCGTCTAAAATATTGAAGCGCAAGCTACAATTAAAGAATTGGCTAATTGTTGTTTTTTAGGTTTTGGTTTACTTTCCTTTCTATCCATTTGTAGGTTTTTTCTAATCCAGCTTCTAAGCTTACTTTCGGTTCCCAGCCTATTTTGCTTCGCACGAGAGTGAGGTCAGCGTTTCTTCCCCTAACGCCTTGGGGCGCCGTAGGATCGTATTTCTTTTTTATGGCTTTGCCTGAGATTTTTATTATCATATCGGCGAGTTCGTCGATTGTAACAAGTCTATCAGATCCTACGTTCACGGGTTTGTTGCAATCGGATTCCATGACCATCACTGTTCCCATGATAGCGTCCTCAATATAACAATATGATCTCGTCTGCTTTCCATCTCCCCAAATTGTTATAGTTCCAGGATTATGTGCTTCAGCTACTTTTCTACATAACGCTGCAGGTGATTTCTCTCTTCCACCTTTGTAGGTTCCTTCAGGCCCGTATACGTTATGATATCGTACCATTCTTATGTCTAAGCCGTGGTCTCGTTGGTATGCCTCGCACATTTTCTCTGTAGCTAGTTTTTCCCATCCGTAGAAGTTGTCAGGGTCAGCTGGATATGCATCTTCCTCCTTTAGTCCTTCTACGTTTGGATCTGTTTGTCTGTATCTTGGGTAGACGCAAGCGGATGAGCTGAATAGATATCGTTTTACCTTGTTCTGTCTTGATGCTTCCAACATATATGTATTTATAAGTATGTTATCATGCATAACTTCGGCGCCGACTTTAGTGATGAACCCAATTCCACCCATATTGGCGGCTAAATTATAGACCTTGTCTATCCCTTTTGTGACTAGAAGGCAGTTTTCATAGACTCGCAGATCTAATTCCATTTTTTCATTCCAATACTTTTCTTGGATATAATTGTCGAATTTGATGTCGACTACTCTAACAAAGTTTCCTTGCAAGTATAGGTGCCTGGCAAGATGACTGCCGATAAACCCACCTCCACCGGTAACCAAAATTCGTTCCATAGCGATTATCACTCTTCTGAATTCTCTTGTTCCATGCATTTTGCCTAATTCGTTCAAAATCAAATATAAATTTTGTTTGTTATTTTGCAATTACACAAAAATGCATGTATGAACAAAACGCTTTGAGTACACCATTTGATCATCTTTCTCAGTTTATGTAATAACGTTGCGCAATTTTTATTATTACATATGTTTAAATAATTCTCTTTATGAATGACACATGCTTTACAGTTATTGTGAGAAAAGTAATTAGAGGTAATAGTTAATTGAAAAACTCATTTGAGAAAAATATGGTTTCGCAAAAGAAGATAAGTGTGGGCGTTTGTGCTTATAATGAAGAGAAAAACATAGGTTTCCTTCTAGAAAATTTGCTTACCGAGCATGACCTTTCCTCAAATAGCGAAATCATGGTGGTTTGCTCTGGTTGCACTGATTCTACTCCACAAATTGTTAAAGATTTTCAAAGCCAAGGCACGCGCGTTAAACTGATTATAGAAAATGAAAGAAAAGGAAAAGCACAAGCATTGAACCATATCTTTGAACGTGCTTCAGCATCAGAAATATTGATTTTGACAAATGCGGACGCGCTTCCTGAATCGGGTAGTTTAAGAAAACTTGTCAATGCATTAGACAATAAGAATATTGGGGCTGTGACTGGGCGTCCCATACCTGTTAATAAACCAGGTAAGCTTTCAAATATGATTATTCAGCTTATATGGAAATTGCATCATGAAGTTTCCATTTACGAATCTGTTAAAATGTCGGGTGAACTTTGTGCCTTTCGCCCATCTTTAGTGAAAAAAATTCCTACAAATCTTGCCACAGATGAACCGTACATTGAGATGCTAATTCGACGTGAAGGATACAAAATTGCTTATATTCCGAACGCCCTCGTGTATGTTAGGGGTCCAGAAAGCCTTCGTGAAATAATCAAGCATCGCAGGAGGTTATGGACTGGTCATTTGCAGATTAAACAAATGCAAGGCTTTGCGGTGTCAACTTCTGATTTCCGTAAGATTCTGTCGACATTGATTAAAAGTTTTAAGTTGAATTTTAAGGAACTGTTTGTAATGGCGTTGTTTATCGTTTTAGACACGTACTCATATCTCCTTGCGCGATATGATCTTAGCAAAGGCAAAATTCCTTTTGTGTGGGAAACCCTCAAAAGCACAAAAATGTAGGCTTCGGGAAATGTGAATAAGCCTTGAGGTCAAAGCTGAACATAATTTCAAAAGTTTTGGGTTATCGTCTGTCTCGCAGATTTGGCAGACCTCGGATTTTGCCAATCAACATAACAGTTAGTGTAACTAATCTCTGTAACAGTCGCTGCAAAACTTGTTTTATCTGGAAGTTTTATCATGATCAACCAAGATCTAAGGAAAACGAACTGAAAACTTGGGAATTTGACAAAATCTTTGATTCACTTGGAAACTCTATTTTCTGGGCAACCTTGAGTGGAGGGGAGCCTTACTTAAGGCCGGATCTTCCTCAAATATGCGAAGCTCTCTGTGAACATTGCAAGCCTAGCATAATTAACATCCCAACAAATTCGTTGTTGCCAGAAAAAATTGAAGACAAGACTAAGAGAATACTTGAGAGATGCGATTGTCCTTCTCTAATTGTCAATCTATCTCTAGATGGATTAGAGGAAGAACATGACAGAATTCGTGGCGTGCCTGGAAACTTTGATAGATTCCTTGATACTTTTCATCGTCTAACGCAATTGAAGTCAGAGTTTCCGAACTTGCACGTAGGAATTCACAGTGTGGTATCAAAGTATAACATAAGCAAACTTTTCGATGTCTATGAGTACGCCAAGAACCTCCACAGCGATTCTTATATAACTGAGGTTGCGGAGCATAGAACTGAGCTATTCAACAAGAAGAAGGATATTGTGCCAAGCCCAAAAGAATACACTACATTTGTCGAGGGACTTATTCAGAGAACAAAGCATGATGGCTATTTCTTTGGAAATTCTGTTTCGCGAATAACTCAGGCTTTCCGCTTCACGTATTATCAAATCGCAGCTGAAGTGTTACGGAAACATCAGCAAATTGTTCCTTGTTATGCTGGTTACGCTTCATGCCATGTCTCTGCCTACGGTGACATATGGCCATGTTGCATCCTTGGATATGACTATTCCATGGGAAACATTCGTGAATATGATTACAATTTCCGAAAAGTATGGTTCTCAGAGAGAGCACAAAATATTAGGAAGTACATTAAAGATAAAAATTGTGCGTGCCCTTTAGCAAACGCTCATTATACAAGCATCCTTTGCAACTTTACTGCTTTGAGCAAAGTTATTAGAAAACTAATGTTATTTTGAGAAAAATGGTTTACCAAATTAATTGAAAAACACGTCTTTTTGGCTACAAAATTTCCAAAGGTGAAGACTGCGAACAGCTATGTTATTCGTCTATGCAACTACTTCTCTTACCTTCCCTAATACTCTTGATGGAAAATCAAAACTGGAAATGAAATGCTTGATTCTTCTCTGGATAGGCTCTGGATTCGCCATTTTAAACCTTTTCTTTACAGAGTCGATATCTTCGCCTTTACACAAAATACTATGAATATTACCTAAACCAGCTTTATGCGCGAGAATTATATGTTCTACCTTGCGATAGTCGATGCCCATTAGTTGGCAAGCTATAAAATCTGTAGCAACGACATTGTTCCCCGCGATAATCAAATCCATAGGAACAGGTGTGCCAAATAATGGTCCTTGTCCCTCCATTCCAATTAAGGCATCAACAACCACAAGATCTGAAGGATATAGCTTGTTTATATGTAGAATTGCATTATCTATTTCGGAATGAAACTTTGCCTTGTTCCTATTAGGATAGCAACCAAACATATTTTTCAAACCGCAGGTAATTGTTGCAACTTCACTTGTCTTTAAGTTACATAAATTGATCATTTTATCAAAATTCTTGCCTTTTAGAACATTTTTCTTACGCAAATCCACTAACTCAACCTCATCTCTAAGCTTATCGTACCCAAGAGCTTTATATTTCAATTTTGGGTTCATCGATGCGTTGGGTGACTCGATAATCATAATTTCACTTGCGATTTCTTTAATCAATGCAAGAACAGTTACACAAGCTTCAATGTGAGTAGTAGCGGGATAGTAATATTTGGCGTTACACAAATTTGGCTTTATTGCAACTTTATCTCCCTTTTCTATGAAGCGTTCAATCCCTCCTAGCAGATTAATTGCCCTAATGATTCCTTCTCTTCTCATTCCGTTAGCCCTGACTATGGCAATTTCGTGCAATTAGATAGCCCCCAGAACATATGGATGATGTGCCCAAACTCTCTTCGGCATAGGATTGCTTTGGTCAAACCAAAATATTTCCTCAAGTATTTGTATGGTTTTGGATGGTTTATACTCACCTTCAACGTCTTTAGCGTTAAAGAAATTCTTTATAGATATTACCCAGTCTGGAAATGGTGGCATATCGCAATATCCAGCTTCTAATATTCTGGTTCCTGCTTGGTTAAAGAGTTTCTTTAAACCATTTAGGGTCATTAAACTTTTGTTCCCCCTATCAGGGTGCATACATTCGGTGCCATGGACAAAATGGTAGAGATCATGTATTATCCTTCCAACGTTAAGTGAGTTAGGAACAAATGACGCCACGTACTTTTTAGAACACTTCATCATATCAAATAATATTTTAGGATTTTGCTGTATAACACAAAAATTCCAAACAAAATCAAACTTCTCTTTAACTTCATAGAAATTTCTGTATGCTGCATGAGGACAATCTAAAGCTAAACCATCAACTCCCCAGACATAATCCAGATAGGGAACTTCACAAGAGGATCTAAATCCATATTTATGTTCCCATTTCCTAAGTAAGCGGTACTGACTTGCCATTCTCCATAATTCTCCGATTCCTCTGTAAGGCTTGTGTTGGGACGCTAAAAACACTCTTTGCATCACTTCAGATTTAAGAGAGAAATTACCCGGTGACACTTGTGGGATAGATATTTCACTATGCATTTCTTCTTTCCCTTCGAGGTCTTTTCGCTGCTATTTTGAATCTGTAGCTCAGGGAGGTGTTTTTAAGGAAATCAATTAGTTTAGTTTCTCGTAAGAAAGGTAAAAATATATCAAGTATATACAAGAAATGGATGTTAAACCCTATAAAACCCATTTTTCTTGCTCTTCGTCCAGAGACGAGGACTGAAGTAGAAATGAATTTAACTTTTTTTCTTTTTCCCAAGTTGTTCAAAAAGTTACCATCCGCATCTATTCGATTTTTGAATCCTCCTACCCGATCAAAATTTTTTTTCCGCACAGCCATAAAGTTTGTGCTACCATGAAAGTCTTTGGTTATTCTTACCCACATTTCGAGTAATGCATAGTATGCTGTGTATTCTATTTTAGTCCACAACGGAGCGTTATAGAGGCTTCCGGGTCCGCAGATCGCTCCGAGTCTATCGTCTTTTTCAAACTTCTGGGTCATTTTTTGAATAGTGTCTTTTCTAAAAATAATGTCTGCGCTTGTGAAAAGTAGGATTTCTCCTTTGGCTATTTTTCCACCGATATTTCTGGATTCAAACTCGGGTGTATTAGGTTTAACTATTGTCTTCACGTTATATTCTTGCGCAATTCTAAGGGTTCTGTCACTACTACCGCCGTCTACGATAATAACTTCAAAGTTTTTGGATGTTTGATTTTTCAAAGATCTTAGCAGATTGCCAATGAACTTCTCTTCGTTCAACGTCGGAACAATAATCGACGTATACAACCGTGCCTTTCTAGTCATTATCTAGTCCGCCATTTTATTCGAACAATCAATTTATCTAATAACGCTTTAAGTATAATGCTTTTTATGTCTAACGAACGTAACGATTCAAAATATTTTTAATTAATTTTAGCATCCTAATGCCCAATAAAAATGATTTTTGCACTACTGACTTAAGTGCATAGTAAACTAAAACCACCAAGGCAATAAAAGAAATCACGTAGCTAACTAAATCGATTCTATTCATTTGGTATTCAAAGACAATTTCTACAGGTAAAATGTTCCCCTCAGGTAGCAAAACGTACATGAAATCAGGTCCAGCTCTATATATACTCAATTCCGTTACGGACCCATTGTAGCTAACCGTATAGACGTGCCATCTGTCAAAGTAATTTTCTTTTAAGAGAACTCCTTTAGCCCTTTGGTCGAGCTTGACTTCTATTCTTTGTGAATTGGGGCGTTCAATAATCGATTTAGCTTCATTGAAAGGTTTAGAACGTGCACCTACATACATTCCATCAATGTTAATGTAGTTTGACGTAGCATTCTCGTAAGGATCATCATTGATTGTGATTTCCAATTTCTTAATTGATGAAATGTCAGCAAAACCATACTTATTCATTTGGTCGAACCAATAAGTTATTTGTTTCCAACCTATCCAGTCCAAACGCACTCTAAACCAATAGGAATCACGTGAATCGTTTCCTTCAAGATAAATAGTAACTTCATGATTACTACCATCTCCAAAAATCCATAGAGAAAAAAATTCGGCGTCAGACCAGTTCCATATGCCCGGGGAGTCAAAAAGATAGACAACTTCATCTCGATGGACAGGATCAGAAAAATTGTATCTCAATTGAATTGAATAATCGCCGACTTTTTTAATTGAACTATCCAATTCAATGCTAGCGTTTGTTGCGCCTGTTGCCCAGGCGATTGACCAGTTAGTTAATAACTCGACCGTACTAACCACAGAAGATACGCTTTCAGTTGTGTTCGAAACCCACGCTATAATTTTGGAAATAAAGATGGACTCCATAAAGTTCTTGTCGGCACTGCGTTTTACGATGTTTAATCCATTCCATGAGACTCTTCCTGCTCCATACTCTCTTACGATAGCAACAGAATAGTTGTGGCTCCAAAGGATTATTTCCGCTCCAGAACGAAAATTATCCAAATAACTATAAGAGATAGACTGGGGGGAGGAAAACGACAGGAAATTAATCCAGTTTGTCACTTCGCACTCTGCCACAGTGAAATTCCAACTCTTTCCGTGAAGGTCAGTTTTTTCTGTTCTCTCTAGAGGACTTGGTTCTGGGATGTAAGATAATTCCAAGTCATCAGTATCAATAACTAGACCACCTCCGTTTTTCACGTATTCATCTAAAAGTCCCCAAGCTTTTTCAAAATTATGATAATAGATGCCATCAAGAGAAACGAAGATCACATCGAACTGGCTCAATTGTTCCGGGAGGTAATTATCGACATATTTTTTACCTCGAATAGGAATAACGTGAGCATCGTTGAAATTTGCATATGCCAGAGAACGAAAGACATTGTCATATACTTGATTTTCCCCAATGATAAGCAGAGTCGTCGAATCAGTAGCAGACACAATTGGTGAAGCACTCTTATAATCAAACTGGTACATAGTAAATAATGTCGGAGTATCAACACGTGCGCGTACATCATAAAACTCAGGTTTGTTTAAGAATTTTTGATAATTATAATCTGGCCAAGCAACTGCAAAGGATTTTACCGCATACCAGTTCAGAAGAAAGTTTGTTTCCTCATAGTTGTCGTTTTCTTTCCATACTGCATTTTCAAGCCAAAAGTGCCAAGGATGTATAATTCCTAATGGATAAAAGCCTCGGGTCTGGGGAACATCATACCAATAGTTAAACCATGTTGAGGCACCATCCCAATCGCTTCCAAAACGATAATTAGTATCGTTTGCATCGATCTCGATCAAATTTTGCATAGTGTAGTATCCACTATACCAGCTTTGGGTTCCTGTATCAATTACATATGATTGTAAAATTGGGAGTTGAAGTACAGCGGCGACCAAAACCATTACTATCAAGAACTTTGTTAACAATCTTAGTCGCGTAGTCGGTCTATAGGCTGAGAAAATGCGACTTAAAATAATCCCGGTGCCTGCCGCCAAGAATAAAGTAAGATAGAAAGGAGAGTCATAAGGAGAGAATATATAGAGTTGTGCTGGTATGCGGGTGAAGGTATAAATGAAAAGAAATGCGACGATTACGCTGATTGATTTCAAAATTCCAAGGCTGAGACGATCAAATTGAAGTTTTCTATTTCTAAAGATCAAAACAGCGATAATTCCAATGGGCAGAATTAACGTTGACACCGTGTTCCAATTGGTTGGGTAGGTCAAAATAAGATCAGACAATGAAACAGGAACGTTCCATGAATGAATCTCGCCAACATACTGTGTTGGACTTGACACAATAAAGGGCAAAAGAAAAAAAGACGATAACAAAAAAACCGGAACAAAAACTCTGAATATATGCAAAATTTTGTCTCTCCATCGTTCAACACATAACATTAAGAGAAGCGCGACAATGAAAAAAGTGAAAAAGCCTGTCTGAAGGTGAGAAATTAAAGCTGCGGATGTTAGGAAAATTGTTCCGATATAGTATTTTTTGGGTTTTGAATTACTTTGAAGGTTTTTGATATACATAAGTGTGAATAAAGCTGAAAGGGGTATGAAGGAAACACCCATCAATCGGGCATAGGTTCCTCCGCCGACCAAAAATCCCAACATAGGCGATGACGAAACTATAAGCGAAATTATAAGCGATGCATCATGATTCTTCATGGCATAGTAGACAAAACAATATAAACCGATGCTGATTAAGGAAAGGCTGACTGCAGACAATAAGATGATCGTAAGTTCAATTGGCAACGTAGTGATTTTGACTAGCAAAACATTAAAATGATGGGGGAGAGGTGCATACCATAGATAAAATGGAGTGCCTCCGTACCAATTGGAAAACCATCTTATGTTTGGCCAATTCTTTAAAATGAATTTAGTCATTGTTAAGTGTTGGTAAGTATCTAATCCTTTCGGAAATCCTCGGAAAGCGCCTAAGTACCATCCTGAGGAAAGAATCCATAGAAGTAAAATGGAAATATCTAAGATCATTCTATGTTTGCTCTTCATTTATGAAACACTCTTACAATACACAATATATGTAGGCTTCTCGCCTGAATTGCTTAAAAACTTTTCATTTTGTAGCAATTTATTCATTTATAATCAGTTCTGCAAAAAAGTAACATAAATTAATGTTAAAGGCGATGCCCTGGTGATAATGCTTGCTTAATGAAAATCTATGTTGTTAGCGAAACGAGAGTTTATTGATGATTGCTTTAATAATGTAAGTTAGAAATCCTTGAACCTCGGCACCCGTTAACTTGGATTTTCCCTTCTTGCGATCCACAAAAGTTATCGGAATTTCCTTAACCTTGAACCTGTTAATTTTGGCTTGTTTAAGAGTTTCAATTTGAATTTCATAAGTTTGACTATGCAGATTATACAATACATCTTTAATATAACTTCTAGAATAACACCTAAAACCACTCGTACAATCATGAATCCCTATGCCAACAGTTACCGCTGCAACAAGGTTAGCGAGTCGACTAATAAATCTTCGTTTCAAACGTGATCCAACTACCTTTCCTCCTCGAAAATATCGACTTCCAATCACAAGATCATAACCTTTTTTGGCAGTACTCACCAACCTTGGGATGTCCCGTGGATTATGTGAATAATCGGCATCCATTGTAACTATGTAATCAGGTATCTTTTTCAATTTCAACATATATCGAAAGCCCGCGGTGATAGCTGTTCCTAACCCAAGTTTCTTAGGTCTAGCAACCAAAAAAATATTGTCATATTCATCTTGAAGCTTCTTCACTATTTCAGGTGTCCCATCGGGGCTAGAGTCGTCAATGACTGCAATTGAAAGGTCAAGTTTCAGCTTTTGAATCTCTTGGATTAGGCTCTCTATATTTGCAGCTTCGCAGTAAGTGGGAAGTATGATAGCAGCTGACACTATTCCGAAGCCTCCTTCCCCAGCGTAAGCATGGTTGTGTGTATATAATAATTTCGATTGGCGAAAATTTTCATCTCTACTCTAGCGAGATTTTCCAAGCACTCACAACCCTTGTGGAAATAGTGGGTATTATCCCTAATGGTTTCTATGTCTATTACTTAGTGTATTTATAACTATTACGTAACAATACTCAGTATTCTATGTTTATTTTATATAACACTTTTCCATTTGATGTTCCAGAAGAATAGAACGCTACGTTTTTATTTTCGGTTTCGCTACCAATTTTGTCCAAAGGAGTAAGATGGTTTGCCTTCAAAGAAACAAAGGAAAAAGCTTGGAGAGGAGCGACTTCAACGTATCATAGACTTGTGTAGGTCTGTTGAAGAGAGAGGTCTTGACCCGTTCATCGTGGACGCTGACGACGTTATAGCGGTTGTGCGGGAGTATTTTCCAGAGTGGGAGTTGCCGGAAGAGTTTTGTTTGGACGCTGAAGCTATTCATCAACTTGCTTCAATCATTAAGCTTCAGAGCGACTGGATTAAGCATCGTTCAACCTCGCTTTACGCTGATCCATTTCTCCTAGAGGAGAAGATACGGAGGACAGGTAAGGAAGAACTCGCAAATATTTTTCTCAAGGCTTGGCATCCAATCGTTGAGTTGGAGCAAATTTCACATAACAGTCTCGCTGAAGCCATCAAGTACTGGCAGAGTCTTCTTCCGTTGAGTGAAAGATGGATGGATTTTGTTTCTTTGAAAACGGAAGCGGGTGTTGCGACGCGTGAAGAGTTGGTCCAGCAGAGGATATTAGCAGAAAAGGTTTTTTCAGAGGAGTTGGAAGAGTTTTGGGAAGAATTGAAGCAAAGGGTTGGCGACGAAGGTAAGGTTTTGTACTGGGATTTTGTTGGCGCTGACACGTATTCTGAAACGTTGAGGCGGGCTTATCTGACAAGTTTTCTTGTGACTTATGGATACACGACTTTGGAGGTGCATCGGCTGGAGGAGGAGATGTTTCTTAAGCCATTTGAAAAGCCGAAATCTCTGGTTGGTGCGGAGCAGTTGGTCTCTATTCCGGTTTCTGTAAGTGTTGAGGAATGGATGAAGTGGAAGGAGGGCAAGCAGGGTTGAAGAGGAAATCATATTACGCGAGGAAAATTAAGAGAGCAGTTCACCTTTTGTTTTATAAGCATCACAGGAAACCTGGGGTGAAAGGGTGG
>SMTZ1_10005378_pt1 | contig 12866 bp, 13 predicted proteins | sample DeeMarSWOR136_30_FD_25667 | JGI IMG/M metagenome (IMG submission 25667) | reverse complement strand
TGATTATTTTCTACGTGAAAGCTGGTGCTCAAGCAAAAGACTTGGATAAAATTGAAGAAGCCCTCATCAACGCTACGAGAAGAGCCACTAAAGAGATACCTCTGCGCCCAAACTCAGTTGGAATACTAACTCGAAAGAACACAGGAGACAACACTGGAAGATACCTTCCATATATACACTGGGATATTGCATCAGGAGATACAATCGAACTCATTGTTTTTCCAAAAGGAGGCGGATCGGAAAACGTTTGCCAACTGGGCATGATAAGACCGGGCGAGGGTTTAGATGGGCTGAAAAAGTTTGTTGTTGACACAGTACTGGAGGCTGGCGCCAAACCATGTCCTCCCAACATACTGGGTGTCGGAATAGGAGGAGGAGCAGACATCGCCATGAAAATTGCAAAGGTAGCGTTGTTAAGACCGATAAATCAGTCGAATCCTGATCCGGAGATAGCAAAGCTTGAAAAAGAGTTGTACGAGGCTGCAAACATGACTGGAATTGGACCTATGGGACTTGGCGGCAAGTTCACAGTGTTAGGCGTAAACGTCGATTACGCTAACAGACACCCCGCATCTTATCCAGTGGCAGTTGCTTTTCAGTGCTGGGCTGCAAGGAGGGCATCGGCACGAATTAATCCCGACGGAACCGTTGAATATTTAACCAATAAGGCGAGGTGAAAAGAAATGGCAGTGTGTAAACTCAAAACCCCGATTTCAGAGGAAGATGTGCGAAAGCTGAAAATGAACGATGTCCTCTACATAACTGGGACCATGGTCACGGCACGGGACTCAGCACACAAAAGAGCGCTGGAACTCTTTAAAGAGGGAAAGGATATGCCTATTAACCTACAGGGATTAGCTGTTTTCCATTGCGGTCCCATTGTGAGAAAAGAGGATGATAAATGGATGGTGATTGCAGCTGGTCCCACAACAAGCACCCGAATGGATCTATTTGAAGATGAATTCATCAAAGCTTTCAAGATTCGAGTTGTGATAGGTAAAGGCGGTATGGGCAGAAGAACCGCTGAGGGCATGAAAAAATATGGAGCGATCTATGGAGCCTTCACTGGGGGAGCGGCTGTTCTCGCTGCTAATGCGATTAAGAATGTGAGAAGTGTGAAGTGGCTCGACTTAGGAATGCCAGAGGCACTGTGGATTCTTGAAGTTGAGAATTTTGGACCTTTGACTGTTGCTATTGATACGTACGGAAATAACCTGTTCGAAGAGGTACACAAGAAAACCGAAGAAAAAAGACTGAAAATTTACGAAAAGCTTGGTCTGTTAATCAAATAGAAATACTCCACGTCAAACAACAATCGCAAAGAGACTGCTCACCATGCTGAGACAATATAAACGATTCGGCGTGAACATAACGAAAGCTCCATTATATTTCCAGAATACAGAGAAAAAAATGCTTTCTCATACACTAACATCTTCAAAGCGGTGATTTCCCCTTTTTGAAAATTCAAAACTTATATCTTAGTCGATTCCTTTACAATCTTCAATTGCGAACGCCACTGAATAGTAAAGGTGTTCCTACAAAACGGTAACTTGTGGAGCTCGGTTCGGAAGATGTAACCAAGAAGGTAAGAGTTAGGGGGAAAACATAAAAATGGTGCAACGCAAATTCATAGTGTGTGATCCAGAAAAATGTACTGGATGCGGAATATGCGAACTTGTCTGCTCTGCTGAAAAGGAGAAGGGATTTAACCCTCTGCTTTCTAGGATTCGTACGGTTCGGGTGAAGCCTTTTATAAACATGTCTATTGCTTGCCGCCTTTGCGAAGACCCGAAATGCGTTAAAAGCTGCCCTAGAAAAGCCTTAAGAATTGACGAAAAAACCGGTATCATAGTAGTTGACGAAGATGAGTGCGATGGTTGCTGCTGGTGCATCCAAGCTTGTGAATTCGGTGCGATAACATTGCATATGCAAAAGAAAAACGTATTTGCATGTGACCTCTGCGGATTAGACCCGAAATGTATATACTACTGTCCTAAAGAAGCACTTGAACTAATGACCCCAGAAGAAGTTGGGCAGAGAATGAGAAAAAAAGCTGCGAGTAAACTTCTAGTAGAAACATAACTAGTGACTGCTATGTGTGGCTTCACGGAGGGATTTTATGAACGCCCGAACAACAATGAAACGTGAAATCAGCGAAAAACTGGTTCTAGAAAGAACAGCACTATCTGCCCATCAGGTTCTCACATTAAATCATAAACAATGCGTAGGATGTGGAATCTGCATAAAAGTTTGCCCCGAAAAAGCAGTAACTGAACTACTACCTGTGATAGTCCGTGATGGGAGGTTGGCAAGGAAGGCACTTATTGATATCGACGCGAATAAATGCGTATTTTGCGGCGAATGTGTAGTTTTATGTCCAATTAACGCCATAAAGATAGAAGTGGACGGCAAAGAAAGAATTCCTGTGGTCGAGGCTGAGGCTTTTCCCATTCTCATAAAGGAAATAAGTGTTGACGTGAACAAATGCGACCCAACTTGTAATTCAGCGTGCCAAGAAAGCTGTCCAACAGATGCCATAGAAGTAGTCGTGAAAAAGATGGGGAAGCCTAGAGAGCAGAAAATCGTTGAAGTCAAAATCGACAAGCAAAAGTGCATATTCTGCAAACGTTGCGAACTTGCATGTCCACAAACAGCCATTCACGTCACACAGCCGATGCAAGGCTCAATTTGTTTGAACACAAATCTATGCCCAAAGAGTTGCAGAGTGTGTGTCGACATTTGTCCAACCAAGGCTATTAAACTTAGCAAAAACGGAAAACCTGCTATAACAGAGGAATTCTGCATCTATTGTGGTGCATGTCAAGAAGTTTGCCCCGAAAAAGCAATCGCTGTTAGGCGAACGCAGGTTTTGCACTCTGAAGTCAAATCTGGTGCATGGATAAAAGCGTTAGAAAATTTAACCTCCTACCTTTCCTTAGTTAAAGAACTAAACGCGAAATCTATGGCAAAACTACGCGAAGCGGCTGAAAAAATTGGCTGATTTTGATACTCTCTCGAATTTCAAAGTTACGCCACAGAATTGTATACATGCCAAAAAAAATTCTTAAAAACCGAAGTAATCTTTTTAAGGTTGGTGCTTTTAGCTAGATTCTTTCTTTTATTTTGCTACGTTTTTCATTTGAGATTTTGCCAAGACGCGAAATTCTTGTGTTGATTGTTTCAAAAAGATTCACTGTTTTGTCATATTGTGGTATTGTTGTGATCATTGATTGCAACCTAAGAGCTTCTATTCCATAAAGCTGTAATTCTTTTTTCAGTTTGACAACATGTTGCCGAAGTTTTTCTCCAGCGAATGGGCTATCGTCTCCTTCAAGGAACACTATGCCATCAGCGCCGTAAGCAAATGCGTTAAGTAGATGTTTTATTCCTATGCGCATGCAACTTGATACCGACAGCGGTCTGACGCTTGATGTGTAGTTTAGTCTTCTGTTTCCAGCTAAATCTAATGAGGCATAAGCTGTTTTTCTTTCTATAAAGGCTATTATTTTTGGTTCTTTTATCTCTCCTGAACTGATACCTCGAATCTGTTCTATCATTTGTATGTCTGTGAAATTGGTTAGATCTATTGCTTCTTTTGGACATGCCGTAACGCACGCTCCACAGTTTATGCATAAAACTGGAGCAACTTTTATTTCGCGGTTAGTTATTGATAGGGCATTTGTAGGACAGACTAGGATACATTCTTCGCAAAAGTCGCATTTCATCTGATCTATTTTAGGTATTTCTGGAGAAGTTGCAAACTCGCCTTTTCCTATGAATGTTGCAGCTCTTGAAGCTGTAGCCATAGCTTCTTCAACAGATTCCCTGATGTCTTTTGGCCCTAGCGCGCATCCACACAAGTAAGTTCCCGTTCTCGCGCTGTCTACAGGGTTAAGCTTGTAGTGTTTCTCTAGGAAGAAGCCATCGGGTCCTGTGTGTAATCCTAAGATTTTTGCTGTTTTTTCAACCTCAGGTCTTGGAGTGATAGCTGTGCTGAGCACTACCATGTTAAATGTCTCTTCAATTGGTGTTCCTGTAATTGTGTCTTCAGCCTTCACAACTAACCCTTTATTTGTGGGTAAAACTTTGGCCGCTAAACCTCTAACAAATATTATGCCTTGTTCTCTAGCCGTAGCATAAAATTCTTCGTATCCTCTTCCAACCGCCCTAACATCTTGATAGAATATCCAAGCTTCCACATTCGGCACAGCCCTTTTAAGCATGATGGCTTGTTTAATCGCAATCATACATCCTATTTTGCAGCAAGATTCCTTTGCTCTTTCTGTGAGACCTCTGCTCCCAACGCATAGAATAAAAGCCACTTTCTTCGGCGGTTTTCCATCAGAAGGTCTATGGAACCCCATATGCATGATACGTTCAAACTCCAAGTTCGTTAAGATATCTGGATGAATCCCATACGAATACTCTCCGAAGCTTCGCGGGTCAATTTGATTATAGCCAGTAGCGACTATGATAGCTCCAACTGTAAGCTCAATTTCTTCTGTTTTCTGTGCAAAATTTATGGCTCTTGGACCGCAAACCTCAACACATTTAAAGCATTTAATGCAGTGTTCAACATCAATCGTATAAACCCGAGGGAACGCCTGAGGAAAGGGAATAAATATAGCCTTTCTCAACTCCAATTTTTCATCAAATTCATTTAGAACTTCAACTGGACAAACTCTGGAACATTCATCGCAACCAGTGCATTTAGCTACATCTACATATCGAGGGCTCACCCTAATTGTTGCAGTGTAGTCTCCAGGTATTCCTTTCAACGCTATGGGTTCTGCCATAGTAATAATTCTTATGTTTGGGTGTTGTGCTACATTTACCATTCTAGGTGCAAGAATACAATATGAACAATCAAGCGTTGGGAACGTCTCACTTAGTTGAGCCATGTGGCCTCCTATACTTGGACTATTTTCTACCAAATATACTTGGTAGCCCTTATCTGCCGTTTCGAGAGATGCTTGAATCCCTGTTATGCCTGCTCCAACGACAAGGACGCTCTTGTTTATCTTGGTCATAACAGGATGTAGTTCTTCAAGGTATTTAGCGCGGTTAACTGCACCTCGAATAAGGTCGATTGCTTTAGCTGTGGCTTGATCTACATTGTCGTGAACCCAGCTGTTTTGTTCTCTAATATTTACCATTTCAAAAAGATAGGGGTTTAAACCAGCCTCAGATACAGCTCGCCTAAATGTTTCCAAATGTAATTTTGGCGAACAGGAGGCTACTATTACCCTGTTGATTTTCTGTTCCTTTATCCAGTTTTTAATCATTTTTTGCCCGGCAGTACTACAAGCATATTTATCTGTTTCAGCTATTTTTACATCTTCAAATTGTGCTACAGCATCCCTTACCTTCTCTACGTCTACCGTATCGCTTATATTACCTCCACAATGACAAATGCACACCCCAATGCGCGCTTCCTTTTCGCTCTTCACTTGTCTTCACCGACTATAGATGAAGATTAAACCTTCGTAGCTAGGTATAAAATCTTTTCTTCATATTATAATATACATTTTGACTGGTGCTAGTGTATTAACTAGAGAAGTAGCCAAACGAGTGATTTGAGGTGAGTGTGTCAGAGGCTTCATTGGTTCCTGAAAATTGTTGTTGAGAAAACGATAAGTTTAAACATTAAAATGACTCTTAGACTTACTCTAACATGTAGAGTGAATATTCAATGGAACTTGTGGAGAAAGTCAAAAACATAAGTGGTGAAAACGTTCTTTCTTGCTACCAATGCGGTTTGTGTAGCGGTTCTTGTCCTCTAAGATTCGCCATGGATCTTTCACCAACACAGGTTATTAGACTAATTCAGTTAGGGTCGATAGAAAAGATTCTTTCGTCAAACACGTTTTGGATTTGCAGTACATGTTTCAGTTGTTTTGCTAGGTGTCCACGAGAAATTAATATTACAAAGATCATGGAAGCTTTAAGACAAATAAAACTGAGAAGAGATCAAGATCACATTGATTTAAGAGATATCCCAAAAGAGGAACTAAGAAGGATTCCCCCAATTGCCTTGATTAGCAATCTTCGTAAAACAACATCTTAGAAGTGTGAGAATAAATGAGAATACCCTATTTTCCGGGTTGCGCCATGAAGACTACGGCGAAAAATTGTGAAATTTCTGGTATGGCGATCGCGAGTAAATTAGGTATCGAAATGGTTGAATTACCTAGATGGAACTGTTGTGGGGTATTTCCTTCCCTTGTGAATGACGATTTAATGCGTCATGTTGCTCCGATAAGGAATCTTATACGTGTTCAAGAGATGAATAAAAACGGTATAGTCGAAAACGAATATCGCTTAGTTACCCTTTGCTCCATGTGTTACCACACGCTTAAGGAGGCTAATCTCTTTATTAAAGACGAAGAGAAACTGACAAAGATCAACACCTTTATGGATAGAGAGGAGAAATATGAAGGAGGAGTGAAGGTTCTCTCCTTTTTGGAATTATTGAATGAAGTGGGATACGAAAAAATAGCTAAAGAAGTCAAAAAGCCTCTGAAGGGTTTAGAAGTGGCACCATACTACGGCTGTCTATTGTTGAGACCCAGAGAAATTGGCGTAGATGATCCAGAAAATCCTACAATTTTAGAGAAGCTTCTTGAAGTTTTAGGTGCTGATGTTGTTGATAACCCCTGTAAGACGCAATGCTGCGGTAGCTATCACACCATTGATAGAAAATCAATAGTTGGCGAGCTAACATACAATAATTTGATATATCCAGTAAGAAATGGGGCAGAAGTCATCGCTACATGCTGCCCTCTTTGCACTTTTAATCTAGATAGTAGACAAAAGGAAGCAAAAGAGCTACATCGCGACCTTAAGAAAATACCAATTATGTATTATACCCAACTCATGGCAATAGCTTTTGGATTAGGAAAAAAAATCTTCGGTCTTGACCTAAATCTTCACTACATAGATCCGAAACCATTACTTAAAGCTAAAAACCTTTATTAGAAAAACTTATAACCGTTGTTACTGTCTCCTCAGAATCTGCTGGCACGAAAATTCGATGGGATGCAAAAATGAGTAAGAGTGATGTGGAAGAACGAAAAGTCCGAGTATACGTAATGGGACGGGAATATAAAGTTCCCTTCGGTCTTACGATCATGAAGGCTATGGAATATGCCGGTTATAGATTTATAAGAGGAGCTGGTTGTCGAGGGGGTTTCTGTGGAGGTTGTGCCACAGTCTACAGGATAGAAGGTGATTATAAGTTAAGAGTGACATTAGCCTGTCAAAAGACTGTTGAGGATGGAATGTACCTAACCCAGCTTCCATTCACACCTGCTAATAAACCCGTTTATGACATGGAAAAATCAAGCCCATCGGTAAATGTACTTTTAGAATATTATCCTGAGCTTGCAAAATGTGTCAGTTGTAACACTTGCACAAAAGCATGCCCGCAAGACCTAGAGGTAATGGATTATGTCCAAGCCGCCCTCAGAGGAGACTTTGAAGAAGTAGCTACACTTTCTTTTGATTGTATTGCGTGTGGTCTGTGCGCAATGAGATGTCCTACAGAGATCGTGCCATATAGTGCGGCTTTGCTTGCCAGAAGATTGTATGGAAAGTACGTTATGCCACGAGCAAAGCACGTTGATGAAAGAATAAAGGAGATAGAAGAGGGCAAGTTTGAAGGAGAGATAAAGAATCTTATGAGTGCAAGCTTAGATGTTCTTAAAGAAATGTACACGAAGAGGGATATAGAGAAATGAGCGCGCTAGGACTCATAAAAGGATATCCCAAAAAGATGCGAGAATCTATCGAGCTCGTGGAAAAGACAAGAGATGAGAGAATAAAACATCCGTACAAGGAAACATATAGGTTTCTGGCCCTTGAAGAAAGAGATGAAGTGCTGCAAAAACATCATCCAGATTATAAAAGGGAAATGAAAAGAGCCTTAAAAATCGGGCCAAACAAGGGCGACCTTGTACCCCTTGAGATCGCAGACATAATTGAGGCGCATTCAGCCGTCGATCCGAAGGACATAGACCTGTCTCATGTAGATTACGACACTGACATATTGATAATCGGTAGCGGTGGAGCAGGGTTGGCCGCTGCGCTATGGGCTAATTATAGTGGAACCAACGCGGAGAACATATTGATAGTAACCAAGTTGAGGTTTGGGGACTCGAACTCGAAGATGTCCCAGGCCGGGATTCAGGCAGCTGACAGACCTCAGGACAGCCCGATGCTACATTACCTTGACATCATGGGAGCCGGACACTTCGTCAACGATCCGGAGCTAGTGAAAACATTCGTCATGGAAGCGCCTTCCATAATAAAATGGCATGAGAAATTGGGTGTAATGTACGATAGGGAACCTGACGGAACCATGATAGAAGACCTCATTGGAGGCCTTTCCAGACTTAGAGTGCACTGCTGTCGGGATTATACGGGTCTGGAGATAATGAGAAACCTGATGGATGAGGTTCAGAACCTAGGCATACCTGTCTTGGAGTTCTCACCTGCTATCGAACTGATTATGAATGAATACGGCCAAGCTGCCGGAGCCGTCCTATGGAACATGGAAACAGAGGAATATTTCATTGCCAGAGCGAAGTCCACAATTTTAACCACAGGCGGCTTTGGAAGGCTACACATTCAGGCATTCCCGACGACAAATCATTACGGGTCAACTAGTGATGGGTTGATCCTCGCCTACCGAGCGGGAGCGAAACTGAGGGATATGGATTCTATTCAGTATCATCCAACAGGTGCAGCCTATCCAGAAGCCATAGTGGGCTTGTTATGCACCGCGAAACTGAGGGGTCGAGGGGCACAGCCAGTAAATAAATACGGTGAGGTGTTTGTCAACCCCCTTGAGCCCCGTGATGTGGAGGCCGCTATGATAATTAGGGAGTGCTATGAGAAGAACAACGGAGTCGAGACGCAAACTGGAATGAGAGGGGTATGGCTTGACACGCCTATGATTGACACACTTAACGGCGAAGGAACTATAGAAAAGGCATTTCCAGCCATGTTTAGACAGTTCAATAGACAAGATATCGACATAAGAGAGGACCCCATCTTGGTGTTTCCCACATTACATTATCAGAATGGTGGTGTGGTGATAAATGTAAGAACCGAGACTGCTGTTCCTGGTTTGTTCGCTGCTGGCGAGGTCACAGGCGGCGTCCATGGCAAAAATAGGTTGGTTGGGAATTCGTGGATGGAGCTCCAGGTTTTCGGTAGAAGAGCAGGCATATACGCAGCTGAAAGAGCCAAGAAAGCGAAACCAGGTAAGTTGACGCTGAATCATTTGGTGAAGTACGAAGAGATGCTCAAAGAAGCGGGTATAGAGACTGACAGGAGAAGCCCAGTTTTGCTCCCAGAGTACAGAGGAGAGAAAGCACTCTCCCATGCATTGGACATTCTTTAATATACACTTAATTTTTTTCCAATGAGCTTCAATACCCAAAATAATAAACAGTAGATTTTGATCGCGGCTTGTCATCACACGCACGGCCGAATTCAAAACTGCGTTGAAGCTTGCTTCACTTAATGTCCTCTCTGTCACATCCAAATACTTGATATCCTGAAACAGCTAGGCTACGAAATTACCGACGAATCTAGTGTCCACGCATATGTTACTTTGCCCTTCAACATAGAGACTTATGCAAACACTAATTTTCACCCATTCTTTATATGCACGCAGAAGCAAAATGTTTGTCAGCAACTACATAAACCCCATAAAGAAGCTTCTAAATAGATAGGATGGTTCAGAGTTAAAATGTAATGAGGTGAGCTTGTTGAAGCTTCTACTTGACGAAATGTACGCTGGCTTGAAAGAGTATTTCGAGATTCTAGGATGGCATGTATTGACAGCGCAAGATGCAGGATTGCAAGGGGCAAGAGACAAAACCGTAGTGGAGTATGCAAAAAATAATAATTTGATACTCGTAACTCAAGATCAGAAACCAGCGGAGTTGGCTGATCTCAAAGGAGTCAAACATGTGTTAATTTCCAATGCGATGATTGCCAAAATAGCTGATGTTAAAATAAAAGAAAAATATCCAAACATAACACAATAATTCTCCAGCGAAAAAGACGGTTGAGCATATTAGCCTAATATATCTTTAAACCCGAACGTTTCCAATGGAATCTAAGAAAAAATAGCAGTTCGTGGAAATGTCTCCGCTCTAAATTTTTTTCTTTTAGAACTTAGAGAGTTTTATGATTTTTAATTCAACTCTATCCTAGATTAATTGATTGGCAAACAGTTCTCTTATTTTTTTCCAACAAATCTCTGCTAAACATAATGTTCATCAGCCTTTTTTGTGTCAGAGCTTTTATAGGTTTATCCATATAGAATTTTGTAAAAGGCATCTCCACTCTAATAGTTTTAACCAAAATGTTAAACGATAAAGAAGCACAAGTTGGAGAAATGATGTAGCGATGAAGGAAAAGATAATTGTGGGCGTGACTGGAATGCCTGGCGCCGGAAAGGCTACGGTAAAAGAAATCGTTCAGAAAATGAGCTATTCGGTAGTGGTGATGGGAGAAGAAATAAGAGAGGAAGCTAAACGAAGGAAATTGAAGCCTACTCCAGAGAACATTGGCGCGGTCATGATTAGGCTTAGAGAAGAAGAAGGTCCACATGTTATAGCTGAGCGATGCATTCCCAAAATTGAGAAAGCAAAAGGGAAAGTTGTTATTGTCGACGGCATCCGAAGCCATCACGAAGTGGAGAAATTCAAGAAACACTTCCCAAACTTCATCCTCATCGCCATCCACACATCACCTGAGACTAGATTTAAACGTCTATTTCAGAGAAAACGAAGTGACGATCCAAGAGGCTGGGAAACCTTCATGGAACGCGACTTGCGAGAACTCAGCGTTGGATTAGGAAACGCCATAGCAACCGCAGACTACATGATTGTGAATCATGGAACAAAGACACAACTGAAAACAAAGATCCGTGAAGTTTTGGAGGACATAATAACAAATGAATGAAATAAACATCCACATAGAAGTGGCAATCAACCTCACCGAAGACCAAGAGAAAGTGAAGAGAGCCGTGGAAAACATCCTTGGAAACGCAGAGTTTGAAATTAAACCGCAAAAGCAGGGAAACCTACTCATTGCAAAAGCTGAAGGGATGGATGGTCTCACGAAATTCTATGATTTGCTTCGCAGGGAGAGGATTCGCGACGCCACCAGACAAGTGCTCTTTGGCGGGCTAAATGGAAAATCCATGGTTTTCTATCTGAACAAACAAGTAGCATATGTAGGGCATATTTCATTTTCGCAACCGACAGCCGAATCGCCACTTGGCCCTATCAAGGTTCACATTCAATGCGACAAACCTCGCGAACTTATTGAATGGTTGGCTCCAAAAACAGTCTAAACAACAGTTAAAGCTAAAACGTTTATAGGCGAACTAGCTAAGACGTGGCGAACATGTCCAAAACAAAAATCGGCTTGTCCATGCTTTTCTGTCTCAGAGAACCATTTTCTTCCCTCATTAAACACCTTCACAAAGTTGACGTGCACTATGTGGAACTCGTTGATGAAGGTTTACATACACTTAACAGCAAACGTGTAAAAGCTCTGAGGAAAGTGGCTCAATCACGTGATCTTGAGTTAACACTTCACTCACCCTTCGCAGACATCAATATAGCTTCTCCAACTCCAGTTTTGCGACGAGCAATATTGAAGCGACTTGGAAAATCCATTTCTTACGCCAGTCAACTAGATTGTCAACTGTGGATTTTTCACCCTGGACTGAAAACTGGCCTCAGCTACTTTTACCCCGGATTGGATTGGCAAATTAATCTGGAATCTATACATGCATTGTTGAGGATTGCTAGAAAACATGGAGTTGCTATAGCGATTGAGAATGTTCCGGAGCCGCATCCATTTCTTATGAAAAATTTGCAGGATTTCTCACGTTTCTACAGTGAAGTCGGCGAGGATATAGGGTTGGTAATGGATATTGCGCATGCCAACTTAAACCATCAAATTGAGGGTTTTATCACTGAATTCTCTGATAAAATTGTTCATATGCATGCGAGCGACAATAATGGACTTAACGACACGCATCTCGGAATAGGATACGGAACCGTAGATTGGGCAAGCGTTGCGAAGACTGTAAAGACGGTAGAATATAGTAACGTTATAATATTAGAATCTGTAGAACATGTGGAAGAAAGCCTTCAAGCACTGCGGAAACTCTTCACCTGAGTTATTCTTTTACCACCACCTTCGTTCCATTAGCTTTTTATTTTGTTCTTGTAAAGCCATAAAATCTTCTCTATTGTAGAGTTCGCGATTCCTTTTTTCTTTAATGTTTTCGCTAGAAGCCACATGTCTACAGCTTCTTCTTTTTCTTCCTCCCTGTCCATTGACATATTATCCCACATCGTTACATTTACTGTGTACTTCAGAATACTTAATGCAATACTTTTGAACACGCTTACAAAAAGGTGTACAAAAATTTGAACACTACAATTTTAATAAAAATTAAACCTAACTAACGCAACAATAGAACCTACTATCAATTATTCAGCAGATTTCGTCTGAAAGAGGAAGGTCTATCTTCATAAAATCTTCAGCCACATCCACTTTGGGAAAAAATTTCTTGGCTTGCTCAAGTAAGAGATCAGGTTTTTTATATCTAGCGCTAATATGAGTTAGAACTAACCGTTTTGCTCCCGTCTTTTTCGCTGTTTCTGCCGCTTGACTGGGCGTTGAGTGACCATCTTCATAGGCTCTCTCAATTAGCTCATCGCCAAATGTGGCTTCGTGAATCAGCAAGTCTGCGTTCTCAGCGAATTCTACAAGCTTCTCTACGGGTCGAGTGTCTCCTGTGTAAACGATTTTCCTTCCAAGACGGGAAG
>SMTZ1_10005377_pt1 | contig 12867 bp, 11 predicted proteins | sample DeeMarSWOR136_30_FD_25667 | JGI IMG/M metagenome (IMG submission 25667) | reverse complement strand
CTCCTCTCTTGCTCCCCCAAGAGCTCCAAAGCCACCACTTCCCCAATAGCCTCCTGTATCGCCTTCCTCAGCCCGTCCTTAATGGCCATCTCTAACGTAGCATTGGGCAGCTGGTCTCCCCTTTCACTGCTTCCCACGACTACAAATCGCTCCTGGCACCACGCCATAGGACCAAAGCACAACATCATGCAAATGGAGCACACAAGCAGCACACTTCTCTTCATCTTCCTGTCCTACTCACGCCTTCACGATCCAAAGAGGGCCAAAAACCTCTCTCTGGTAAGCCCTTACCATTCCTGATCTGATCAGTTCTAAGATCGCGAGAAACGTGATGACCACCTCGTCACGAGCACGGTCACAGTCAAACAGGGACAAAAAAGTGGTTGCCTCCTTGCTATCTTGCATCCGTCCCCACAGCTCCCGTATCTTGTCTACCAAGCTCACTCGGTCTACAGTAACTTCATGAAATTCTTCCAGCTTACGTCGCTGCAAGAGGTCACACAGGGCATCTATGAGTTGAAACAGATCCGCCTCTATTTCACCCTCTCGATCTTCTTCCTCCTGAGATGGTCGTATGAAGACGTCCCGGTCCAAAAGGTCTCTATGCGACAGATTCAGAGCTGCCTCTTTGTATTTCTTATACTCCAGAAGCCGATGCACAAGCTCCGACCGCGGGTCTTCTTCATCTTCTTCGTCCTCAGCCGCTGACGGTAAAAGCATCCTAGACTTAATATACGTCAAAGTAGCAGCCATCACTAGGAATTCCCCAGCAACATTGAGGTCGAGCGCTCTCATGATCTTGATGTATTCCAAGTACTGCTCTGTAATCGATGCAATGGGAATATCGCATATATTCAGCTGATCGCGCTGAATGAGATGTAGCAGTAAGTCGAGAGGACCTTCGAAGCTGTCAACCTTTACGTGATACTGTTCCATGACTAGGGTCCCCTATATACTCATGGCCTCCCGTACCTCAATCATGGTGTCCTCGGCCACTTCTCTTGCTCTCCTGGTACCTTCTCGGACGATATCTTCGACTTCCTCCGGATGGCTGAGGTAATATTCGCGTTTCTCCTGAATTGACGCCACATAATGGATAACCATCGCCACCAACAGCTTCTTGCAGTCTCTACATCCGATGCCAGCCCTGCGACACTCTCGATCTATTTCCGATACAGCCTCTGGTTCGGTGTAGATCCGATGATATGAGAAAACGCTGCAGACCTCAGGATTGCCCGGGTCTTTTCTGTATCCCCTTTGAGGGTCGGTGACCATCTGTCCTATCTTGGTCTCCAGAACTTCTTTTGAGTCAGACACATAAATGGCATTGTCATAACTCTTACTCATTTTTCTTCCGTCGATACCCAGCAAAATAGGTACCTCGGTCAGTAAAGCTTCGGGAGACGGAAAGATTTCTCGATACAAATAATTAAATCTTCGCGCAATCTCTCTGGTGATCTCTAGATGTGGGAGCTGATCTTTGCCGACTGGCACATAATCCGCCTTGTACATAAGAATATCGGCCGCTTGTAGCACGGGATATCCCAAAAAGCCGTACGTTTTCACATCTTTGTTTGCTAGCTCTATCTGCTGTTCTTTATAGGTCGGGTTGCGCTCTAGCCACCCCAGGGGGGTAATCATGGAAAGCAAGAGATGCAGTTCGGCGTGTTCTTTCACCCAAGACTGAACAAAGAAGGTACAGCGTTCAGCGTCTAGGCCAGCAGCAATCCAGTCTATGAACATCTCGTTGATAGACTTTTTGATAATGGCGCTATCCTGATATTCTGACGTCAATGCATGCCAGTCAGCGGCGAAATAGAAACACTCATACTCCTCTTGCAGAGATCGCCAGTTCTCAAGGATGCCATGGAGATGCCCCAGATGTGTCTTGCCCGTGGGCCGCATGCCGCTCAGTACCCGCCTGTTCTGCATAAACGCAACCTCCTTACATGTATGCCTCCTCACCGTCACGCATCCGGACACTCTCCATGTCCAAAGTCCGAACTGGTATGCTGTCAGCCGTATTCACGTCGAGGGAGACAGACTTGTACGCTGCAAGGACTTGCTGATCACGGTGGCGTTGCAGGTCGCCTTCGGGACTGCCTGCCAAGTGGAGATTTGCACCACGGTATCAGAGCTTCCCGGTAAAGTCAAATCTGTTCCGCGGGATAGTGCGTACGCACGTAGTCTATCTCATCCCCTTTTGTCTCCACTCTGCCTTCCAAGTGCGCCAGCAGGAGAGAATCCAGAATTTTCCTATAGATGGGACCGGGTTTTATTCCCAGGCTCTGTAAGTCTTTCCCGCGTAAGCTCACCTTCGTATTTTTCAGCTTGGTGAAGAAAAGAGAGATAGCCTTCTTGACCTCCGTACTATCAGTCTTGGCCATGGCGTAGAGGAGAATTTCAGTGGGCAGTGGGTTGAAAAGAGTGAAGATGACCTTGGCGCTCAACCGCCGCCTGTAAGCCTTCTGCAGTGTACCAAGCCCTTGCTTTCTTCCTTCGATCAATCGCTTCCGGTACCGTGGTGATAAGGAAAGTCTGTCTGCCATCTCGTTGAGTTCCACTAACTTCAGCTGGTCCGTCAAGCCAAAGAGATACACCACCCATCTCAGATATCCTCGCTCCAGAAAGAGGAGATCAAACCAGCTCAGCACGTCATATATCTTACCGAGCAGCGTCTTCACGTGTGTATTGTACTTCAAGCCAGGATGCAGGAATCTTAAGAGATCAAACTCTGCCATCCTCTCGATGATGGGCAACGGATTTTCTTCTCGTAAGATCAGTTCTAACTCCGCGAACAGCCTCGCTCCACTTAATCGCTCCAGAAAGCCCATAGAGATAGCATTCCTCATGAGATTCTGAGTGTCTTTCCCTATCTGAAACCCAAACCGCTGTTCGAAACGGATCGCCCTGAACATTCGTGACGGATCTTCCACAAAACTGAGGTTATGCAGAACCCGAATGCCTCCCTCCTTGAGGTCTCTCTGTGCCTCGAAAAAATCGAGAAGATTCCCAAAGGTAGTTGGGCGGAGCTCGACAGCCAGAGTATTGATGGTGAAATCTCGGCGATAAAGGTCCATCTTGATCGAACTGAACTCTACCGTTGGGGGAGCGGCAGGGTGTTCGTAATATTCTATCCTTGCAGTCGCCACATCGATTTTATAGCCCCCGGGAGACACAAGGCTAGCCGTCTTCATTCTCTTGTGGACCTTGACTCGACATCCCCGCCGGGCACCGAAAACCTGGGCAAAATGTATGCCGTCGCCCTCGACCACCACGTCAATATCATAATTCTCTCTCCGTAGAAGCAGATCTCTCACAAATCCCCCAACAGCATATACATAGTACCCCAGCTCCTCCCCGATCTCACCCAACTCCCGCAGGAGAGAATACACCTGTGCCGGCAGTCGTTCCGCCATGAGTTTCGTGAGCCCCTTCTTCCTTACGCTGATGGGGCCCCGAGAGGAAGGAGCAAGACTATCCTGCAAGGCTCGAAGCAGATCGGTCCGCGTAACGCCGCCAACCAGCTTTCCTTCATCCACCACGGGAAGAAACCGCTGGTTCCCTCCCACGATGTGCCCTTGCACCTCGACCAGCGGACTCTCAGGTCTTACCACCACAAAATCCGATGTCATGTACTCCTGTACTGAAAGGTCACCAAGACCGTGCAACATGGCTTTCTCTACAGTCGGCCGAGAAATCAATCCCACCAACCGCTCTCCTTCTAATACTGGCAACACGTGGATATTGTAGTATCTGCTGAATATTCCATGAGTCTCCTTGAGGGCATCCCCTTGTTGAACGGTCTTGAGTGAGCGGATCATGATTTCTTTTGCCGTCTTCTTCGGTTTGACCAGCGCATTCAGAATTGTGAGGAGCTTTTCCTTGGCCTGTACCAGGGTCAAATCCCTGATGGTTGCTGATGCCGCAGTGGCATGTCCCCCTCCACCGAACTCGTCGGCGACCTCAGCAACATTCACTTCATTCACCCTACTTCTGCTAATGAAATAGATGCGTTCCTCCATCCGGATCAATGCGAAGATAACATCAAGGTTCTCCATGTCCTTCAATTTGTGAACCAACACGGCCACATCCCCAACGTACTGGTCAGAGGAGGCTGTAGCCACCACTACCTCCACCCCGTGGATGTTGTACCGTTCTGTTGAGCGGATGAGGTCATTGAGCAAAAATATCTGTTCTGCAGTCAACTCCCTCGTGATCATGTCAGAAATAATGTTGAGACGTGCTCCTTTCGAGAGAAGGTATGCGGCAGCATAGAAATCCTCTGGGGTCGTAGAGCTGAAGGTGAGAGACCCCGTATCTTCATAGATCCCCAGCATCATGACGGTCGCTTCATCAGGTGTAATTTCAATGCCCTTTTCCTCAAGCATTCTGAGCAATATGGTGATGGTGGCCCCCGTTTCTTCAATGACCTCCAGAGTCCCCCTCAGATCGTCTGACGATGGAGGATGATGGTCGTAAATATGAATTTCCACGCCGGGTTTGTCCACAATCTCGGCAAAGGGTCCTATCCGTGACCGCTGCCTCGTATCCACTATGATAAGTCTACTAATTTTCTCAAGCTCGATATCCTTCATTCTATCTGCTTCCAGCACATAGAACGTGGAGCGGACGAAAAAATCCCGTAGACTTTTCTCCTGCGACCCAGGAAATACCAATTTGCCGTCAGAATACAGCTTCTTGGCCGCCAGCATGGAGCCTAATGCATCAAAATCCGCATTTATATGGCTAATAATCACATCCATCGAACAATCCGCGTTTTTTTATACAGGAAGTACGGTCTCCCTGTAAAGCTCCGCAACAATTGTTTTGTTCTCTCATTTTGTATATAGTAGCATTTGACTGTATCAACGGCGCAAGGAGGCATAGATGGCTAGGTGTCGGCGGTGCGGCAATACCACGAATTTCAACGTGTGGTGTTCCATACAAAAGGTCTTGGAAGTCGAACTTGATGAAAACGACGATTTGTTGGAAGTCGTGGGCGAACCTGAAGACGAGACCCTTCATGGTTTAGAGGAAATAGAATTGGTGGAAGATGACTTAGCATTCGCCATGGTCAACTGCGCCTCCTGCGGGAGCAAAGACATAGAAATTAATGGACGAGAAGAGGTTCTTTCTCTTCAGATCCATCATTGACATAATCATGGCGTCCCTCTTGGTGATGGGGGAAGGAGGAGTTTAACGACCTCCCCGGTCTCCCCTGGCTGCCCTAGCTCCTCACCATCGAAGATTATCTTGATGCCACCTGCATTCCCTACTGTTAAGCGAAAGGGGCCGGGCCCTGTACGGATATACCTCTCATCCGGATACAGCATGATATCGAAAGGATGAGCGGGTCCCTCCTGTATCTGTATCCACGTCCGATCGGACGCCTCAATGATCAGGGTGTGTTCTGTCTCCGGCGCGACGGCGGGCCTATCGTCAGCATGACCGTCAGGCTGAACAGCAGACACCGTGTCAGTCAGAGAGGAAGGCGCAGGTTCCTGTTCCACCGCCAGAGTCGAGACTGGATCTTGCTCCGCCAGAGGAGGTATTGCCGGCTCCTGATCTTCCGTGGGAGCCGGCGCAGACGCGATACCTACATCACTACGGACAGGTTCTTTCTCCGCCTGTACTGAACTCCCCGCCAAGGGCTGCTTCGCCTTGTCGTCGGGGCTCTTGCCAAAAAAGACCCATAAGAGAGCCATCACCATTATCCCAACCAGCAACCCTCCAGCACCATATCTCATGAGGCGTTTGATCGTCCATCCGCCAAATGGTTCCTCCCGCTGTTGTTCTTTCGACACCATATCTTTCCACTGCTCATATCTCGAGAGAACTTCCTCACGGTCTAACCCAAGATATACAGCATACATTTGTATAAAGCCCCGCACAATTACTTCTGGAGGCAGGGCATCAACGCAATCCCCTTCGATGACCTCTAAAATGCTTCTCCGTATCTTTGTGACTCTCGAGAGCTCATCTAAGGAAACCTGTCTTGCCTCTCGCTCCCCTCTTAGATATGCACCAAATCCTTCCAAGCTTCGTCTCCCAAGGGACTGTGCCATCTAAGCCTCTCACGAAGTCAGGCCAAATTCCCGCAACACATGGTCCTTTTTGGTCCAGTCCTTTTGGACTCTCACCCAGAGTTCCAGGTACACGCGTGCATTAAAGAACGGCTCCAAATCCAATCTCGCTAGTCGGCCGACCTCTCGCACCATCGTCCCCCTCTTCCCGATCACGATGCCCTTCTGCGACTCTCTCGCCACATTGATAGAGGCTCGTATTACGATCATACCACGCTCTGTCTCCTTGAAATCTTCCACGACGACGGCGCAAGAGTATGGAATCTCCTGATGCGTCACCTGGAAGATCTTTTCTCGAATGATCTCCCGGGTGATAAACCGTTCCGTCAGATCGGTCACATAATCGTCCGGATAGTATTGAGGCCCAACAGGAAGATGTCCCACGATCTCTCTTTCAAGTTCATCCACCTCGGTACCCAACAAGGCTGATATGCGCATAGCTTTAGTGTACTGATACGGTAGGGACAAATCCAACGAAATGTCGCTCTCTCTGAGAAGGTCGACTTTATTGACGAGCACGATGACGGGTACTCTTCTCTCCTTCAAGAAGTCCCACACCAGCTCCTCTCCGCGATGAACCGGGGCCAACGCCTCCACCATATGGAGAATGAGGTCGGCATCTCGAAGAGCACCTCGAACCGCCTTCAGCATATAGTTGTTGAACTTTGATGAGGTTTCATGAATGCCAGGTGTATCAACAAAGAGGATCTGTGCCTCAGGAAGAGTCTTCACCCCTAGAATCTTGTTCCACGTGGTCTGAGGTTTCGGTGAGACGATAGCGACTTTTGCACCCAATAGGCGATTGAAGAGGGTTGACTTGCCCACGTTGGGCCGCCCCACGATGGGAACAATTCCTGATCGAAAATTACTGCTCGGCTGCTTCAAACTTCTCCGCTTCCCGCTTCTTTTTGATGGTGTACCGAATGACTCGTTTTATCGTCTCACTCCTTTTCGCACCCCCCAGGATCACTTTAAGATCCTCGTACACCGTCGGGTCATTGATAATAGCCCCCAACGTCCCCTCCCCCGTCTCTACCTTTCTCAGAATGCTGTTCAATGAATTCGAGACTGTTTTTAGGTTGTCATGAATCGCGGGGTCATTGATAATAGCCCCCAACGTCCCCTCCCCCGTCTCCACCTTCGTCAGGATACTGCTCATCGAGTGGGCTATTACCTTAAGGTCATTGTAAACAGTGGGGTCGTTCACGAGAGCACCCAACATCCCTGCTCCCGTCTCTATTTTTGTGAGGATCTTCTTCACTGACTTGCTTGCTGACGAAATCTCTCTAATCATATCATCTAAGGAAGTCGAGGTCCCCGCAAGATTCTTCAGCAATGTTCTGCCCTCCTCACCAACCATGCTGCTCAACGACTTGGAGGTTCTGGTCAGTTCTTGAACTAGGTTGTCTAGAGAGACAGAAGCGTCTGAGAGAGTCTGCAATAGCCTCCCCCCGGCGGGATCGTACAAAATCGCATGGAGCAAACCTTCACCTGCCTTAATCTGCGTCCCAATCTCTTGCAAGTCCAGGAGCACCGTGTTGAGCCCATCAATAACGGTTTCCGTCTTCGCCACGTAGTCAAGAAAGTCGATGGGATCAACACTGTCCACATAGTCACAGTCCTCCAGGATACTGTATTCCATTGACCCGAGAGCAATCTCCACATACTTGTCCCCCAACAAGCCCATCGTCTGAATGGATGCTACCGAATTCTCACAGATCCGCTCTTTGAACTTCTGATTTATCTTCATTTCCACCACAACGCTCTTGTCTTTCAAATCGTGCCGAAAATAGATAGCGCTCACCCTGCCTGCGGTAACCCCAGCCAATCTCACCGGGGCACCAACGATCAAACCCTTCACATTGGAGAAGGAACTCAGAAGAGTATACTGTCTTTGGAAATACCTCTTGTGGCTACCGATGACAAAGATCACCAGGCCAAAAAGCACAAGGGTGACCACCACAAAGGCCCCAACCCGTAGCTCAGTCGATTTGCTAGGCCCCATCCGTGCCTCCTCGTCTACCCATCTTCAATGAGTTCGCCAGCGATAAAACGTCTCACCTCTTCAATAGTCGATGCCTGAAAATCCCTCTCTGCCCCCACCGTGGCGATCCTGCCTCGCGACAAAAGGGCCAATCGATCCGTCACCGCATATGCACTGTTCAGGTCATGGGTAACCACCACGGAGGTAACCTTCAAGATCCTTTGGAGCTCAACAATCAGGTGGTTAATCCTTTTGGTATTACCAGGATCAAGCCCTGCCGTAGGCTCATCGTACAGAACAATCTCTGGATCGATAGCAATGGCCCTGGCCAAAGCCACCCGTTTTTTCATCCCCCCACTGAGCTCTGCAGGCATCTTGTTCTCCACACCCTCAAGACCAACCAGCCCGAGCTTTTCCGTCACGATACTCTGAATCTCTTCTTCAGGTAGAGCCAGGTGGACCCTGATGGGGTAGGCAACGTTATCTCCGGCAGTAAGCGAATCAAAGAGGGCGGCGCTTTGAAACAGCATCCCCATTTTTCGTCTGATGGGAAGCATCTCGTCTTCATTCATTGGGACAATGTCCTTATCCCCAATCAGAATACTCCCTTCATCAGGCTTCTCCAACCCGGTTATCAGCCTGAGCAGGACGCTTTTGCCAGTACCGCTCCCGCCAAGGATAGTGATTGTCTCGCCCTTTCTTATCCCCAGATCCAATCCCTGAAGAACCCCGAGACCATCATACGCTTTGCGCAGACCATGTATGTCTATGATCAACTCGTCCATCGGTCACAACAGAGTGAAGAGCTTGGTCAAAAAGAAATCAGACACCAGAATCAAGATAGAAACCACTACCACCGTCGTCGTGGTGGAACGGCCAACGCCTTCGGTCCCTCCTGTAGTCATCATACCCTGATGGCAGCCGATGATCGAAATGATCACACCGAAGAAGAAGGTCTTACCCACTCCACTGGCCACATCCGGGAAGGTCACATTGTCCAGGATGCTGGTAAAATAATAGTGTGGGTTGACCTGAAGCTCCAACATACTGATCAAGAGGCCTCCCAGGATACCTAGCAGTATGGCCACAAGCGTTAACATCGGCAGTGTTAAGACCGTCGCAACCACCTTTGGAACCACCAGTTGTTTGATCGGATTAGCACCCATGACTCTGATGGCATCGATCTGTTCGGTTACTTTCATGGTACCGATTTCGGCGGTAATCCCCGAACCTACCCTTCCCCCTACCATGATAGCAGTAAAAACCGGGCCGATTTCTCTGACCAGGGACAATGCCACTATCACCCCGATAAAACTCTTCGCACCAAAACGACTCAGTGCCAGGGCAGTCTGGAGGGCCAACACCATACCCGTAAAGATGGCGATGACATTGACCACAGTCAATGAACGAACACCGATACGATCAATTTCTTCGATAATAGACCCCAAGCGATAGGGCGGTCGAATCCCGTGATATACTGCTTCCACCAAGAGGTGTGTAGCGCCTCCCACGTACATGATGGCAGAACTTATGAGTCGAACAAAGAAAAGAAAGAGTCCCATCAGTTGCCTTCCTGCTCGTCCACGAAGTGGAGTGTGCCGAGAAACTGCTGGAAAATCTGCACCGTCTGTGCAAAGACCTCTGTCGGCGACCAAAAGACGATATCGTACACAACACCCTCCCCTTTCACCACGTATACCTCAGCCATTACCTTGCTCTTCTCAATCCACCCCTCCACCACAGCCCGCACAGCTTCTTTTCCGTCAACCACTGCTGTCTCCCGAGAGATAACCCTCTTACGCTCGAAAGCGATCAGGAGGTGCCGAGTAAGGATGGACAACTCCCGATCTTCCTGCAAAGCGGAGACATTCACTACAATGCCGGCTCCCATCCGTGCGTTCCAAAGCGTGAGATCTGATGCTTTGCTCGACAGCAAGGACCATCCATCTCGGGGAAAACTGAATTCAAAATATCCGTGAGGGTCCCGATAGATGCCCCCAGCAACCTCCATGACGGCAGGAGCACATCCGGCACACCATAACGGAGTCAAGAAAATGATACCTAGCAGAAGACTGGCACACGGCTTTAACATCTCAAAAAGTTTAAGGAACTAAGGGTGTAAAGTCAACTCTGTTGAGGATCGCGCCTCTGTTGACAAAGACAATAGGAGAACAGAAATCAAGTCCGGTTGTACACCTCTATCGAGCCAGACCGCCTACCAGCGGTGAAACCGCGGTCTGTCCATATCTGCCTCCGAGGGTTATCCACACACACTTTCCTTCCCTGGATTGAGCAGCGTAACCCTGCGGAACTGTCTTCCTCCATGGTGGCATAGCTTCACGTTATCGGCGGGCACAACGTACGAGTCTACCGCTTATGGAAATCACCGCTGTCTCTACTCAGTTCGTGGCTCAACCGGGCAACAACGGACCACGGAGGTCAAAAATTGAGAGGCTCCACGACGCTGAAAAGGTTCGAGGCTAACGCAAGTCATTTCAGTCCGACTTTCAGCATGCTTCTTGGGCTCCTCCATGCTGAGGCATACCAATGAAGCATGTCTCAGTCCCTATCCAGAAGTAGCATTGAACACGGGCACCCCAGAGCAGGCTGACAGCACCCTCATGCGCGATTGCGAAACTGATCCGTTGCAGTAGCTGGGGCATTTGCCGCGGGTGACAGAGATTTTTCTTGACAAAGCCACTGGACCAACTACATTTTATATTTGAGGTTCTGCTGGCAGACCCTGGTACCACGATGGAGGTGGTGCCAAATCTGATGAAAAACTGCTGTGCGGAAACCAATAATTCGCCAGTCCGGAATCAAAGGAATCCGAAAAAGGGAGGAGGCGATGATAACCACAAGAAGATGGGTTTTTCTTTTGCTCGTGGCCCTCTTGCTCCTGTCATGTGCTTCCCAGCAAGTCGTCGTAGGGGAAAAACGAACCGTCCGACTGCGCGTTCCCGGATGCGGGTGACCGGAGACTGCCGCCAGGGTAAGTTTTATTCTGCGGGACATTGAGGGCGTCTTGGACGCTCAGGCCAGCTATAGGGGTCAAAGCGCCACCGTAACCTTTGACGACAAACGAACAAACGTAGATGAGATCGTAGAAGCGCTTAGGAAACGTGGTTTCACCGTTATTGGTGAACCCCGGTTCCTAGAGTGACCGTGGGTTGCACGCCCGGGCGGATGCGGTGGAACTAGTGCCCCGAGAGGGTAAACTTGAGAAACATCTCTCTTGGGATTTGAGGACCCATACAACTTCTCTCGCATTCCCAGAAATCAAATGGCCTAACATCTGTCGTGAGAAGCTGGATATGGGAGCATTTGACGGGGTAGTATGGTCAGTAACGCCCTCCGTAGTAGCCCCAAAAAAGGAGGAAGTTTTGAAAAAACAGAGATGTTTCCCGGTTCGTTGCTTCTCATCTTCCGCATCCTCTCCTATGTTCCCCAACAGGTGTTTCTGGGGAAAGGGATGTCGGTTCCATTTTCCGTTCCCGAAATGGGATACCGACTCCAGGTTCAAGGGTGAGTCTTACTCTCCGGGACGTTGACGATGTTTTGAACGCTAGAACATGTTATCAGCAATACCAGGCCCTTGTAAGATTTAAGTATAAAAGACCCAACATGTAAAGAAATAAAAGAAATAATAGAAACGTTAAAACAAGACGGATTTAGCGCAGCCGGCGAACCCAGATTTTTGCGGGAACAATTGCTGAGAGGCTGGGAGCGCAGGAGAATCAAATCCATCTGGTGAGTTCCCGGCCGGGGGTTCCTTCCTGGCCATGGAAATGACAACGGCGCTCCTTTGCAATCAGACTGCCTGTCTTCTAGCTAGAACAATATTCGCGGGGTCGCTTGATACCTGATACGACCATCTGCACGTACGTCGCTGGATCTCGCAGCACTCAACGCTTCAGCGGATTCACATTTTCCCTGCGTGCCCCCTAATTCACGACTCCGTGATAGCCGTACTTCTTGCGCGCTATCGTGGACATCAGTGTGGGCATCCTAGAGTTCTAACTCCTCCTGACGCGGAGTTCATCACTTTGATGGTTGATAGGATCCGACTCCTGTGGTAATGTTGAGGCGTTTCCTATGCATAATGCAATTTCTGAATCGGTCCTGTCTCAAGATAGATGCAATCTGGGCACGATCGACACTGTTCCGAGATTACAAAACGGTTGACACTCGAACGAATATTCGCAACTGCAGACAGATGCAGACTTCCTGCTTATTAGTCAGGCATGGACATTTTGCGATCAAGATGAGCTGACGTTTTGCTGGCACGGCCCGATTATTCGTTCTTGTCGGGTCGGTGTAACTCACAATAGCGTAACACGAGACACTGCGGAAAGGAGAACGGAGATGCGCGGGGTTAACAAAGTAATCTTAATCGGCAATTTGGGGGCCGATCCTGAGGTCAGGTATACGAACACGGGCACGCCGGTCGCTAACTTTAGGATCGCCACCAACGAAACCTGGACCACAAGAGAGGGAGAGCGGACGACTAGGACGGAATGGCATCGCGTGGTGGCCTTCGGGAAGCTGAGCGAGATTTGTTCGGAATACCTCAATAGGGGAAAACAAGTCTACGTGGAAGGACGACTGCAGACCCGCTCCTGGGAGGATAAGGACGGAAACAAAAGGTGGGTGACTGAGGTGGTCGCTACCAACATGGTCCTGTTAGGAGCTCCGGCCGACCAAATGAGAGACATGGAAGAAGCGTTTCCAGAAGAATCTTCAGAGCCGGAGTTCAAAGAAGATGACATCCCCTTCTGACAAGCACTAGAAGATATA
>SMTZ1_10011421_pt1 | contig 12868 bp, 12 predicted proteins | sample DeeMarSWOR136_30_FD_25667 | JGI IMG/M metagenome (IMG submission 25667) | reverse complement strand
CCGGAGTGGAATCACGGCAACCACAGCTAATAATGCCAGCGCAATAAAGTGATATACTGCATAGAACTTAACCGCCAGCGTCAAGACTGCTGACTCGCTGACAGTTGTTCCCATCATTTCCGCCCACATTTCAATGAAGCTTTCGGTGGCTGCAACTCCCCAGACGAATTGAAACACACCAAACGCTCCAATGATGCACATCAGGACAGCGGCGGCATTCAACTTTTTCAATTTAAGCACCTCCTTTTAGATTGCAGGTAGTTGAAATAAGACCAGCTTCTCCACTGCCCGCAGCAAAGAAGCTGGCTTTGCTTTCCCATAGGCGTCACCATTATCCCTGTCCGCTCTTCACGCTATTGTATAGCTCCTGGGCCTGCTCAGGAGTAGCTTTCTCATGGATAATGGCGCGCAGGGCTCTAATCATGGCTACGGGGTGCTCAGTTTGCCAGATGTTTCTCCCCAGATTCACACCTATGGCACCTTTCTGGATGCCGTCATAAACAAATTGAAGTACATCATATCCTGTAGGTACTTTGGGCCCACCAGCAATGACCACTGGAACGGGGCAGCCCTTTGTAACCCTCTCGAATTTTTCACAGTAATAGGTCTTTACTATTCTAGCGCCCAGCTCGGCAGCAATGCGGCTGGACAGAGAAAGATAGCGGGCGTCACGCTTCTTCAGTTCCCGGCCCACAGCGGTAACCGCCATTACCGGGATGCCATACTTTTCCCCTTCATCAACAAGCTTAGCCAGATTTAGCAGCGAATCGTGCTCATAATCGGTCCCGACGAAGATGGAGATACCCACGGCACAGGCATTGAGTCGGATGGCTTCCTCCATAGAGGCAGCTATTCCCTCGTGAGCCAGGTCCTTTCCCGCTACGCTGGCGCCGCCGGATACTCTAAGGATAATCGGTTTCGTCTTGCCGGGGTCTACCGATGACCTCAAAACTCCCCGGGTAATGAAAATCGCATCGGTGTAAGGGAGAAGAGGTTCGAGAGTTTTACGCGGGTTCTCCAATTTTTTGATAGGACCTTGAAAATAGCCATGGTCCACAGGTAGAAATAAACAGCGGCCATCCGCTTGAATTAATCGTGCCAGACGGTTTTGCATACCCCAATCCATGAGAACAAACCTCCTCTCTATGAGATCTTTGCACTATTATACCACAGGAACACAGCAAATCGTTCCCCCCGTACAAGCCACAAAGTTGCATGTTTTTTTGAGGATTGGAACCACCCGTTCCCATCCCGAACACGGAAGTGAAACTCTCCAGCGCAGACGATACTTAAGGGGAAACCCTCTGGGAAAATATGTCGTTGCCAGGAAGCTCTCATTTTAATTAAAGTTATGAAAACCACAGGGTTTTCGGGAGTTGATTTAGCATGATGCAAAAGGGGGATCCGTGCCATGCTGGAAAAGCAACGAGATTCGGGAGCACGGTGGGGTTGGAGCAATATCGCCCGCTTTACTAGAACTCTGCTGGCAAGTCGATTCGGCAGGCGGGGCCCGTTTTTTATCTCACATCTGGTCACAGGACGGTGCAATTGCAATTGCCCGACGTGTCTCTGGCGCGATAATGAAGCAGACGAGCTTGAAACGGACGCGATCGAACGGTTCTATCGGGGCGCGAAGGATGCGGGATTTGTAGCAAATACGATATGGGGTGGGGAGCCTCTCCTGCGCCAGGACCTTGGCCAGCTCTGCCGTTCTTCCCGCGAAAACGGAATGATTACAATCGTAATCACCAATGGACTTCTTCTACCGGACAGAGCACATGAAATCGGCAAAGAAGTCCACTGTATTATAGTCTCACTGGACTATCCGGAGAGCAAGGGCCACGATTCATTCAGGGGCATGCCAGGCCTTTTCGCCAGGGCTGTTGAGGGCATAGAGGTCTTAAAGAGGATGAACTCGCCTAAGAAAATTATAATCAATTGCCTCCTCCATCGAGGAAATGAGAACATGATGGGGCAAATGGCAGAACTTGCCCGCTCTCTCGGCGTATCGCTCTGGGTCTGTCCGGCAAAGGAAGGAATCTTGATAGAAACAGGGGAGACAAATAAGGAGACTCTGGCATCGCGAGAGTCAGAGCAGCAAGTAGCCAGGGAGTTGCTTGGCTTAAAAAAGAAAGGCTATCCAATAAATAATTCCCGGGCTTATCTGCGGAGATACCTGTTGAATATGACGCCTTATGTTTGCCGTGTCCCTTTCATTTTTGTAACCGTGACTCCGGAGGGCAACGTAACGAACTGCTTCAACTACGACAGGCCTTATGGAAATGTGAAAACCTCCCCCTTCGATGAGATAATGAAAAACTGGGACCGCCGTGAGGCGGCAACCATCACAAAGGGATGCTGGAAATGCAATAATCCGGACGTGGTCGATACCTCATACGTCTGGGAACTGAGGTTAGAGCCTTCATTTAATTTACTCAAGGCTTTCCTGCCTAAATGAATGTGTTATTATTTATAAAAAGAGGGGGGTGAAGAAATGAATGCAGTACAAACCTCTAAGCTCACCAGGGAGTTTGATGGCCTGGTAGCGGTGAACGGCGTTGATCTGGCGATAAAGAAGGGCGAGCTTTTCTCCCTCCTCGGCCCTAACGGGGCAGGTAAGACTACCACCATCAGGATGCTATGTTGCCTCTTAAGGCCAACCAGCGGGAGCGCTTCCATATTAGGCTATGACATAGTTAACGCAGCATTTGCGGTTAAAAAGCGCATAGGGGTATCGCCACAAGACACCATTCTCTCCGAGCGCCTTAACTGCTGGGAAAACCTGGCTCTGATCGGCAAGGTCCATGGCCTGAGTTCTGACGAAGTAAAAAGGCGGTCGAATGAACTACTGGAGACGATGGGGCTTATGGAAAGGGCTAAAGACCAGGTGCGGAAGTTTTCCGGGGGGATGAAACGCAGGCTCAGCATAGCTATGGCTCTTGTTTCTGACCCCAAGGTATTATTTCTGGATGAACCTACCCTGGGCCTCGACCCCCAGGCAAGAAGAACCATCTGGGAATATATAGCTGAACTTAAGGGAAAGAAGACGATTCTTCTCACTACCCATTACATGGAGGAAGCGGATTCCCTCTCCGACCGAATAGGGATTATTGACGAAGGAAAGGTTGTGGCTTTGGGCACGCCTCAAGAGCTAAAGATAAATTTCATCGAGATGCGAACCATGGTCGTCGAGACAGAGAACCTCACCGCTGAGGTCGTAGCGGATTTGCTAAGCAAATACTCCAAGCTGGAGAAGATCAAGGGGAGGCTCAAGATTTACCACAAGGAGTTAGACTTCAAAGGGATCGTGGACTATCTCCATTCTCGAGGAGTTACCGTTTATTCTGCTGCCATAGAGCAGCCGACCCTGGAGGACGTCTTTATCCAGATAACGGGAAAGAACCTGAGAGACTAGAGGGGAGGTGAAGGAAATGAATTTCTGGGAAATTGGCAAAAGGAATCTGAAGGAGATTTATAGAAACCCTGTACTTCTAGGCTTTCTCCTGGGAATGCCCGTTGCCTTTATGCTGGTATTTTGCGCCGCCGCCGGCGGGGGAGGGGCCAGCCCCATTGCGATGAGCGTAGTGGATGAAGACAACTCCCTAAATTCCTCCGCTTTTATACAAACCCTTGGAAGCATAGAGTCTATAGATTTGAAAGAGCCGACATACAATGAAAAATCTCAGGCTCAAGAAGAACTGGAGGGCGGCAGAATATCATTATATTTACTCATTCCCTCAGGATTTGAGGAGGCAACGCGAGCCCAACAAGCTATCAACTTAGAGTTATTCTACAAGGAAGCAGACCCGATGATAGGTCTACACTTAAAACCTATAATAGAGGCTGTCGGCTTTGAATTCTTAGGAACAGCTCCCCCTTTAAATGTTGAGCTAAAATAAAAGGAACGGAAAGCAAAATAAAGAATCCGGCTGTCAATTTCTATGCTCCCGGGATAGTTGTCTTCGGGCTCATGATTTTAATTTCCACAGCAGCGGAGATTATTGCCGGAGATAGAGAGAAGGGCTTTCTGGCTCGAATGTTCACCACCCCGGCAAGGCCCTGGGATTTCATTCTGGGTTACTCATTGCCCTTTATCCCGATCCTCATCGTTTCCACGTTTATTTACCTCGGCGTGGGGATGGCGCTGGGCTTGACCGTTGTCGGCAATCTGGGGCATGCCTTTCTTATTTTCTTTCTTATCGGGCTTTGCGCTATCGGGTTAGGCATGATAGTGGGCAGCTTAGTCAAAAGCGAGTCTCAAGCGGGTGTTTCCTGGCTCTTCATCGTCCCCATAGCCATGATCTCCGGAACCATGTTCACAGTTGAGTACATGCCTTCGGCTCTCAGAAGCATCGCTGGAGCCCTTCCTTTTATCCATGCCGTAGACGCCTCTCGGGCTATCCTCAATGGCTCCTCTTTCTCGGCTATCATACTCGATATATACTGGCTGATTGGCTGGGCAGTCGCCCTATTTGCTGCCGGGATTTTATTATTCAGAAGGACTATGGTGAGTTAGAACTTACTACGGTAGAGCTTGTACCCCGTCATCTCGCTAACTGTGCCAGGTCGAACTTCATGCCATCTCTGGCGGCGATGACCCGGATTCCGGTCTCTTCACTCAGTTTCTCAGCTAACTCCCAGGGTTTAGCCCGCCACATGGTCATGCCGAAATGAGTAAGTATGGCTATCCTGGGCTTTAGTTCCTCGATTATGCTCCTGGCTTCAGAAAGAGCCAGATGGTCGATGGGAGCACCGGGGGTCAATCGGACTACATTGATAACCAGCAAATCACCTTCATAGTGGCCGGCTAAATCATCAAAATATCTGGTGTCAATAATCCAGGAAAAGGTATGCCGCGGCGTCTGGAAGATAAAGCCATATGTTTCTACGGGGTGCTTGTGTCTGATGGGGGTCTTAAAGGAAACGTCGTTAATCACATAGGACCCTCCTTCAGTTAAGATTTGGATACTCTGGGGATAAGACTGCAAATAAGACAAGATAACAGGGTCTTGATTCATGGCATCGCCGGGAGCAAAGACCGTGCCGCGCTTCTTTGTACCTCCGTCGGTCATAGCTTCAATCATGATATTGATATCTCCGCTGTGGTCCAAGTGCCTGTGAGATAAAATAATAGCATCCAGTTTCGTGGGGTCGAGCTTCCTCCTGGCAGCCTGGACCAGGGAGCCGGGACCGGGGTCAAGGAGCATCTGAGTGTTACCCAGGCTAAGCCAGGCACCCCCCGAAGCTAAAAACTGGCGAGCCACCATAAACCTGGCACCGGCGGTACCCAGGAAGATAATTGTGTCGCTTGATTCAGCCACTGCTGAATTATAGCAAGGAAATTTGCTAAAATTAACGGGTAATGGCAGGACTGGAAGCAGAAATTGCTCAGCTAATAAGAGAATACCAGGCTAAAACAGGAAAGTCGTTGACCATCGGCACTGCCGAGTCGGCTACCGGCGGCAGGATAGCTGACAGGATAACCAATGTCCCCGGTAGCTCGGATTACTTCAAGGGCTCTGTAGTGGCTTACAGCAACGAAGCAAAAATTGCCTTGCTCGGGATAAAAAGGGCGACCATCGAAAATTACGGAGCCGTGAGCGAGCAAACAGCTCTAGAGATGGCTCAAGGCGGCAGGAAGCTCCTGGATGTGGACATATGCATCTCCGATACCGGGATTGCCGGTCCCGCAGGCGCTGCCCCCGAAAAACCAGTGGGTTTGTTTTACCTGGGCCTGGCAGCCAGAGAGCAAAACTTGAGTCAGAAGCATGTCTTTCAGGAAAACCGAGAGGGAAACAAGCGAGATGCTGCTGAAGCCGCGCTGAACATGCTGAAGCAATACTTGTTGCAGTGCATCAAAGCCAGAGGCTGAAGACAATAATGATGTAAAGATCAATATTGAAAGGAGGTTAAGAAAATGACAACCGAGAAGTTCACTGTAGATGGAAGTGAAGTGGTCGAGAAGATCAAGGAGCTAATACACCAAGGAAATATCAGAAGAGTCCGTTTAATACATAAAGGGCGTCCCTTGATAGACATCCCGCTGACAGTAGGCGTTGGCGTAGCTGCGGTAACGGTCCTGGCAGCGCCGGTACTGGCTGCGATCGGAGCAATTGCCGCACTAGTCACAGAATGCACTATCGAGGTGGAGAGGACAGAAGATACGCCTGAAGGTAAGGGCGAAAAACAATAGAAAGCTAGCTACTCCCTGCTTCTTTGAGGTATACTTTACAGAGCATGGCAGCCTTCGATACAGGTGAAATAAAGTCCAAGGCAAAAACCAACTTTCCCGATGCCTGGACAGCTACGGCGAAGCTTATCCCCACCGGTACTGAAATCTCTCTGAAAAGGAAAGGCGAACCCCATCTTGTACGGGAATTAATTCAAAAATCCCGCCAGATTCTACTAGACCTGGGATTTGACGAGGTCGAGAATCTTACAATGCTGCCCGACAGCGATGTGGTCAAGCAATATGGGCCGGAAGCTCGAGCTATTCTCGACAGGGCTTTTTACTTAGCGGAATTGCCTCGCCCTGACATAGGGCTGAGCGCGAGAAGAATAGCTCAACTAAAGAAGATAGCAGAAGAAATTGATATTGAAAGGCTGCAGACCATTTTGAGAAATTATAAAAAGGGGGAAATCGAGGCGGATAATCTTATCGAAGAGCTCATTGCTGGACTGGGTATCACTGACTACCAGGCTACGGAGCTCCTGGATAAGGTTTTCCCCGAGATGAAAGACCTACAGCCAGTGCCCTCCAGCAAGACCCTGAGGAGCCACATGACGGCTACATGGTTTCATACCCTAGCAGCATTACAGGACAAAACCAGTTTCCCAGTTGCTTTATTCTCCGTAGGGCCCAGATACCGCAACGAACAGAGAGAAGATGCCCGGCATTTGCGAGTTCACCACTCAGCATCCATTGTAATCATGGATCCCCAAATGTCCCTTGATGCAGGAAGAGCGATAACCAGGGATATCATGAAGCAATATGGCTTTTCCGACATCAAATTTGAGACCAAGATAGCCACATCCAAGTACTACGCCCCCGGGCAAGAGCAAGAGGTCTTCGTTAAGCATAAGGCTCGTTCAAGCTGCCGTGTCCCCGGGCAGGAGCAAGAGGCCTCCGACAAGCATAAGGGCAACTGGCTCGAGATAGCGGACATCGGAATGTATTCTCCGGTGGCCCTGGCGAATTTCGACATCAAATACCCTGTATTCAATGCAGGCTTTGGAATCGAGCGACTGGGAATGCTTCTGTATGAAATAGATGACGTGAGGAAGTTGGCATACCCCCAATTTGCTGTAGTCGAGTATTCCGACGAAGAGATCGCCCGGTCTATTTCCTATATCGCAAGCCCGAAGACCGCCAGAGGGCAGAAAATAGCCAGGGCGATTGAGGAAACCGCGCGAAAACACAAAGACGAGATTGCTCCATGCGAGTTTCTGGCCTGGAAAGATAAGTCTGCTGAGGTGAAAGTTATAGAAAAGGAGGCCGGCAAGAGATTAATCGGTCCCGCCGGTTTCAACGAGATCTGCGTTGCCGATGGCAGCATCTACAGTGATGTTACGCCTTCAGGCATACACACCGGGATAAACTACATGCATGCTATAGTCATGGGTGCCGCAACAGCAATAGAAAACAGCAACGATAACTTAACTTATCAGGTGAAGGGAATAAGGCATCTTTCTGACCTTAATCTACAGGTTCCCGAAGCTGTTCGAGAACATATTGAAGGACAGCAGAAGAAAATAAAGGTAGGTGGTGCTGTATTTGTGACTATAGAGTCACGACCCGTGAGAGAGAAAGGCAGTGAAGCAAGCGGAAAATAAATCATTACAAAAACTCGCTAATCTCCAAAGGCAACATAAGGAGCTTATTAACCTCATGCCTCTACAGACAGGTGGCATGCTTACCGATGCTGCCAAGGAGGCCTTAACGGAATTTGGGGATGGATATTCTGTGTGTGATTTTTGCCAGGGTACTTTATGTAATGTAACGAATCCCCCTATTCGAGACTTTGTCCAGGAGCTTCTACCTCAATTCTTAGGCTGTGAAGTTGCCACCATAACCCACGGAGCCCGAGAAGCTAAATTCATAGTCATGCATTCTCTAGCCAAGCCGGGGGATTCAATTCTTGTCGACGGCAACAGGCATTACACAACCGCCGTCGCTGCTGAAAGGACGGGGCTACACGTGATTGAGGTGCCTCATTCCGGACATCCGGAATTTAGAGTCGATGTTAACGAATACGCACCGCTCATAAAAAAACACGCCCCCAAGCTAATTTTATTAACCTACCCCGACGGCAACTATGGAAATCTCTCCGACGCCAGAAGGTTAGGTGAAATCGCTCAAGAATACGATATCCCTTATATGCTCAACGGGGCATACGCTGTGGGAAGAATGCCGGTAAGCATGGAGGAGACAGGAGCTGATTTTATTATTGGCAGCGGGCACAAAAGCATGGCCTCTGCCGGACCTGTGGGGGTATTGGGAATGAAGAAGAAATGGGAAGAGACAGTGTTGAGAAAATCCGGCACATATAGCAATAAAGAGATTGAGCTCCTCGGCTGTACTGTAAGGGGGGTTCCCCTCATAACACTTATGGCTTCCTTTCCCTATGTGAAAGAAAGAGTTAACAATTGGGATGAACAGGTGTCTAAAGCGCAGTGGTTCTCCGCCGAACTTGAGAAATTAGGCTTTACACAAATAGGCGAAAAACCTCACAGGCATGATTTGCTGCATTTTGACACCCCTGCTCTCTACGAAATCTCCAAGCGAGTTCGAGAGAGGGGATATTTCCTCTATAAGGAATTAAAAGAAAGAAGCATTTGGGGACCACAGCCAGGCATGGCAAGGTCCTTCAAACTCTCCACCTTTGCTGCTGATAGGCAGCAGCTAGGGTTTGTTATAGACTCCTTTAAGGCCATCCTGAACAAATATAGTTAGCGAACCTGGGCGAAAATCCCGTGGTGTCTTTGGGCATAGGCTTTTTTCAACTGCTGCAAAGATGATTGAAAGGGCATCGAGGTAATATTATCCGTGCTCATGATTATAGCGTCCTCTCCATCGCTTGAATAATACTTCAGGCGCCTCCCCACCACTTGGAAGCCATACTTTTTATAAAGTTCCTGAGCTACTTCATTAGAAGCGCGCACTTCTAAAGTGACTACATTAGCGTTCAATATCTGTGCTAGCTCGATGGTTGCGATGAGCAAACCTTCACCTATGCCAAGCCGACGATAACCATCTCTTACACCGATGGCAATTATATGTGCCTCCCTCATCATCATCCAGAAGCCCGAAAAGCCAACTACATTTTCCGATACGTTAAGATGTCGCCCATAACTGAAGAGCCGTTTGAACCAAGGCAGTTTCTGCACCGTTTGTCCCTCAGATTCTGACACATCCTTCCTATTACAAGCCACTATATAGCGTACGGATGGATTGTCAAGATCCTGCTTATATGCTGATTGAGAGCGAAACACCCACTCACCAGGGAAAGCCTCTCTATCAATTTGGGCTACCTGAGGGATATCCTCATACTTCATAGAGCGGATAACATAACACGTGTCTGGCATCACTTGAAATTTTAGCATAGTATCGGGTTTTTTAGCCCTGATCTTTTCTTTCATTACGGCAGACAATTCAGCATCTATATCCCATATGCTTTTTCGCCTTCAACCTGCACTCTAGTGTACAGCCCCACAAATAGCTTTCACGAGAGCTGTCATTCTGAGACGAAGGCGAAGAATCTCGCCCAAGATAAACCCAGCCAAAAACCCTTCCCATTGCTCAGGACGGTATTTAGAGACCCTTCCCCATCGTTTCAGCCAGGTTCAGGGTGACGACAATCAAACGGCCTTAGAGGAAAGAAGAAGGTTTTTATGCCACGAAAGCATTGCCAGGGTCGCGGATGTATTACAGCAAGCCAATGTGTAATTTCACCCTCAGATATACTCCGGCTTTCTGCTCCGCCGTCTTGTTGCCCATACAGCCGCCACTGAAGCTAGCACCAGCAAGCCTGCTAGGGCTATTTTCTCAGCCGGAGTAGTGTTGACGGCTATGGCGCTCATGGCCACAGCAGGCAATAGTCCAGCCCTCACTACTGGCTTCAGGTTGGGATGCTCGGTTATGAATTCAGCTATTGGTGGGCTGACCTTATAATAGAGATCTACCAAGGCTTGTCCTGCAGGGTTGGTCATCAGATATGCATCTCTGAACTCACGCAAAATTTCTATTTCCTCTGCCATTGGAGTACCGTAGGCTGCGGTGGCGATGAAACATGACCCAACAACTCTTTCTTCAACTTCTTCTCTAATTGCATAGAGTCTCTTACTATTAGAGCCGATATAGATGGTATCATTAGCCCCTATTGCAGGGGAGGAACTGACCTTGCCACCGACGTCGAAGCTCCACTTCAGTGTGCAGTTGGGGTTTATGGTATAGAGATTATTATCACTAGAGCCAACGTAGATAGTGCCATCAGATCCTATGGCGGGGGAGGATTCAATAGGCCCATTTGTGGTGTATCTCCACTTCAGGATGCCACCGGGCGTTATGGCATAAAAGTTCTTATCGTGAGAGCCAACATAGACGGTGCCATCAGCCCCTATTGCGGGGGAGGAACTGACACAACCTCCAGTGAGGTATCTCCACTTCAGGTTGCCGTCGGGGTTTATGGCATAGAGCCTATTATCAGAAGAGCCCACATAGATAGTGCCATCAGCCCCTATAGCGGGAGAGGACATGATAGCGCCATCTGTGGTGTAGCTCCATTCCAAGTTGCCGTTGGGGTTTACGGCATAGAGCTTATTATCATAAGAGCCTACATAGATGATGCCATCACCCCCCAGGGCGGGAGACGAACCGACAGCGCCACCCATGGTGTATCTCCAATTCTCAGTACCGTCGGAGTTTATGGCATAGAGATTATTATCTCCAGATCCGACATAAATGGTGCCATCACCCCCTATGGCGGGGGGAGAACTGACATAGCCACCCGTGGTGAAGCTCCACTCCAGGGTGCCATTGGGGTTTATGGCGTAGAGCTTATTATCAGAAGAGCCCACATAGATGGTGCCATCAGCCCCTATGGCCGGGGAAGACAAGACCAATCCATTTGTGGGGAAGCTCCACTCCAGGGTGCCATCGGGGTTTACGGCATAGAGCTTATTATCGTTAGAGCCCACATAGATAGTGCCGTCACCCCCTATGGCCGGGGAGGATTTGATCCAACCTCCAGTGAGCAAACTCCACTTTAGTTGCGGCACCGAAGGACCGGTGTAAAGGCTTCTACCCGTATTTTGAGGATTCTGGCGGAATTCGGGCCAGAAGAGCCTTTCAGTTATGGCATAGAGCTTACCATCATTAGAGCCCACATAGATGGTGCCATCACCCCCTATGGCCGGGGAAGACTCGACAGCGCCCTCTGTGAGTAAGTTCCACTTCAGGGTACCGTCGAGGTTTATGGCATAGAACCTATTATCATCGGAGCCCACATAGATGGTGCCATCATACCCTATGGCCGGGGAAGATTCCACAGCACCACCCGTGGTGTATCTCCACTTCTCGGTGCCGTTGGGGTTTATGGCATAGAGCTTACCATCATTAGAGCCCACATAGATGGTGCCATCACCCCCTATGGCCGGGGAGGAACTGACTGCGCCAGTTGTGTTGAAGCCCCACTTAAAGTCGCCGTCGGGCTCTATGGCATAGAGCTTACCATCATTAGAGCCCACATAGATGGTGCCATTAGCCCCTACGGCAGGGGAGGATTTGACGCAACCTCCAGTTGGCAGGCTCCACTTCAGGGTGCGGCTGGTAGGGTCTATGGCATAGAGCTTACCATCATTGGAGCCCACATAGATGGTGCCATCATACCCTATGGCCGGGGAAGATTCCACAGCACCACTTGTGGTGAAAGTCCAATAGGTGGTGCCGCCGGGCTCTATAGCATAGAGATCACCATCAGAAGAGCCGACATAGATGGTGCCATCATCCCCTATCACCGGGGAGGACTTGATAGCGCCACCTAGGATGATTCCCCATTTCCAGTCGCCATTGGGATTTATGGCATAGAGCCTATCATTATTGTTGCCGACATAGATGGTGCCGTCAGACCCTATGGCAGGCGAAGACAAGACAGGCTCCCACAATGTAGTGTAGCTCCACTTCTGGGTACCGTCGGGGTTTATGGCATAGAGATCATTATCAGAAGAGCCGACATAAATGGTGCCATCATCCCCTATGGCGGGGGAGGAAATGACTGCGCCACCGGTGATGAAGCTCCACCCCACTGCCGGTACCTCAGGACCGGTGTAAGGGCTTCTGCCGGTGTGCTGCAGATTCCTGCCGAACATAGGCCAGGGAGCATCAGCAAGCTGAGCCTGGGCAATGTTCGCCGGCACAAGCGCGATAAGAGACGATAGCACGAGGGAAAGGATAACGCCCAAGGCTATCAAAGTTCTTGACCTGTTCATAGACTACCTCCGACATATTAGCCATTACTCTTGTAATATTACCTTTGTCATATATATTCAGTCGCTAAAAAAAGAAAAATCCCTCGCGCAGCATGCGGGTACATCGATTTCTTGATTTGAAACGTTTTACCACAGAATCTATTACAGTGTAGAGCCTCGTTAGTATTGACAATATAGCTAGTCAATGCTATAGTAAAGGAGAAGCTAACATGCTAATGAGGTGCAAGGATGAACTATGGGCGTGAGTTATTGAAGGGAAACACTGATTCCCTACTGCTTTGCTTAATCAGTCGTCAGCCTACCTATGGCTACCAAATAGTAAAGGAACTGGAGAAAAGGAGTAACGGGTATTTTCAGTTTAAAGAAGGTACTCTTTATCCCG
>SMTZ1_10015240_pt1 | contig 12869 bp, 10 predicted proteins | sample DeeMarSWOR136_30_FD_25667 | JGI IMG/M metagenome (IMG submission 25667) | reverse complement strand
AGTATCCCATTACCGTTTTAGATAAAAAAAATAAAACTCAGCATACCATTGCTACTATTAATATGTATGTTGATCTTCCCTACCACTTTAAAGGGACTCACATGAGCCGTTTTGTCGAAGTCCTCAACCGCTATCGTAAGGGGATTAATGTAAAAAACCTTTCCACCATCCTCAATGAAATGAAAAAGAAACTTAATGCCAAATCAGCTCATATTGAAGTAGAATTTCCCTACTTCATAGAAAAAACAGCTCCTGTATCAAAAGCAAAGAGTCTCATGGAATATACCTGTAAATTGTGGGGTTCTCTAGATGATGAGATTGATATCTGTTTAGGTGTTGATGTTCCTGTAACCACTCTCTGCCCTTGCTCCAAAGAGATGTGTGAGAAAGGAGCTCATAATCAGAGAGGAATCGTATCAGTAAAGGTACGATTTAAAAAATTTTTCTGGATAGAAGACGTGATAAAAATTGCTGAAAAATCTGCAAGCAGCGAGGTCTATTCCCTCCTTAAAAGACCTGATGAGAAATACGTTACAGAAAAAGCCTATGAAAACCCGATGTTTGTTGAAGACATTGTGAGAAATGTAGCCCAAAAGCTAGAGAAAAATCCTCACATTACCTGGTTTAGTGTTGAATCAGAGAACCTAGAGAGTATTCACAACCATAGCGCCTATGCCCTAGTTGAAAAATCTCTCTAATACTTTCCCCATATACTTCCCTTTTTAACACTATTAATAAGATAAACGGTGGAAGAGCTGAAAGATAAATTTAGTGGCAGTCTGCTTGGGACATATGTGGGAGATGCCCTTGGGATGCCGGTTGAGGGATATGCTCACCATTTCATTAAATCTCAATTTGACAGGGTAGATCAGATGATGGAAGCACGATTGGGTAAAGGGACATACACTGACGATACAGAGATGATGATTGCCACGGCAGAATCCCTCTTAGCATGCAAAGGCTTTGATGGTAAACACATGGCACAGTGTTTTTTGAATAACTTCCATCCTGAGCGAGGGTATGGGGCAGGCACCACGAGTACCCTCTCCCTTATTAAATCGGGAACGGCTTGGGATAAAGTAGGAAGCATGGTATTCGATGGTGGTTCTTTTGGTAATGGGGCTGCTATGAGGATAGCTCCCATTGGTGTTTTTTACTATAATAACCACCACATGCTTCGCTCAACTGCTGCAGAAGCGAGTCTCATTACCCATGCCCACTTACTGGGAAAAGAGGGGGCAATCCTTCAAGCTTACACCATAGCGCAGGCTATTCAATTAAAATCTCAGGATTCTTTCAACACCCTCAACTTCCTTCACAAATTGATCAATTTCGTTACTCCTGAAGCACGAGTATATAAAGAGAAACTAGAAATGATAGGAAGCTTACTAGGTAAAGACCCTGATCCGGAAGTAATCATCACTCAGTTAGGTCACGACAGCAGTGCTCCCAATTCTGTTCCCACTGCAATTTATTGCTTCCTCTCCCATCCCCACTCGTTCCACGATGCCCTGGTCTATGCGGTAGGTCTGGGTGGAGATACCGACACTATTGCAGCAATGACTGGTGCACTCAGTGGTGCTTATCATGGTAAAAAGGGTATCCCCTCCCAATGGATGAGAGACCTGGGAAATGAAGGAAAAGGGAGGGATTACATTGAACAATTAGCCGTTGAACTATGGAAATTAAAAACCAAAGCAGCATGAAGATTATCTCCTTTGATCTAGATGGCACCCTTATCACCGATGAGTTCAGCCAGATTGTGTGGCATCAAGGGATACCAGAGCTCTATGCAGAAAGGCATGGCTGTGAGTTGGATGAAGCTAAGTGTTTTATCTTTCAAGAATATAACAAGGTAGGAGATAAGGCCATTGAATGGTACGATATAAAATACTGGCTCCACCTTTTCAATCTCGACGGCAATTGGGAAAAACTTTTTAGAAAGTTTAAAAGCCATATTAAGACCTACTCTGAGGTACCTGAAGTGCTCTCCACTCTCAGTAAATCCTATCAACTCATCATCACCTCGAATGCTGCGAGGGAATTTCTGGATACAGAAATTAAAGAAGCTCACCTTTCCTCATACTTTAATTATATATTCTCTGCTACTTCTGATTTTAAGGAAGTCAAAAAAACGGAAAAGTTCTATCTCAAGATTTGTAATTTGCTTCATATTAAGCATAGCCAGATGATCCATATAGGTGACCACTTTGAATTTGACTACCTCATCCCCCACCAATTAGGAATCAAGAGCTTTTACTTGGATAGGAAAGGTGAAAGAAAAGGAAATGCTATAGTAAAAGATCTGAGGGAATTTAGAGAAAATTTGATAAGCACATCATGAAAATCAATATCATAGAGAGACAGAAAAGAGGGAGTGCTCTCTCCAGAGGCACCTTTGGATGTCTTAAGGGACACTATAGCCTCAATGTTACTGTGGGGTGCTGTCTTTCTTGTGTCTACTGTTATGCCAGGGCATATCCCCAAGCACCACCAGAAGGAGAGGTTCACCTTTTCACGAATTTACCTCTGCTCCTTAAGAAAGAGTTAGACAATCCCCGTAGAAGATCTCCGGTTGACTACGTCATATTTAATACTGCCTCAGACTGTTTCCAACCTCATCCAGATATCCTTAAGATAACCCATGAAGTAACAGAACTGCTCTTAACCAGAGGCGTTTCTATCGCCTTTTTAACTAAAGGTTTCATCCCACCTCGTTTCATCAGTCTTTTTAAACAACACCCAAAACAACTCTATGTGCAAATTGGGTTAGTCTCTCTCTCGCCACACTATACCTCCATTTTTGAACCTCAGGTTCCTTCCCCAGAAGAGAGGTTGAGAAATATAGAAAATCTTGTCTCCATTGGAATTACTCCCTTAGTAAGAATAGATCCTATTGTTCCTTTCTTGACTGACAATACTCGAGAATTAGAACGGCTCTTTGAGAAACTGCACCTCTCTGGTGTAAAAACAGTCTCATTAAGTTATCTCCATCTTCGACCTGCTATAGCGAGACAACTAAGTAGAGAACTTCCTGTCACAACTTACAAACTTATCGAAAGCCTCTTTGCAACACAGCACTGGAGAGCAGTTGGAACTTCAACTAAAAGCAAGCTGGTACCAGCACCCTTCCGCCAAAAAGGGTATCAGCGTATAACTGAAATTGCAAAGACCTATGGTATTAAGACTTTGGTGTGTCGCTGCAAGAACCCCGACATAGAAGCACAGATTTGTCAGCCTTCACACAACCTCATACAAAAAGGCTACCGTGCAAAACAACTAAACCTCTTCTCAACTCCCATACAAACTTCTTAAAAACTCATTAAATATTTAAACTAATACTATAAGTATATTTTATATATTATTAATAATATTAGTTATTTATTTTTATTTTACTAATCTCTATTTACGTGTTATTAATGATACACATCGCACCTACACTCCGTGAGCAAGTTGTGATGGGATTTTAACCTCGCCCAAACTTTTTGCCTCTATTCCTCACGTGGTAAAAATGCAAATTTACCCCGCGAAATATTTTTTACTTTCTATCTCGCATGAGGTTTATCTGTGAAATGATTTTTATTTATATCTCACAAGGGAAATCTGCGTCCTGATTTGAAAATGTCATATTTTCAACTTGACTAGAATAACTAAAAAATGACACAATCTTTTTAAAGGAATTAGTACACTTTAAGAATTTAGAGCACTTTGTTATAACCAGATGCTGGATTCTTGGTACTGGATTAAGCAAATGTAGAATTCGGATTGCAGAATGCAGAATTAAAACCCAAAGTTGAAAGCAAAGACATTAATAAGAAATCAAGTTAATGATACATATATCAATCATTCTTATCATAATCTATGTTTTCATTCCTCATCAATCCGGTGCTTATGAGAGCACTTATACAGGAAGAATAACATCATCATCAATTGTTTTCTACGAAGATAACGACATAGTTCATGCTATGGTTGTGTTCAAGAATAAAAAAGGAGAGTATGTCTCTCTCATAAATGCAGGGGCAACTATAACCATGTTTTACTATTGCAGAGAGATATCACCACTCACCAACCGACCTGACACCAATGCCTTTAGAGAAGAAAGAGACATCACAGTTAAGCCAAAGTTTTTTAAGGAAATTACTTTAAGTGATGGAGAAATCATCTTTGGACTACCTATTTTTCGCTACGATGGAGTTCCCTGGTTCAGCTATGATATGAACTTGTATAAATGGGCGCCTGAAGTGTTTTACGATAAGGAGCGCATCTGTAAAAAAATATCGCTTCACTTTAATTGTCGGGGTGTGGAATCAGAGGGAGTAGTAGAACTTATTGAACAAAAAAAGAAGCTACGCAAAAGGATAAAATAGCAGGGGTCAAGGGTTCGAGGGCTCAAGTGTTTAACTTATTATTACTATTACGTTCTTCGCTGGAACCCTAGAATCCTAGTTTCCTTGAATCCTTAACTAGAAACCAAAGGAGGTAACTACTTGTGGAACTTATAAAATATCTTTATATTTATCCCTGGACTAATATATCAATAAACAACTGTAATACCTATCTGATCGGTGGAGAAAACTCTATACTTATTGATACCGGTCTTGACTTTTGTCTTAAAGGCGTACTCGATGATATTAAGAGAGATGGGTTTGATCCAGAGAAGATTGAACATATCATAAGCACCCACAGCCATCCTGACCACTTCGAGGGCATTAAGCATTTTATGCAAAAGGACACCCTTATGGCACTTCACCCTGAAGAAGATAGATTCCTAAAAGAAGAAGGCATAGGATTCTACAACATGTTTGGCATGAGCCTCCCAGAATATCGGGTAGATTTCTTTCTTCAAGAAGGTGAGTTCAAGGTAAAAAATACCATTTTTGAAATCTATCATACTCCTGGACACTCTCCCGGCTCCATTTCCATCTACTGGCCGGAGAAGAAGGTGCTCATTGCAGGAGATGTTATCTTCCAGGCCGGTGTGGGAAGGACAGACTTCCCGGGAGGTGATGGCAACTTATTGAAACAGAGCATAGAAAGGTTATCTAAACTGGATGTAGAGTATCTTCTCCCAGGACATGGAGAGATTGTGAAAGGAAGCACTAAGGTGAAACGAAATTTCGAATACGTGGCAGATGTATACTATAATCTCATTTAAAAAATATAATTTTTTAATCCTTTTATCTACCTAATTTTTAAAACCGTAGCTACACCTAGTATAGCCGCTTATGTGTTAACCAATATCTAATAATTTATTTGATCAAGCAGGAGACTTAAGATGACTATCAACAAAGATGAGATTTGACGATAAAAACCTTGCAGAGTTGCAGAAGCAAATGAAAGCAAAAGGAACTGATATGGTGTGTGCTCACTATAGTCCTTGTGAAGCCATGCGGAGTGACGTAGGTTATGCAGAACCACATATATGGCCTGTACTTTGTAAACCTGATGCAACTCCATGGTATACACAATCAAAGTATGTGGGAAAACACCTTGTAGTTTCATCTTTTTCCCTGGATAAAGACTATGATCAATTTCTTGAAACAACCATAAACCCTGTCTCATTTGAACCTTTCTATTTTCCTCCAGAAGATGAAAAAGCAGCTATGGCCCAGGACGAAATATATTTATCTTGTGAACCGGAAGCATGGAGGAATTTCCCAGAAGAATGGGCGGAAGAACTACAAAAGGGTTTTGCTCGCAGCATTGATAATCCCCCAAAAAGTTTTGATGAGCTCCGCAATAGGTGGGCGGCAGTTCATGCTAATTTTGTGAATCCAAGGTACCGTGCCGATGAGACCTTTCTAAACGCACCCTATTCCATTGCCGAATCAGTTTATATAAGCACCTGTTGTGTTGAATTGTTTAATCTCATTGATTCTAAAGAAGCAGCTCTTCTTGTTCGACCCTGTATTGGGGCTGTATACGCAGAGGTTATGGAAAAGGATCGCTACTACCTGGTAAGGCTGGTAAAAAAATAGAAGGTAGAGCTACAATGGGATATTTTGAATAGGAATTAGCACATTACCTTGAGATTACTGCTTCAGTTGCAAATCGTGGGGCAAATTTTGAAGAACTGCCTTGGGAGAAACTATTTAAAAATTATCTATGTATCTATTAACTTACTTTTACGATATTCTTTTTCGCATTTTTCTTATTTCGTCCTGAAACGGCTTCCAGTATTGTTTATCAGCTTTTCTGAAGTTTTCTTTTTCTTCCAGCGCTTCCAGAACAATTCTTAATGGCCATTCTGAGGTTCTTTTTTGCATTCTTCCTCAGCTCGTACGTATCAGCCCATATCATGCAGGAATGATCCAGTCTTTCAGCTGCTGAGAGCTTCTGCCATTTTTTCCATTGCTCTTTATCAGCATCATTAATATTTGCAATCCTCATCTTTTTACCCAGAATTCATGATAGCAGTGAGCACAGTAATTGGCAAGAAAAAGTCTTGTTTTTGATCTTCGATTATATAGAATTCTACATTGATTTTCTGTTTTTGTAAAGATAGTATTTGCTGCATGGATAGTAGGTAGAGGGGTAACTTATTAAAAGGCTCTTGTCCCCGAAGGATCTAATTTATCTTATGAGCGGGGATGGTCCTGTTAGATAAGGGAGAACGAGGGGAATCTGCGTCCCAATGTAACTAATTCACTTGACAGTCTAATATAAAATAAATTACTATTCATCAATAAATATAGACTGTTTTCTACTAGCTTAAGCGAAAAAGTATTAATTTACAGAGATCGAATTTTAGGGACTGATGAGGTTGTAAAAGTAAAACTAAAAAGACAAGAGAATGCTGACAAAAGATAAGATTAAAAGAATCATAAGAGAGAATAAAGAAATTTTAGAAAGATACAAGGTAAAGTCTATCGACTTATTCGGTTCCTATGTGAGGAATGAGCAAGGAGAAGATAGCGATATCGACCTGCTTGTGGAATTCGAGGAGGATACCTACCATAATTTTATAAATTTAATTTTTACATTAGAAGACTTGTTAAAAAAAGAAGTGACTGTGGTAAGCAAGGAAGATTTAAGTCCCTATATTTTGCCCTATGTATTAAAAGAGGTAGAGAGAATTGAAGGATGATAAGGTTTTTATAAGGCACATTCTTGATGAGGTGAACTTCATCATTAAGGAAAGCAAAGATTTGGATTATGAAGATTTGGTAAGCAATGAAACTCTAAAAAGGGCTATGGTAAGGAGTTTAGAAATAATAGGAGAAGCTGCAAAAAATCTCTCAAAAGGTTTTAGAGAAGAACATTCTCATATCGAATGGAGGGAATTAGCGGGGCTAAGAGATAAGCTTATCCATTATTATTTTGGAGTAAAGTGGGAGAGGGTCTGGGATGTGATAAAAAATGTAATCCCAGAAATTGAAGATAAATTAAAAAGATTGCTAGTGGAATAGCTCACAGTATTGCTGCCTTGAGAAAAAGCTTAAAAAGAACTGTCTAAATTACCATATACTGTTTGAAACTTACCAAGCCGGCGTAGCTCAGTGGTAGAGCAGCTGATTCGTAATCAGAAACCTTGAGCTTCCTAACCTCCTCAAAATTACTCAACTATTTGATATATAATCATTTTCAATTTAGCAGATTTTCTATCTAGTGGCAGATTTTGGCATATTTTGGAAATTTTTCACACACAAATCCTCACACAGAATCCCCTACCCTATTCAATTCCTCATAAGCAGTTTTCCAGGTCCTACCAAAGTGTTTCGAAAAAGTTTTGATCTAAAACAAATAGCCTTAGAAATCTCATACTATCATATCTAAGTTGGGCAATTGTTGTTTTTAAGGTTATTGCAAGAAATATGAAATTTTTGATCATTGCAGTTACCACAACATTTAGGAAAATTATTGCCTAAGAAAGTACTATCAACAATCAAACAGACTACACCATTCATCTCATTTTCCAACAAAAGCATCCCGATTTAAAAATACTCAGTTTATAATACCAAAATACTATGTTTATACCATTGCCTAACAGCAAGGCAAAATATTAAATTATAAATATTGTAATGAATGAAAAATTTTAGATTAAGGAGGACTCACCATGGTTACTATTTTAAAACTCCGGAAGTATCAAAAAAAATTGATTTTCATTGTTTTTGCAGCGTTTGCAATGATTGGCTGCCCCTAGTTTTTTCCACCAAAGACAGTAGACTATGTGGATATTCAGCGTTACACCGGATTATGGTACGAAATTGCACGTTATTATAACCCTGCTGAGGGAGATTTAGCTGCCGTGACAGCTGAGTACACGCTCCTTGATGATGGCACAATAAAAGTAGTCAACAAGGCGTTGCTTGGTGGCCTGGACGGTACCCCTACCTCAATAGAAGGAGTGGCCCGGGTAGTTGACATTGAAACCAATGCAAAACTCGCAGTCACATTTGATCGGCCCGATATTGAAGGAATCGAATTTGCGTACTGGATTATCGAATTAGATGAAAACTATCAATATGCAGTGGTAACTAATGATACAAGATTCGTACTTTACATTTTGAGCAGAACCCCCACCATGGAAGATTCTGTCTATGAAGACATTCTCTATCGGGTGGTAAAAAAAGGTTTTAACGCAGATAATGTTGACCTTACTCCTCAGCAAGAGGAGTAAGGTTTCAGAGATTTCACATATCTTTTGTCTGTTAATTGTACATGTTTATTTGAAAAAAGAAGAAAGATTTTTATGAGGAAAGCGGGAAGTAAAACTGACTTTGTTTTTTCCTAAACTATCTACATATAGTATGTTGGTAATTCTGCTAAAAAAATTACACTACTTCCATCAACCACACCTTTCGGAAGGTCTAAAAATTTACTATTAGAAAAAGTATAGTACAATAAGTTTAGTCTATAAGGGCCTATAACTGCTTGCAAGTATGTCAACTGCTTTTGCTTAAAATAGACACCCTTATATATCTAGGAGTCAATTAGCCATTCAAACCTATTTCTATTGATTGACTATCCTATTTATTTTTTTCATGGTCTTTACGTTCTAGAAATTGTTGCTAGTTGCCCTATTACTTTTCTTTGTACAATCTTTGTGGCTCTATGCTTGCAATTTATGCTGTAAAATGTTCTTTTTACCATAGTAATAAATTTGGGGGGCAAAATCGAGAAGCTTTAAAAAGTATTTTTTACGAAAGGAAATAATGAAAAAAAGCAATAGAATTTATTTATGTTCGTTGCTGTTAATGATCTGTAATTTTTTCGTGTCGATACCTGCTAAAACCAATTGTGAGTTGCCTGCGACGACTCATGCCGAAAATATCGGTGAATTAACAGGCTTGTTGCCCGGGAATGCGCGTGGTGTGCTTGCAGTTGATATCAATGACCTTCTTTCCGGCAGTTCTGCAACTACGGTCACAGGTTTGTTGAATGGTCACGGCAATGATGCAGCACTTAACGAACCATTTAGCGCCATTAATGAACTCGCTGAGAATGTTGATTTGGCTGGTGCTATGAAAACCGTGTTGTTGGCACAAACAACTGAGGCTTCAGAGAGCCTCTTTCTGCTTGCCAAGTTAAGTTGCGACACAATCAGCGAAGTGATTAAGGGGCCAGACCTTACGTTCGAGGGTACTTACGGAATAGGCTCCCACGTAATGTACCTTGACCTAAATGGTAATAGCTTATCTTTGCTGAATGGCGGCGTGTTGATCGTCGGGAAACGGACAGTTGTGCAGTCGGTTCTTGATGTTGTCGATACCGTGTCACCCTCCCACGCCAGTGTTATCGATCCCTTCTTAAGTGCTTTGCAAAGCGGGTCTTCTTTTAGTTTCGTTTATGGACTGCCGGCAATGTTTAACAGCTCAATCTCAGCTGATAGATCATTAAGGGGAGCGGAACTGGTAAGTGGTGCGGTGAACTTTTCCGGGACCACCATATCTGGCAGTGTGTCGTTTCATACCTCCAATGCTTCAATCTTCGTCGACAATTATAACAAACTCGACAGTGCGTCTGATGAAGCACCACTAGTCTTGAATGCGCCAATAGCTTACGATCTCAGCCAGGTGGTTGTTACCATACCCTCAACGCCAATCAACAAATCAGCAGATCATCTTATTACTTCAAGAAATACCCTGAAGAAACTCTTTCTCAATATGCAGGCCTTTGACTATGCTGAAGACGTGAATGATCCCGGCAATAAACCCTGGTTGGATTTTATCGTATCGAGCGAAGAAGATGGTGAAGGCTCGCCCGGTTCGGTATTTATTAGGTGGGAATTTAAGGATCAAGCTGCAATTGATGCATTTGAGGAGAACGAGCTACCCGCAGGGTTTAGGTTGGCACCCACCCAATTTCTTGAATCGGATGCACCGGGTTACTTTCTAGTACTTAATCTCTACAATGCAGCGGGTCCCATTGTCAATGATGCACGGGCCGAATGGGATATTTTTGTACAACCTCCCGATGGCGATAATCGTCCTCGATTTATGGTGATAGATTCACTCGCGGCAACAGTTTCTGCTGATTCGGTTCGCGGTTTAACTCCGCCCGAGCCCGTCTCCTATCAATTCGCAAGCAACGATGTTGTTACCAGTGTGGGCAAAATAGAGGGTGGCGTTGAGACCACCATCTTTACATCAAGCTTTCCCAAGCCAAACCCAACGACCGATAATATTGCTCGTTTTACCAGAGAGATGGCTACCGGCAATGATTATATTTACTGGGGAAACGGGGTTCTGGATCGTGCTTTTTATAATGCGACCACATTCAATTATAATGCCATCTTTGTCGACCTAAATCAAATTGAAATCACTGACTATTCCCATTGGAAGCAATACTTGAATGAAGAGCCCAGCTATGTTGTATATTACCTCAATACACTGGAATATGTTGTTTCACCCTGGTACAACCTGGATTCACCCTATTTGGACATTACTCCCGAGTGGCTAAGTGAGCTGTATGATTTTAAAAATAGCGGTAATTATTTAGCTTTGATGAGAGATGCTGTGAGAAGTTCCTTCATGGGTATGGGCGATGCGCTGACCAAATTTGATATCAAGAATACACCCCCTGCTACGTATTACAATTTCAAAATAACCGACCCAGTAACTCTGTCAGCAACACTCAAGCTTCCATCAGTCTACAGTCTCGCAAAAACCCATTTTTTAAAAAATGATACTGCAAAAGATTATTATTTAACGCTCTCCATCTACGAGATCGAAGGGGCTGTTGAAGGTACTCGTGCGGAATGGAGCGTATATGTGGACAATGGTAATGGCCGTGAGAAATTCATGATTATTGATTTACAAACAGAGGATGCTGCTGTGGATCCTGTCAGCCTGATTAATCTACCGAGCAAGGTAAGTCATGGTTTGGCCGGAAGTACTTTGAGTACCCGTTTATCCTCTTCGTCAATTGATTTTGATGCATCATTCAATACGCTAGGTAGCACTGAAGAGCCCCTTTCTTTGGATTGGATTGAGGCAGGAGATCATGTCTGCCACATTACCGGTATTTGCGATAAGCGATATTACGACGAAGAGACCCTGGATATGCCGGTACACGTCCCAACTTCTGTAACAATCAATACTATTTCTACGCCATGGAACGATTACATTAGCACGACGCCAAGCCTGGTATTCTACCGTGACAATGCTCAAGAATATGTAGTCAAACCCTGGTATAACCTGAAAGTGGTTGTAGAAGATTCTGAACCACCAGAGATTGATGAGGGCACTCATGTTATTACAGGTACAGGAACGCTGACGGGGAAAACCAGCCCTGCCCTTGATTCCAATTATACCTACACAGGTGCTGCAACACTCTCTGGCAATAATTTGGAATTCACTATTGATCAAGAAATTCAGAATGCCTTAGGAAGTAGTCATATTATCACGACAGGTAGTTTCGACTTAACGACAGGATTGGGCACATCAACTGTTATGAGTTGTTCTGGAGTGGTGTTGGTGTGTGCTAGCGTAGATCCCCTCATTGGTACCCCTGATGCTACAAGTGAATATACCGCCTCAAACCTGAATGCTTCTGACCTGGATTGCATAACCTGGGATGTGATTTTCACCCTCAGTGTTCCAGGTTTTGGAGAAGCTGATAGCTACTCAAGTTTCACTGCGGTATTAGGTTCGAATTGTACCGACAGCGACAAAGACGGATATTCTGTTGAAGGCGGTTGCTGTGGCAATTTGGACTGCGATGACAGTGATCCGGATATCTATCCCGGTGCAACCGAAAAGTGTGATGACACAAAAGACAATAACTGTGATGGAAGTATAAATGAAGGCTGTGACTGTTTGGTAGAAAGATTATTTGCCCAAAGTGACCCTCGTTTGGAAACAATAAGACGATTTAGGGATGAAATACTTCATAGTAGCAGTTTTGGAGTAGGCGTAATCAATCTTTATTATAAAAAAACAGATGAATTGATAAAACTTATTGAGTATAGCCCCGCAATACATATATTTTTCAAACAACTTATTGAAACACTCATTCCGGTTATGGAGATTATGTTAAATAATTCAGAATGACATGTTAATAAATTTTCAATTTTTTATTCAGAAAGGGGAATCCGTGGAATGTTATAACTTTTACCTTGACATACAATATGAACTTTCTTATACTTTTCCCATCAAAAAGCAAGTTCTTATAACATTAAGAGGACACAGAGGGGAGGTACAGTTAAGGCATCTAACTTATTGATAGTTAGATTATTCTCTGCGTTCTCTGTGGTTTGGTTTTGACAATACTTGAATTAAAATGAGGAGGTATAACATGAAAAGATTTTTGTTTATAAGCGGGTTAATAATTTTTCCATTCCTATTCTCTTCAGCATTAGCAAATGCAGCGGAGAAACAGATTAGCATTGAACAGGTGTTTGTGACTGATTGCACCATGTGCCATAG
>SMTZ1_10017444_pt1 | contig 12871 bp, 12 predicted proteins | sample DeeMarSWOR136_30_FD_25667 | JGI IMG/M metagenome (IMG submission 25667) | reverse complement strand
CGGAATTGCCCACCCCGCCTCCGGCAACAGTCTGAGGGGCGGCAGGTTGAGAATTGCCGCCCGCAGTTATACTCAAACCAAGCCTGGCCTTTAGATCCTCTACTGCCTTCAGAGCCTCTTTCCTGCCCATCTTTAATCTACCGGCCTCGGCTGCGGCGGCAACGTCTCTTTCAATCTCCCCGATCATGGGAGGGGGTACCGGGGAACCCGCAATCCATCCGGTTTTCGGCTCAATCCCCACTGAACTCAAGATATTCTCGGCCTGAACTTCGTCCTGCGCCGGCCCCAATTTCAGAGCCTCGACGAGCTGAACCGCGAAGACCCCCTCCGGTACCAGCGGTTGTTCCAGCGGAGGAGGTGGCTTCCCGGCCTCGGCTTCTCCCCAGGCAGAAACGGCGAAAAGGGCCACCAAAGCGACGACGGACATGATGAAAAAATATCTTGCAGAGTTCATCGCTTTTCTCCCTTCGTGCAGCTTTTGCCAGACCTTCCCGCCTATTTCTTCTCTCCCCATCTATTGAAACGCATCAGGCCGGGAAGGGTTGACAAGGAAGCTGGATTTCCTGACTATGGCTTCCAGTGTCCTGAGTCACAAATTCGGAGCATAATTTTCCCCTCGCTCCTCCCCTTGAATTTGGCGGCGAATTTTTGACTCCGGACACTGGTATCGTTTTCCAGGAATAAGCATACAAAGTCGAACCCCGGTGCCAGAAGCCGAGGGTCGGTCGGCTGCGCTAGCCAAAATAGGCATTGATTTCTCCGGAGCCAACGCGGTTCTTACTATGGGTGCTGCCAAAGGGTCCGTTTTCGCAGTACTTATGAAGGCGTAGCCCGCTGATCGCGCTCCTTTTCGGAACCCCGGAGATGCGGTGGAAGAGGAGTTTCCTCCCGCCGGATTTTGGCGGCGCCCATCCGCCCAACCCTCGGCTCCACATGGAATTCTGTGGCTATTATTTTGGGCACATGACCCCAGGTTGGGAGAGAAGCCAAAAAGCAAGGGGGGATCTCCGGGAAACCAGGCCGCGCCAGGGCATTTTTTACCCTTCTAAGCTGTTGAAACTCTGTCAATTGGACAAAAAATTGGCAGGAATCGGGAAAATTTTTCTTAGACGGGGTAAAAAAGGCAAGTAAGGGATAAAATAAAGAGTCATTGATGACCCAAAAACCACACTTTTTCATTCTGCCATTCAAAAATAATTAAAGAATATCAATTAGTTATACGCCATCAGGGAAAATCCTGTAATTATTTTGCATTTATACCCCCTGGAACTGAGTTCGGCATGGAGTTTGATCTAAACCAAATTGTCGGTTACCGAGTACTCATCCCTGGGAGGCAAGGGTAATGGAATTGGCGGTTGCGGTTAATAGGAAATCAGAGCCCCGGCTCACCAAGCCTGACCTAATGGAGGACATCGAGAAGATTGAGAAACTCGTGGCCGAGGTCCAAAAGGTCATCGTCGGCCAGAGTTCCGTCATCATGCGTACGGTGGGGGCGCTGCTTGCCGACGGTCACGTCCTTCTCGAAGGCGTTCCGGGGCTGGCCAAAACCCTTCTCGTTTCCGCCTTGGGCTCCGCGATGGGGGCAGTGTTTCGAAGAATCCAAATGGTGCCGGATATGCTCCCCAGCGACCTCATCGGCACCTATCTCTGCGTCGGGAAACACTTCACCCTGCAGAAAGGCCCGCTCATCGATTGCCATATCGTCCTGGTGGACGAGATCAACAGGGCTCCGGCCAAGACGCAGGCCGCTCTTCTTCAGGCCATGCAGGAACGCCAAGTCACCGTGATGGGGAAGGACACCCTCGAGCTGCCCGACCCCTTCATCGTCCTGGCCACCCAGAATCCGGTGGAGCAGGATGGCACGTATCCGCTTCCCGAAGCCCAACTGGACCGATTCCTTTTTAAGGCCGTTGTGGGATACCCCAATCCAAAGGACGAGATGGATATCCTGACCAATGTCCATCTTGACCAGAGGGATAAGCTGAAAGCCGTCTGCCGGGTCTTGGACCCCGTGGACATCTGCCGGCTCAGGGAAAATATTAAGAGGACCGTCAAAATAGAATATTATGCCCATGAATATATCGTCCAATTGGTTCGAGCGACCCGTTTCCCCGGAGAGTTCGGTTTGAAATCACTCGAGGGATGCCTGAGGCTGGGGGTTTCGCCCCGGGGAACCATGGCTCTCAGGGACGCAGCGCGGGTCGAGGCCTTCTTGCAGAACCGTCTGCATGTCTACCCTGAGGATATCCGGGCCGTCGCCAAGGATGTTCTCAGGCACCGAATCTTTTTGGAGTTCTCTGCCGAGACCAAGGGCCTTACCGTCGAGACCGTTCTCCAGGAGATTCTCGATGGAGTTCACATCCCGTGAGGGAGATCCTTTCCAAGATCGCCGAGGTTGATTATTATGTGCGATGGTTTTCCAGTCAGCATGATCTTGGGATGTGGCCCAGCCGGCGGGTGGGGGGCACCGCGGAGTTTGAGGCCATCGCCGAGTATCAATTGGGAGACAACCCGCGGTCCATCAACTGGTCAGCGACGGCCAGAACGGGCTTTTTCCGGATCCTCAAGAACACCCGCCTGACGAACACCAATCTCGCCGTCTTTCTCCTCGTCGATCTGAGCCCCTCCATGGATTTCGGGACGGTGCGGGTGACCAAACGAAGACTCGCGGCAGAGATATCCGCCGTGCTGGCCCATGCCGCCTGGCGGTGCGGTGACAGACTTGGGTTTATTGGTTATGGATCGGAAGTAGAAGTGGAGTGGCCGCTTCGCCATCCCAAGGATTACCGACTTCTCGTTCCCCAGAAAGTCTTGGAGACGAAACTCAACGGTGCCGGGCCGTCGGGTCTGGGGCCGGCTCTCCTGAGGCTACCGGCCAAAAAGGCCCTGGTCTTCCTCATCTCGGACTTTCAGGAGGACTTGGGAGAGATCGAGAGGGCCATCAAATCTATCGCCCGCCTCCATGACTTCGTTCCCATCGTCCTCTGGGACCCGAGAGAAAGGATGCTGCCCGCAAAACGGTGCATCACGGTGTTGAAAGACTTGGAGACGGGCAGGGAAAAGATGGTCTGGCTGGGAGGGACCCGGCGGAATGACTCCCTTCAGCAAAAGGCCAAAGCCCGGGAACACCATCTGAAAGAATTGTTTCGAAGCCTCTGTTGGGAGGCCCTTTGGATTGATCAAGAGACTCATTTTGTCAAGGAGATCAGCCAGTTCTTTCTGGCCCGGAGGAGACTCATCCGATGAAGAAATTCCTCTTGGTCTTATTCTTCCTCGCTCTCGTGATGATGGGGACGGCACCCCTTCCCGGCGAAACCCTCGAATCGGGGGGGGCGGATTCCCCGGATCCGGGGACCTTCCCGATCAAGGTCGATTTCCACACGCCCAGGAACTTCGGGTTTCATATCGGTGATGAAATTCCCCTGACCGTAACCCTCGAGGTTAGAAAGGGAGTCATTCTCGACCTGGTCAATCTCCCCCACCCGAAAGATAAACATGGACTGTTCGAGGTTCGGGGAATGAAAGTAGGCAAACGCTTGGAGAACCATCGGACCGTGTATACCGTGGCGTATCGGCTCCAGTGTTTCACCCCGGCCCTGGCCGTAAATAAGGTCAACTTCCCTCCCCTCCACATTGGATACGCCACCCAAGAGGATTGGAACCCCATGGAGTCGAAGTATCGCTACCGGGATCTCTATTCCCAATCTTTTGAGGTCTTTTTCTCCCGGACCGCCCCATTCTTTGGGCCGATGAAAGAACTGAAAGGTCCGATTCTGGACAAAAAGGGCGCTCTCAGAGGGGAGATGGCGATGGTTGCAGGGGGGCTCATGGTCCTTGCCGGACTCATCAGCCGGCCCTGGGGCTTCCTCCGTAAAAGGCGGAAGCCAACCCCCGAGCAGCCCGGTCTCACCGCGAAGGATCGAGCGCTGAAGGCCCTCCAAGAAGCCCGGGAAAATTGCTTCACCTACGACGATCATCGAAAACGGCTCTATTTTGAGGTCAATGCGATCCTGAGGAACTTCCTGAAAGAAGTCTTCGCCTTGCCCACGGCCAACCGGCCCGCCCTGGAAATCATCGGGCAATTGAAGGAACGCCCCGAGTATGAGGAACTGATGGATCTGGTGGGAAGAATCAACCGGGTCATCTACGAAGGATATCCCCCCGTGGACGTGGAGTCCATCGTAAGGCAGTTCAGCGGACTCCTTCAAAAACTCGACGGGACCCTGCCTCCGGCGGTGAAGGATGATAACCCTGGCTAACCCTTCCTTTCTACTCATCGGAGTCCTTTTCTTAGCTCTTCTCTTCAAGAGGGAAGATGCTTTCCTGGGTTATCCCCGGATGAATCTTCTGGAGGGGGAGAAAGGCCCGCGATTCTGGCATCCTCTCTCGAAACTTCTTTTGGTCTTGGCCATCGCCCTGATGGTCTTCGGGTTTGCCCGTCCCCAATGGAAAAGTTTGGTAAGGCAAGAGCGTTTTCTCGCCCGGGATATCGTTCTCGTTATGGACCTATCCTACAGCATGGAAACCGGGTTCGAGGAGCCCGGGGGTCGCAGAAAAATCGATGTGGCCAAATCCGCGGCAGCCCGGTTCATCGAAAGCCGAGAAACCGACCGAATCGGCCTGCTGGTTTTCGGCGATGAAACCTTCGGAAGCTGGCCGCTCACCAGAGACCTGAACCTGATCTCCAAAAAGGTGAGCCGGCTCGGATCGGCCTTTTACGGGGGAACCGACCTGGTCAAGCCCTTCTTGAAGGCCGTGGACCATTTCCGGGAGATGGGCCAGTCGGAAAAACGAATTCTCGTGTTCGTCTCCGATGGCGAAGCCACAATTCCCCCTTGGGAGAAAGAGGCAATTATTGACCGATTGAAGAAGATGGACGTTCATCTCTATCTGGTGGGAGTCCAGTTGGAGAAGGGGAGCAGCGACATCCTGGAGATTGTCCGAGCGGTGGGGGGGAAGTTCATCGATGTCAAGTCTTCGGCTGATTTGGAGGCGGCCTTTGAGGAAATCAACCGTCTGGAACCCAGCCTCGTTGAAGTGGCGGTCCGGGGGGAGAGTCAGGAACTTTATCCCCTGTGTATCCTCTTCGCCCTGGGGGTCCTGTTCAGCCTGACGCTCCTCCGAAATACCTTCTTCCTCAGGCTCTGTTAGGAAGCGATTCATGAAAGGACTCGGCGCAATGCAAAAGTTTTGGGCCTGCCTGCTCATCCTGGGAAGCATGGGCATTGCCTATGGAGTCTACCAGAAGTACTGGTATTCAGACCTTATCCAAAAGTCCGTTGAGAGTATAGAAGCGAATCGGTTGGATCAACAGTACCTGGAAGAAGCGAAGAAGGGACTTTTCTCCTCAGACGGCCTGATTGCTTACAATATGGGGGTTCGGGCGTATCGGGCGGATGATCTCAAGAAGGCAAGTCAGTATTTTTACGAGGTGATCCGCAGCAGCCGAGACTTAACGGCCAAGAAGCAGGCCTACTACAATCTCGGGAATATTTTGGCTCAACTCGAACTCCCGCGTAAGGCCAAGGAGATGTACGAGGAGTCCCTTCGGCTCGATCCCAACGATTGGGAAAGCAAGTACAATCTCGAAAGACTCTATGCTTTTTACCTTCAAGCATTCCCCGATGAAGGGAACCAGGCCTCTTTGCCCCAGGAGCCGGGGAAAAAGGGAAGCGAGCATCGCCAGCCGGGAAGCTCCGGCCGAGATCAGCCGGATATCTGAGACCGCAATGCCCCTTGAATTCCTGAATATCCAGGCGTTATGGACCCTGTTGGGCCTGCCCTTCGTTGGGGGAGCCATTTGGTGGGGAACCCGCCGTCGACAGGCCATTCTCAGGGAATTCGGGCAAATGGACTTGCTCCTTCAATTCTCCCGATTTTCTCCGGGGGGCAAGACGATCCATCAGGTTCTACCGACGCTGCTTTGCTTTGGCCTTTTGGTCTTCTCCATGGCGCGACCAATTCTCCAGGGAATTTCCGGGGAGACCCTGAAAGGGACACTCGACATCGTCGCCGTTTTGGACGTCTCCAAGAGTATGCGGGCCGAAGACTGCGGTCCGGGGATTTCTCGGCTGGAGATGGCCAAGACCGCATTGCTTCAACGTCTGCCCGACCTCGCTAGATGCAGGCTCGGCCTGGTGACCTTTGCGGGGGAAAGCTTTCCCCAGGCGGAGCTCACCGATGACCTGGGAGCGTTGGAATTTGTCCTGAAGAACTGGGTCACCGTGGAATCGGCGCCTTTGCAGGGTACCAACATCGGAATGGCTCTCGCGGAGGCCATCCGTCTGTTTGAGGAAAATAAGAGGAAAAGGGTGATTTTCTTCTTCTCCGATGGGGGACATGGCCGGACCGGAGACCTCGACGGGATTCTCACCGAGATCAAAGCAAAGGGAATCACCGTTGTTTCCATCGGTGTGGGAAGCAAAGAAGGGGCAAAAATTCCCGTGGATGAAAATGGGAAATTCAAAGAATGGCTCAAAATCAATGGGGAGGAGGTCCAAACCCGTCTGAATGAAGACTTCTTGAGAAAGATCTCTCAAGGAAAAGGAGGAAAGTACATCCACCTGACGTCAGCAAAAAAACTGAAGGGGATTCTCAGGGACCCCGAAGTCATGGGGACAAGAGTCCTTTCCGGGGGGAGAGAGATATTTCAAATCCCTCTCGGCCTGGCCATCGTTATGCTTTTCCTCGGAATATACTTGGAACGCCGATGCACTCCCAGCCAGCCTTTCGCTCAACCTCCTTCTTCGTAAATTCTCCCCCTTTTCTTCTTTTCCGCAATTTTTCCCTTTATTTTCTATGGGCCTAATGATGGGAATTATAGGCCCGATTCAGTGAGAACAAATTGCATTTTCCAATGCCCGATGAGATATCATCCTGGATTCCGGCTTCCGCCGGAATGACAACCAAGAACCATGCCTTTCTAATATTCGTCACTCCGGCGAAAGCCGGAGTCCAGTTCGATATTTTTAAAAGGCCATGCCCTCCAATTCATGTTCAGACTATAATGGACTCCTTAGTAACTATTTCTCCTCTATAACTTTCTTCATAAACGGAGGCCACCCGAAGGAAATGGACTTGCTGCGTTTAACCTTTGGATGATGGCGATGATAGAACTCCAAATATTGATCCAGAGAAGTGAATGGGCCAAAAACGCCTCTCAGTTTTTCAAAAGGAAGACCATAATCCATTATGTGTAGTTGCCCATCCTTCTTGAAGGAACACACATAATGATTAGGTTTATAATATGGCCTATTCTCAATAAATACAATTTCTGCTTCATAAGAAGGATCAATACGGTTGAGGGTTTCCTTCGCAAAGTAAGCTGCATCGAAGCATAACCCTGACTTCTCTTCAAAGCTTTCTTGGGGGGTTTTCACAGGCGGTGGATTCTCAGCTGAATAAATTTCCAGGGAACCCTTAAACTTTTCCCAATCATAAGAGTAATACCTCTGCATCCAGTTTGCCACGTCTTCATAGGACCGCCATTGCGATACCACTTCATCATAGCTTCGTACCGGAACGCTTGCACAGGCAAATAGGGATAAAATATAGGCAGAAAAAAAGAGAGACAGTAGGAGTTTATTTCCATTCATCTGAGTTCTCACATTTTCCTCCTATCTACTTCCTAACGGGGCCGCGGCTGAGCTGCGGGCCGAAGACCCGTCAGTCTCTAGTCCCGCCCTGGGCGGGATTCGGCCTGCGCAGGCGGCCGTACACGCGACGTGCGCAGACGCGCGTTTTAGCGCGTCGCCTGCATGCCACGGTTAGAATTCACGCCCTCTCGGTATCGCCCGAGACGCTGCTCCAGTGTTCCAGTATGCAACTCGAAGAGGTGGTTATCATAGTCATAGAAGTAGAGAGAGCGGCCCTCGCCGTCAACTCGGTTGCGACTTTCGCGGACTTCTACACCAAGTAAGCGGACCCGCTCCGCGTATGCGTCGAAGTAATCCTCCGGAATCTTGAAGGCAATGTGATTGTATGTTTTCTCGGACAGCGAATCGCCCTCCATGATCGCGACCCAAACGCCGCCAACCAGAAAAAATTTCTCTCCCGATATGGAGAACGTCGTGTTACCGCTGGCATAAATCTCCTCCGCGCCAAAGATCTTCGACAAAAACGCTGTCATTCGGCCTAGATCACTCACCATGAACGTCACGTGGCTGAGCCCTTCAATCATGCCCCACGCCTCCTAATTTCCTTGAACTCTAACGTGGCAGATAAGCAGACGGTTTGGGACGCCCCGGCCCAAAACGTCCGCTACAGCGAGTTGTTAGCCGGATATCTCCAGTTCGTTCTCATCACACCACTGGCGCAGCGCTCGTTCTTCTCGTTCTGCTCGAAGTCGTACCATCTCTGGAGCAGCCCCTTGAATCCCAGCAGGTCCTTGAACGCGGCATACGCTCCACGTCTGCGAAACATCTGCTGGACCTGTTGCAATTCATCCGGAAGGTTTTCCACGACGAACTCAAACACCAGTTCTTGACCTAGGCCAAGCTCGTTCCTGTGTGGGATCTCAATCCACGTGTCTGAAGGCAGATCTTTCTCGCCCATCTCATCCAGGTCACCTTCTTCGGAACGCCAGTACATTTGACCTGTGTCTTTGGAGATAACTGCCGTGTGCAATCCATATCCGGCTGAACTGACAAAGAAGAATGCATCCTGGATATCACTGAACTTGATCATCGTCTGTTCTCGTCTGTTCGGGGTTGGACCTGTTCAACTAATTGAAATTCATATGGATATATCCCAAACAAAGGCATTTTTTTGCCTTAAACCCCCTTTTTTGCCATCAAAAACAGGCTTATAAGCGGCTGCAGTCTCTCGTAACTCATAAGATCCATTCACCCCTGCCATCTCTCGCCACATCGCCTTCGGCCCAAGTTTCTCCTTTACATCTTGCACGAAACCCTCGCTCCCAACCGCGATACACTCCGTCCATCGGCTATCACGCTCCAGGCATTTTCCCTTATCCAAAGCCTCAGCAACCCAGCATGGTTTGAGGTCACAGAATAATTCAGAATCGATACCCCAAACCGTTTCTTCGCCTCAAAAACCCATTGCATCCACCGACGCTGATCCCGCGCAAATTTTAACAGAAATTCTCCTTTGTGGCATCGATGGGTAATATGCCATATGTAGCCAGGAAGGAAGTAGCGATTAGCCCTTGGCACTTCTATAGCCTTAGATGGCCATTTTTAGGGTTAAAAATGCTGGTTTAAGGCAAAAAAATCAGCCATTTTAGACCGGTTCTCCTGCAATTTCCAATACGTACACAGGTCCGACCCATAAAGAACATAAAGAAATAAAGAATAAAGATAAAGCTATAAAGCTCTGCTGAAGGCCTGCGAGTAGCTAACCCCCCCGAAAGCCAAAGTCGCTCAGCGGGCGGCCTGTCGACCTGGCGATTGCCAGCGACAACATCTTGATGTCATCACGAAGCCGATGCATGAGATCCTGCCAGAGTTGTTGGTTCTCCATGGCATTCATGTCTATGGCCGCGTACACACGGTCGAGGTCTGCATCCGAATGGGTAGGGTGGACGATCGCCGTGTTCCTGAATACACGGATTACCTCACCGAGGGTGACAGACCCAAGGGGCTCTTCCAGGGTCGCGCGAATCGGGTCCAAGAGCCCCTCGAGTCCGAAAGGCTTGAGCGTTCGGTAAACGGAGCCCCCCATGCTTTTATCCTTCTTGTCGAGCAGAAACAGCAGCGCAATGTAGTTGTAGATTGAGCTTAGGTAGAAGGCCATGGCCGCGCTGCCTGGATTGACTTCGTCTGCGATTGAGTCAAGGCGGTCGAAGCCGTACAAGACCTGCTTCAGGGTGTGGATTAGAAACACCGCCACAGCATCTAGTTCCTGGCCCACCGGTCCTCCCCGCGGTCCTGTCTAACGCCGCGGCTAAGTGGCGTGCAAAAGCACCGCGGTGCTTTTGCACGTCCGACTTCAGCCGCTTGTTAGGCAAATCGGCTGTTTACTTGTGTGTTGACACTTCCTCCACTTTGAATTCAATGGTACGCTTTGTCTCCACACTGTTGACGAGCATAGGAAGCGTGAGCTTTATAGTCTTACCTTTAAGCTCTAGCGCTTTGGTGGGATCCAGCGGCAGTAACTCCTGTCGAAGCTGGAGCTTTTGGCCCCATTGCACTTCAAAGGCGCCTACGAAAACTAGTTCCGACTTGCCTGGTTCAATAGTCATATCCGCCTTCAACTCCTCTAGACCCCCGCCGACAAAGGGGTTATACAGACCGAGCTTAAACGTCTTGACTAGGAGCTTATCGCTATCGCCAACCCTCAGTTTTATGTCTTTGCTGCCCCAGTGAACTACAAGGTTCTTAGCTGAGAGATTGCGTATCTCGAGCCCTAGTGCGTTTTTGTTAGAAGTCGGAAAGGACACCGCTATTTCATTGTCCTTGTAGTCCGTGCCTGTCGGAGCGCTTGAGCCGGTCACAGAGAGTTTGTAAATAATGTCGCCACATCGAACCACTATATACTTTTCGACGGTAGATTGGTCATTGGCACTCGGCTGGCTATCTGTACGAGGGACGGCAGTTCTCGAAGTAGTACCGCCGAGTGGGAAGGGTGACGGTTTGCATCCCGGAACAATGACTTGCGTGCTTGAAACGGGGATATCCTCGGAGAACAGCAGTTTGAGGTTTACGATCTTTTCCTTTGTTACTGTGATGGTGACTGACTTCACTGGGATACTGACGTGGTCACCACTTTTCGCCCCTGGCTTGTCAACGGCGAGCCAACCGCACCATGTGTCCTTTTCTATTTCCAATAATCCCCTAATCACCTCACCCCCAAAAGAGGTTTCGGTCGCATAGGGGCCGACCCCACCAGCCATCGGGAGCCAGTTCGGGACTAGCAATCGTGAAGCCTCAACACGCCTTCCTTCTGATTCAAGAACTGGAACAGCATCCTTCCAGTTTAACTTGGTTGGCCGGTCACCTGCGTTCTCTAACGTTAGTTCCACAATTACAACTTTGACGCTCTTGCCGCCGTAACCTATAGCGCTTGCTTCGAGAGAAGCGGACTTGACAGCCTTGATCACACATTCATCTGCTCTCGCAGCCGTGAAGGCCGTGAAAACCACTAACATCATGACGAAACTGATTTTGGGTGTCATCATTATCTCCTTTCTTGTTTTGCCTAACGACCAAGCTCACCTGCGGCTATGAAGCGGAGCGGAATAGCTGTCAGGTGGAGCGGCTTGTTATCTGCCGTTGCATCCGGAACTTCCACTTCCGTGATTGCACTCTTGGGATAGGTGACGAACTTCTTTCAAAATGAATTTGAAGGTGTGACCCTCATCTCCTTGTTTATAGGTGAAAAAGAAGCCTAAAGAGGTTGAAGGCAAGTCTTTTGCACCATGTTATCGATCTTTTTAGACGTTCTCTCTTAGATCATTTGATTTCTTCGCCACTCTTTCCCCCATGCTTTTGAAGGAGTCTGACTAACTCATCCTTTCCGGCCTTTTTTGCCCTATCCATCGGCGTATTGCCACCTGAATCCTTGCTATTGACATGGGCTCCCTTTGCTAATAGTAGCTCCGCCACGGCGTAATAGCCATTCGTTGCGGCCATGTGAAGTGGAGTCACGCCAGTCAGTGCTTTGGCATCAAGACCACCGACCTTAACTCCACTGGTCTTGCCAACAAGAGTTTTCAACGCCCAATCAGGCACAGGGCCTTCCCAAGTAGCCTTCTCATTAACATTTGCTCCTCTATCCAACAGAAGCTCCAGTACCTGTGTTTTTCCATTTGCAGCAGCCTTGTGTAATGGGGTCTGACCCTGATTGTCTTTAACATTTACATCGGCGCCTTTATGCAGAAGCACTTCCATAACATCCTTGTGGCCTCGTTCCGCGGCCAAATGGATAGGAGATACGCCTGTGTCGGTCTTTACATTCACGTTCGCGCCCCTGGCAAGCAGAAGGGCAACCAGTTCCTTCTGGCTATTGTCTTGTTGGGTCGCCACGAGTAATGGTGTCCAGCCATCTTGGTTCTTGGCGTTGACAGCGGCCCCTTTTGCAAGTAAAAGTTCCACAAGCTTTTTGCGTGCGTTAGCTACTGCAAATATCAATGGAGTGTTTTTACCTTTGTCAGTTTTAGCATTGACATCAGCTCCCTTTTCCAAAAGAAATACTACTACTTCCATATGGTCATATTGTGTGGCGATATGCAGTGGGGTCCATCCCTTAGCCTTGGTATTGACGAGCAATGGATCAGCTTTGAGGTAAGTTGCGACTTTTGCTACGTCGCCTTCGCTTGCAGCGTCGTGAATAGGTCCAGCATACGAAACAGAGCTGACCATGATGACGGAGAGAAAAGCGATTGATAATATTGTCAAAGTAATTTTCATGATAGATTCTCTCCTTAGACTTAGATAAGAATTTAAAATATTTTTCTTCATTTCTTCCTCCTTTCCTTGCGTTCAATGGCAGATAACATTAATTAGATGGATCCGCATAATATGCGGAAAATCGGTTTCCGGTCCTTATAACACGCCCCTAATACGGCTAATATCGCTGCGATAACCCATTTAATATCAGGTACTTGCATCCCTTGTTGCTTTTTATCACGGCGTCTTATGCGGATCCCTCTAATACCCCTCTCTTCCTAAGACCCGTCCACAGGACTGCGAACACCGGCCGGGCCATGATTGAGAACATGGGTGTAGATCATCGTGGTCTTGATGTCATTGTGGCCCAGCAGTGCCTGCACCGTTCGAATTTGGATTCCCTGGATTCCCGCTCCCTGCTCAAGACATGCAGGGACAGGTTTCGCGGGAATGACGGCGTTTTTTTATTGCGACACAGGCTCCGATGGGAGAGGGAATATTCAATCTGAAACGGTCAACATGAG
>SMTZ1_10006599_pt1 | contig 12871 bp, 12 predicted proteins | sample DeeMarSWOR136_30_FD_25667 | JGI IMG/M metagenome (IMG submission 25667) | reverse complement strand
TAGAATTGGTAAGATCGGTGAGCATGGCAGCCTCGAGATCTTTGAGATGCCTCTTTCTCTCAGCCCTTTCAGTCATGTAGGCGCCGAAGAGGCCGGACACCCCCATAGCAAGACATGCTCCTAACCCTGCGGTGACGATTATTTCAGGCTTTGTGACTTCCACAATCCAAGAGCCTATGATGATGCCTAGTACAGTCATTGAGCCGTCAAAACCGTTTTTGATGAAGTATCTTCTGGCAATGGGGCTCATCTGTGTAATCCTTAAATAGGATCTAAGTTTCCGAAAAAGAGCTCTAACGCCCTCTGTCATGCGTTGACCACACTGAGAAGACGAAGCTTCTCATCCTCAATATTCATGTCATCTGTAGCATTACATTGGGCTTGATATAAGTCTTCACTACCTACAATCGCAGATTATGCATCTATGAACGGTGAGACCTAAGCACGGGCAATTCGTTGGTGCAGTCACAAAGTGCACGACATCAGTCTGGAGCTGTTTCCAGCGTATGGATGCGAAGGCTGTTGACCAGTATCTAGCAGAAGTTGAGAAAGGAGTTACAGCGTTACAAGCGGCTATCTCTACCAGAAAAGATGCGTGGGCTTGAAGTCGACCTTAAGAAGGTTCAGCAGCATACATACTTGCGCTAGGTTTATATCAGTCCTTTGTCAGACCTACGAGAGAAGCAGAATATGTGCTCAGAAGGCGTATGCAAACGACACTTGAGTCTGCCGTTGCGTTTGTCGCAATCCTAGTTGTGTCTTGTGGTATATACTTCATGGGCAAACTCAAGGCCCCTCAAACAGCGAAAACAGAAGAGACGGTTTCTATGTACGCATGCGGGGAGAAGCTTCCGCTCCAAAGGTTAAGAATTTCACATACTTTGTACAAGTATCTGATATATTTCGTTATTATCGATTCATCAGCTGTCTTGATGGCGTTCGCATCTCTGGCCATACATAGTATGAACGGAATTTTCCTGTTAGTATATATCTTAACGCTAATCGTCTCATGCTTATTGCTTCTCGGAGGCGACTAATCATGACCTCAACACGGGGGCATGCAATGGATGCGACATAGAAGTGTTAGCTCTTCTAACACCGCGATACGATGTTGAACGATTCGGTGCCTTGCTAAAGCCATCGCCGAGGCAAGCGGATGTCCTGATGGTTACTGGAGTCGTGACAAGACAGTGCGCTCCTAGGCTAAAGACTATCTATGAACAAATGCCCTCTCCCAAATCTGTTGTGGCGATAGGGGCTTGCGCTTGCTCTGGGGGCATCTTCCATAATTGCTATGGCATGCTCAAACCGCTTGATGAATTGATCCCTGTGGATGTGTACGTTGCAGGCTGCCCGCCAAAACCCGAAGCGATACTCGAAGGAATCGCAAGACTGCTGGGGAAGGTGATGTGAGCAATGACAGCCGTTGAAGAAGCTGTTGACCACCTAAGGAGCGAGCTGGGAAAGAAGATTGTTGAGTGCAAAATTCTGACGCCAAGAAGAGCTTACGTTCTCACAAAATCCGGCTATCACAGAGATGCCATATCCTCACTCTTAGTGAACTCAGATCAGGCAGGGATCTCCGCCATCACGGGGACCGATCTCGGAAGCGAAATCGAACTGAACTATCACATCCGGTGCCGTGGAGCAATAGTAACCATCAAGAGCACTGTTCCCAAAGAAAGTCCCCAAATCATGACCATAACAGATCTCATACCGGGAGCGGCGTTCTATGAGCGAGAAGTCTTCGACCTTCTAGGAGTAGTCTTTCAAGGGCATCCAAACCTAAAAAAGCTGGTCTTGCCCGACGATTGGCCTGAAGGTTCTTATCCTCTGAGAAAAGACTGGGACGCAAAGGAGATAGAAGAAACCACTCCTAACTCGGGCGGACAGCCCGCCATAACGAACCCGCTACAGACGGACGGAGCAGACTCTTCGGTAATAAACGTCGTGATGGGGCCTCAGCACCCTGCTCTACATGAGCCTGAAAGATTTTCCTTTAAGGTAGATGGAGAGCTAGTCCTGGACGTCGAACCTCGCCTCGGATACGTCCATAGAGGCATTGAAAAAGCTGCTGAACGTCTCATGTTCTTTCAGGATGTCTATCTTGTTGAGAGGATCTGTGGTATATGTAACGCTGCTCACGCCACCTGCTTCAGTGAAGCCGTCGAATCCATTGGAGATATAGCGATTCCTTCAAGGGCCAAATATCTACGAACAGTAGTGCACGAATTAAACAGGATTCACAGTCATCTTCTGTTGTTAGGTGTCGCAGGATACGAGCTTGGATACGAGCCCCTGTTTCAATATGCTTGGCGTGACAGAGAGCCCGTGTTGGACGTGATTGAACTGATAACGGGGAACAGAATTATGACTGATTATATCATAATTGGCGGCGTGAGGCGAGACCTTAGACCGAGCATACATGACAAGATCAAGAGCACTATGAAAAAACTGAAGAAGCAAATGAAGTTTTACAGGAACGTGTTTGAGGAAGATCCTACAGTGCGGCTTAGGACAAAAGAAGTTGGAATCTTAAAGCCGTCGAGAGCGAAAGAACTGGCTGTCGTCGGTCCGGTTGCGAGGGGCTCGGGAATATCCATGGATACTCGAAGAGAGGACGCCTACGCCGCGTATGATGAGATTCCGTTCGATGTGATAACGTACAAGGATTGTGACTCTTGGGCGCGGCTGATGGTTCGAGTTGAGGAAATTGTGGAGAGCACAGAAATCATAAACTATGCTCTTGATCATCTTCCAAGCGGCCCCTACAGGGTGAAGGTTCCTAGGAGGCAGCCTGAAGGGGAAGCGGTGAGCTGTGTTGAAGCCCCCAGAGGTGAACTTTTGCACTATGTAAAGAGTGACGGAAGCGCTTACCCGTACAGGGTTAAGGTTAGGACTCCTACGCTGGCTAATATCATTTCATTTCGTGACATCGTCAGAGGGTCCTATATTGCTGACATCCCCGCAGTGCTGATCAGTCTCGACCCATGTTTCTCATGCACCGATCGCATGACTTTTATAGATACAGGCAACGCCAGAAAATGGCGGTGGAGTCTAGGAGACATTAGGCGTTTGAAGACAAGGAGCTAGTTAGACGAATGCCTATCGATCTGGGTTTCTTCCTCAGAGTCCTCGTCTTTCCAGGGTTCATCTTTCTTCTAGCATTAAGCTTATTCTGTGATTGGTTCGAGCGGAAGCTTCGAGCTCGTATGCAGAACCGTATGGGGCCTTCCTATGCGGGTCCTATGGGCCTTCTGCAACCGATTGCTGACTACGTAAAGTTGCTGACGAAGGAGGACATAGTCCCTGTTCAAGCAACCAGACTTCTTTTTACGGCAGCTCCTGTCTTTGCTCTATCTCTTCTTGTTTTCACGTTTTGCTACATTCCTATCGACGGTTCAAATATTATACTCAATTCCTGCTTTGAAGGCGATCTGATTCTCGTCTTAGTCTTGATCACAATTGCTGAGTTCACCGTGTTCCTTTCTGGCTGGGCTTCCACAAATCCGTACAGTGGGATAGGAGCAACTAGAGTTCTGACGCAGTTTCTTGGATACGACATCCCCCTCATCGTGTTTGCGCTAGGACCGGCTTTTCTTTCAGGAAGTCTGTCTATAACAACGATAGCACAGAAACAAGCCATACCCTTCATCGTGTTGACCCCTTGGACTTTCATACTCTTGGTGATCACACTTCAAGCTGAGCTTGGAAAAGACCCCTTTGACATACCGCACGCGGAGACCGAAATAGTTGCGGGATACTTAACCGAATTCAGCGGGAGAAGACTCGCATTCATAGAGATTGCAAAGGATGTCCAAGTTGTGCTTGGAGCAGCACTCGTGACCGTTTTGTTCTTAGGAGGACCTTATGGGCCGGTCTTGTTTGGTCCAAGTGCTCTCTGGTACACTTTTTGGTTCATTGTGAAGATGCTAGCAGTGATTTTCCTGTTGGAATACGTAGGCAGCGTCGCTGCTAGACTTCGCATAGATCAGGTTGTCAGAGCGAACTGGCGGTTGATGATACCGATATCGTTGCTGTCTCTCGCTTTAACGATTATTTGCGCGCCTTTGTTAAGTCCTTTGGTAGGATAGGAAGGGATGAACCGTGGCCAATAAACTAAGGTTGCCGGCGATGATGAGGGAGATAGCTTCCTCCCTCTTAAAGGGAGCCTTCACTCAGGAATATCCGAAGGTTAAGGTGGCTGTTCCTGAAGATTTTCGTGGCAGACACATCTTGCATCCTGAGAGATGCATAAGTTGCGGCTTATGTGAACGGGATTGCCCTGCCGACGCCATAAAGTTGGTTGAAACTGTTGAAAAGAGGCTGCCGGTATTCTACTTGGATCTTTGCATCTTCTGTTTTCAGTGTGCAGATAGCTGCCCTAGAAATGCAATTGAATCGTCGACTCTGTTTGAGCTGTCCTCTACGGAGAGGGAAAAGCTAATCCTAGAACCTGAAGTGCTGATTTCGAGTTACAGAAAACCTGCTTGAAAGAGATGGTGAGGATTATGTTTGATGTGTTGTTGGTGGTAGGACTTGTAGTTTCTGCCTTTCTCGCAGTATACCTCGATGAGACCACCTACGCTGTCTTGTCGCTGGCTGTAACAAACGTGATTCTGTCAGTTTTCTACTTTGGCTTAGACACCCCCTTTGCCGCTGTCTTTCAGTTGACGATGGGCATAGGAACTGTAGCTGTTCTCTTTCTCACTGGTCAAATGCTTGCCCCAAAAACTGGCAATGTGCAATCTCTCAAACAGAGCCTTCTGGGACTGGTAGTTGGCATTCTGCTTTCCGTCCCTGCAATACTCGCTGTTGGGCACAATATACCAGTCACAAATCCCGTTGGCTTTCCCTTGTCCACGGCGCTGTGGAAGCTGAGAGCCATAGACATTATTGCTCAAGGTCTTGTCATCTTAACGGTTAGCCTCGGAATAACTGTTGTATTGAAGGAAAAAGGGCGACGGAGGCAAAAATAGATGGAGTACATAATTCTCTCCCTGACTCTCTTGGCAATCGGAATCTACGGATTGTCGACAAAGTACAACCTGATAAAGCTACTAATATCTGTAGAACTGATCACAATCGCTGCTTCCATGAACTTCGTCATATTTGCTTCATCACTGAGCGACGCTTTGGGTCAGGCTTTTATGATCCTCGCCTTCTCAGTAGACGCATGCATAACGGCCATAGCCTTTGCATTAGTAATCATAATCTACCGAGAACTAGAAACCCTAGACATTAGAGAACTCTCAAAGTTAAAGAAGTAGTCTAAAATGGGTTTTGACGTAGATGTGTTTTCTCGAATTTATCAGATCTCTACAAAAGAGAATTTCAGGAGAGGAGGCTAAACATTGCTACCCTACTCGCCATGGCTTGTATGGATCGCACCGTGTATAGCTAGCCTCTTTGTTCCTTTTCTTGCCAAAATCGGGACAAAGATTAGAGACTACTTTGTAGTGTTAGTCGGCCTGTTCACGTTCACCGTCGCTGCTTCCATAGTGCCTGATATCTATTTTAACACGATAGAAATTCCTCAGGACGTCACGGCTTCTTGGATTCCTGCACTAGGGATAAACGTTGGAGTGCTGCTTGATCCATTGAGCATACTTTTTACAAATTTGATTGCCTTTCTTGGTCTTATCGTTCTCGTCTATTCCTTAGGCTATATGGCTGGTGAGGAAGGACTGACACGATACTATTTTTTCATGCTTCTTTTTATCGGCTCAATGATTGGGTTAGTGATAGCTGATAACTTCCTCCAAATGTTTGTTTTTTGGGAAATGGTAGGGCTTTGCTCATTTGGTCTTGTTTCCTTCTTTTATCAACGCACGGAAGCCGTTAAGGCAGGCATGAAAGTCTTCCTCATGACGAGAGTAGGCGATGTCTGTCTCCTAGCTGCCATCGCTATCCTTTACGCGAACATGGGCACATTTTCTTTCCTTGAATCATTCAAGCAAGTTGACGAGATTGGAAAAGCAGGGTTATCATTCTTGAGTTCCGCCTCTTTCTTGACTCTCATCGGAGCAGTTGCCAAGTCTGCGCAACTCCCGCTACACACGTGGTTATACAGTGCCATGGAAGCTCCAGCTTCAGTTAGTTGCTTGCTACACGGGGCAACTATGGTGAAAGGAGGTATATACCTCATCGCCAGAACCCACATAATGTTTAACACGGTTCCTATGTGGCTGACTTCAGTGATGTGGATTGGCGCCATCACTGCCTTCTTCGGCGCAGCTCTAGCACTGCAGACTCCAGACATTAAAGGTGTCCCTGCATATTCCACAATAAGTCAAATAGGATTCATGATGGCTGGACTTGGAGCCGCGCCTTCTCCGTCGGCTCCAGGATGGTTCGCAGGAATACTTCACATGCTGAGCCACGCCTTCTTTCAAGGCCTCGGCTTCCTCGCTATCGGCAGTATTATCCATCAGCTTGGGACCCGGGATATGCGGCAGATGGGAGGGCTGCGACGAACAATGCCTATAAGTTTCGTCCTGTGCGTTGTGGTCATACTGGCGCGTTCAGGTATTCCTCCATTCTCCAGCTTTTTTAGCAAGGGCCTCATAGTAAATAGCCTCTTGTCGGAGGGAAACCTCGCAGTTACATTTCTCATATATGGCGCTGCAGCAGTGACCTTTGCGTACAGTCTAAGATTCCTTATTCTCACTTTTACTCGTCCAGCGTCCGACTATGTTTCCACTGTTCACGTGCACGAGGCTCCCCGCATTTTGTGGCTTTCTTCTTCAATTCTCGCCGTGCTCTGTGTGATTCTTGGTTTCCTTCAACCTTTCCTCATTGAGTTCATGCATGTCAACGTTGAAGTCGGCCTCAGCGAGCTAACGAGTTTTTCATCCTTGATTTTTCTGTTTGTTCTTTTTCTTGGCGGCTTCCCAGTATACGTCGCCTACCTACACAAGCCTCTCATACTCAGTAAAATCAGGGATGGTGCATTGGCATCTATCGGTCGAATTTTGGAAAGAGGCTACTATTTCGATGTGATCTACGACAGACTCCTTGTGAATGGTTTTGTGAAGCTTGCCAGTGGGCTCTATCATTATGTGGACACCTTGGGACTTGAACGTCTACCGTATCTAGTAGCTAGAGTGGTGAAGCACTTGGCACGCGGAACACACAAGTACATAGATGCCTCACTAGATCATCTATCCTATACCATAGCTAGTGGGGCAGTCCTATTGGCGAGGGGAACTCATAAGCATGCCGACGCTCTTCTAGATCGTCTATGCTACGTCGCAGCTGGCGGGGCAGTGCGATCAGCGAGAGGAACTCACAAGCATGCTGAAGTCTTGCTGGACAAATTCTTATACTTAATAGCGGACCGTACTGTGCGTCATGGGATGAGGGTTAAGAACTTGCACACGGGATCCTTGCCCCATTTTGTCCTGGCAGCAGTGTTAGGCTTTTTATTTCTTTGCGTACTACTTCTACTTACCATGTTCAGGTGATGCACCATGCAAATGGCCCTTTTCTTCTCTTTACTGATGCCCTGCTTAGCTGCTCCAATTGCCTATCTTTCAGGAAAAAAAAGACCCAAAGTCGCTGCGTTGGTAGTAGCGTCAGTCTCTATAATTGACTTGTGTCTTCTGTACACGACTCTGTCTACAATACAAGCTCAAGGAAGATATGTGGAGTCTTATTATTGGATGCCAATGTTAGGTTCTACATTCACGCTTTTTGTCGACGGGATAAGCCTTTCAATGGCAGTAATCACCTTGGCGCTTATTCTCGCAGTAGCGTTGTTTTCGGTGAATTACATGGCGGAAAAGGAGACGGTTTCAGGATACTACGCCATGTTGTCGCTACTCACAGTGGGGCTTGTCGGGGTCTTCATAACGTCAAATCTGCTTTTCTTCTACTTTTGCTGGGAGCTAATGCTCATCCCAACTTACTTCATAATAGGTGGGTGGGGGTACAAAGAGCCGTATCACGCTGCCTTCAAGTTCTTTATATTCACGCATGCTGGAGCGGTTTTCGTTCTCTTAGGCATAGGCGCAATATATATGCTTACAGGCACCATTGACATGTTCCAAGCTCGTTCTCTCTTAGCAACAGCACCGTCCGAAGTTCTAGACTGGGTTCTGGCAGCCTTTACGTTGGGGTTTGCCGTGAAAATGGCGATTGTTCCTGTTCACATGTGGTTGCCTGACGCCCACTCTGAAGCTCCTGCGCCCATGTCTGCGATCCTTAGTGGCGTAATCATTGAGGCAGGGGCCTACGCTATATTGAGGGTTTCCTTAGGGACCGTATTTCCCTCGCTCCCGACAACTCAAATCGGAAGCCCATTTCTGCACATCTTGGCAATATTCGGAGTTGTGTCAGCATTCTACGGAGCGTTTACGGCTCTGGCAGAAAAAGACATAAAACGAATCGTTGCATACTCGAGTATAAGTCACATGGGTTACGTCCTGTTTGGACTCTCTCTGTTCCCCATTTCAGAAGGTCTCACGGGAGCCACCTATCATCTTGTTACTCATGGGGTCAGCAAGGGCCTGCTTTTCCTCGCTGCTGGGTCCATCATGATGCAAACGAAAATTCGAAACATCGATGAGATGGGTGGATTAGCTGGAAGAATGCCTTTCACCGCAGCTTCATCCGCCATAGCAGCATTCAGCATCGCCGGAGCCCCGCCCTTCGCGTGCTTCATAAGCGAATTCCTAATTTTCGTAGGCGGAGTTCAGGCAGGTGGTAGTGATAACTTCTACTTCTTGCCCACAGCTTTACTGCTTGTCGCGACCGTGTTCAGCCTCGCCTATGTATTAAGGTTCTTTCGGAAAGTGTTCTTAGAATCCTCCAAAATCAAGGAAGTAAAAGAAGCTCCAATCTTTATGATTGCTTCGATGGTCATCCTAGCGTTCTTGGTCATCTTGTTAGGCGTTTGGCCCCAGCACTTCATAGATTTGATCAGTAGCGCCTTGTTTTGATGACGAGGTTGACTTATGATAGGTGTGTTAGACGTTCTCGCACCAACCATAATTTTCACCGTGTGTTCCGTTGCAACAGTCCCTATAATTACCTTTATCCGCAGAAGGACTCGTAGCCACCGGGGGCTTCTAACTCTCGCTTGGATTTCCACAGTTTTTGTCGCCGCCCTAATCAGCATCGTGCGGTTGAGCACAGAATATTATGGGCAGTCTCAGCAGCAATTCCTGACCGTCTCCCTCACAGGCGATAGCATGCTTTCAGTGTCTAGTGTCTTTCTTGTGGACTCTGTTTCTGTTTACATGTCGACGGTTTATCTGATAGTAGGTTTTATGTCCTGCGTATATGGCGTGCTTTGCGTTAGCGCTGGTGAGAAGTTTTCTGAGAGATACTATGCGCTAATGCTCATGACTATTGGCAGCGTTATGGCCGCTTCCTTTTCGGGCGATCTCCTCACGTTGTTCGTTTTTTGGGAAGCGTCCGCAGCCAGCTCGTGCTTCCTAATAGTCTACAGAAAGACGCGACGTTCTCTAGAGGCGTCACTAAAATTCCTTATTATGATTGTTATCGCTTCCGGTTTCGTTGTCTACGGGCTGTCTGTAGTCTATGGTCTAGTTGGATCCCTGAACTTTTGGGCGGTACGAGAAGCTCTGATGGTGCTGGAGAATAAACAGCTTCTGGTATTTGCCTTTGCGTTCATTGCTACTGGTTATGGCATCGAGACGGCTATTGTTCCTTTTCATATGTGGTTGCCTGACGCCTACACCGCTGCTCCATCTTCTTCATCTGCTTTACTCTCCTCGGTTGTAGATCAAGCGAGTTATTACATCGTTCTGCGAATATTGATATATATTCTTACGCCTCCCGCCATCCTGAATTGGCCTAACGCTCTTGCCATATTCTCTGCAATCACGATGACCGTTGGCAATCTTTTCGCGTTGACACAAACTAACGTTAAACGCCTCATATCTTATGTTTGCATAGCCGATATTGGCTACAACTTGGTAGCTATAACCAGCGTTACACCGCTTGGAATCATGGGGAACCTCTACTTTTTCTTAGTCGGAGGGGTAACTACAGCCCTCTCTTTCATGCTGATAGGAATCTTCAACAGGATGGGATTGAAAACCGTTGAAGATTTCTCAGGTGCAGGACGAAGATTTCCAGCGATAAGTGTACCGTTAGTAATCGCTATGCTATCATTTTCCGGGGTTCCACCTCTAGCTGGGTTCATGGCAAAATACATGGTCTTTACTGCTGCAGTAGAATCTGAGATAGCGTGGTTGGCAGTTGTAGGTGTTCTGAATACCGTTCTGCAGACGGCCTATTTCTTGAGACTAATTCACTACATGTATGCGAAACCGCCCACAAAGCCGGTGGAAGGAAAAGCGCCTTGGAAACTATTGGCGCCAGCGTACGTCTTAGTCGCGCTAATAATCATCTTAGGAGTTTATCCAACTCTTGTCCTTGGATTGATATACCCAGCTGTTGAGCAGATAGGGTCTCTCATCCCTTGATGAGCGATTGAAGTGAGAGGCGCAATCAAAGGTGCACACATTTAAAGGACGCTACGCCAACAATACCGAGGACCCGATCAATGAAAGTTAAGAACAAAAAGCCGCTTATTGCCTACAACGATTTGCAGGAAAGAATCATCATTCCAGGTTTCTGCACTCTGTGCGGAGCGTGTGAAGCGGCTTGCCCTCTTCACGCGTTGAAGGTTGAGGCGGATAAGCCACATTACATTTACGACTGCTCAACTACCATGGACCTATGCCCAATCTGTTATGACATCTGCCCTCACTCCGATGCTCTACTTCTTGATGCCAAAGGATTTATCATGGATGCGCCTTTCAGGAGAGAAAGTCTAGGCTATTACAGGAAGGTATTGCTCGCTCAGTCAACGAACAAAAAACTCAGGGAGCTCAGTCACAGTGGAGGGGTAGTCACCTCGCTGTTAACGTATGCTATTGACAAAGGTATAATAGACAGCGCCATTGTCTCGGAGGCTGAACCAGAGATCGCCGTAAAACCAAAAGCACTTGTTGGGTTAGTGCCAGATGACGTGTTATCGTCTATTGACAGCAAGTTTTTTCCGGCTGCTGTAGCTAAGGCCTTTGGGAGCGCCGTCTACGAGTATGGGAAGGTAAATGTAGGCTTTGTTGGCATACCTTGCCATGTACTCGCTCTTCGGAAACTGGAAGCTTGGCAACACAAGCTAATAGACAGTCTGAAGATAACGATAGGACTTTTCTGCCTCTGGACCCTCTCTCTAGATAATCTCTTCACATACCTATCTATATCACACAAGATCAAGGCCGCTGAGATTCAGAGGATAGACCTGACCGACGAATACGTGGTTCAAACGGCCAGGAAAATCGTGAAGATTGCGCTTTCCGAAATAGAATCGCAGGTTTTGCCTAGCTGCAGAACATGTACAGACTTCACTGCTGAACTTGCTGACATTTCTGTCGGTGGTGCCTATCCTCTGAAAGACTGGTCCACAGTAATTATTCGAACGAAGAGTGGCGAAGATCTTTTTCGCAGCGCAGTCAAAGAAGGGGTGCTTAGAATAAGAGACATAGAGGAAGAGCACGATACACTCGCCCACACAATAGAGATGGGTTTGCGCAAGAGAACATTCGCCTTTGATGAAATCAGGAAAATGAAGAATGCAGGGAAGCCGATTCCACCAGCTAGAGATCGCTTGGTGGAGTTTTTGCCTAGAGAGATCGCGTTTCTTGCCAACGTGAAGGTTCAAGATGGCATGACCAAGAGGGTCGAAACAGTGACTCCAAATTTCACAATAAACGAGATGTTTGATCTTCTAGCGAAACTTCATCACATGGGTTACCCGGTTGTAGACGAAAACGATAGATTGATTGGAATTGTTACCTTCGAAGACGTAACTAAAGTCCCCAAAAGCGAAAGAGACAAAGTCTTGGTAGGTAATATTTGTAAGAAGCAACTGATCACCACATATCCTGAAGAGTCAATTCTAGAGGCCTTCGAAAGAATGGAAAAGCACAATGTTGGGCGCATCCTTGTAGTAGCTCGTGAAGAACCGAAGAAACTATTGGGCATCCTCACAAAGCACGATGTCATGCACGTTCTCACTCTTTGGCGATCTGTCTAGTTGCTGATCTCACGTTGCATAGATGAGATATCAGCTACAACCACCGCATCAGCGGCCTAGCACATATCTACATGAAAACTAGAGGAACTGACTGTTAAGGGATCTGTGACATCTGTTCTAGCCCAAACTGCGATTCCACCGGAAAACTGACAGTCGTGGATGTGTATAACAAGCTCTGCACAACCACCGTGTGACTGCAAGTGACCAAAAATAAGAGTAGCTCCCAAAACAACTACTGTTGTTCCACGGAGGCAACACGACTTGCTTACAGAGTTGTTTTTCCCCTAAGGTTCCAGTCGTCTGTTGCAAACTTTTCTCTGCGAAGCGTATTAGCTAGACTTAGCTCATAACTTGTGAGTTCTTCCTCTTCAACCTGAATTTTTAACGCTCTTTTAAATCCCGTAACCAATGCTTCGTATGCTTCTTCAACGGAGACTCTTGACATGTTTTCGTTTGTGACCGAGGTGATTTTACTCTTAGCTATGTTCATTACATCCATGCTTGTTTTTCCCAGTTTTCTAGGTCTACGTCTATCAGCAATGTTCCGTGTTGGAGCAACACTCCTCTCTTGCGGGACTGTGCGCTTCCAGAGATCTTTCTGTTGCTTATGGTAATGTTTGGACACTTTCTTGGGTCTCCTGGGTTGAAATCAGCGTTTACTCCAAGGATCTTAACCCCTTCTATAAGTCCTGTGCATATAATTCTATAAGCCTGAAATACGTCAACTGACCCCAAGTCCTTCTCACTCACGATTACGCTGTATGTTATCTCGTCTCGCTGGTCATGGTACACTGC
>SMTZ1_10014518_pt1 | contig 12875 bp, 13 predicted proteins | sample DeeMarSWOR136_30_FD_25667 | JGI IMG/M metagenome (IMG submission 25667) | reverse complement strand
TGAGAGGAGTGACCGCTGCCTCCTCTTCCTCTTCGCACGCTATTGCTGCGACCAAGGTCAGCACCATGACGAGCGCGAGTAAGATGCAGACCGTTCCCTTGAGTTTGGACATATTGCCCTCCTTTCCTTTTTATGTCCGAGGTATGTAGCGTACTACAATTCGCCGCATATTATACACGGGAATTTGCACATTTTGCAATAGGGGCAGAAAAATTGCTCAAAAAGCGCTCCCCCTTCTAAGGAGACGGCACATTAGACCACGAAAGGGTGAAAGTTTCTTGCGATTATAGCAGATTGCTAGGTGAAAACAAGGGGACTGGCGCAAGCTCTAGCTCACCCTGTTTCGCTTTCCTGGAATAAGGCGATGGCGGCTTTCGCCATGCTGTATCTACCCTACTGCTGCTGACATATGCGGTGTAGAAGATATAGAGACAAAGTATGGTGCCAGTGTGGGAGAGGAGAACCTGCGTTAGAACTGCTCTATAAACTGGGAGATCTGCTCGAAGGTAAAGACGGGGCCGTCTCTACAGACGTATTTGTCGCCAACATTGCAGCGAAAGCATTTGCCCAAACCGCACTTCATCTTACCCTCTAGTGTGGTCACGATCTGTTCGTTGGCAAAATTCAGCTGCTTCAGCTTGGTGAGAGTGAACCTGATCATGATCGGAGGGCCGCAGATGATGGCGATGGCATCTTTGGGCGAAGGCTCGAGCTCGGCTACAACATCGGGGATTAGCGCCACTCGCCCGTTCCAATTCTCGTCGCCAGCGTCAACAGTGAGCTCTAGTTTAGTCTGCGGAGCCTTTGCCCAGTCGTCGAACTCAGCGGCGAAACAAAGGTCTTGAGGAGTGCGTGCCCCGTTGAGGATAAGGATGTCGGCATAGTCGTCGCGATTGTCCAGAATTGTATTGATCACGGGGCGCAGCGGGGCAAAACCGATGCCGCCGCCGATGATGATGATGTTCTTTCCCTTATAGTTATCCAGGGGGAAGAAGTTTCCGAAGGGGCCTCGCACCCCTGTCTTGGCACCGGGTTCGAGCTGATGAAGGGCATTGGTGACAGTCCCCACCCTTCTCACTGCGAACTGCAGGCCCTCTTTGCGATAGGCTACCGAGGTCAAGCCAAATGGAGCCTCGCCCACCCCGTAGGCAGAGACGAAGGCAAACTGTCCCGGTTTATAGTCGAACTCATCTTTGGCTTTATCCAGCTCTAAGGTGAAAAGCTTGACGTCGGGGGTCAAGTCGATGACCCTCTTCAGTGTAGCTGGATAGGGTACAAAAGGGTTTGGAATTACCTTTTCAGTTGCTTCCTTGACCAACTTTAGCTCCTAGCTCCTGGAGATCAGCGATGATCTCCCTGATATCTATATTCACCGGGCAGGCGGTTACGCAACGTCCGCAACCTACGCAGCCAAGAGGCCCGAACTGCTGCGGAAAATAGAGCAGCTTGTGACAGAAGCGCTGGCGGAGGCGAGTCCCCTTATCTGCTCGGGGATCATAGCCGCCGGCAATGCGAGTGAATCCTTTTGACTGGCAGCTCTCCCAGGTGCGTATCCGCTCTATCCTCCTTCTATCCACACGATCCCGTATGTCGAAGCAATAGCAGGTGGGACAGACATAGGCGCAAACATTGCAATGAATGCAGCGGTCTGCCAATCGGCTCCAGTAAGGGTAATCGAACACCTTCTGTATGGCTTCAACAATGCCTTCAGCAGGGACATCGGTATCGCAGGAAGGCACTGAGGGTTTTACGTCTGACTCCTCGAGTTCAACTCCCTGGAGAAGTAGCTCGCCCTTTTCGGTAACCGTTTCCACTGCATAGCCATCGTCTACTTCGGTAAGCATTATATCAACGTTAGAGGAGTCATTGGGAGCGCTGCCCATGCTTGTGCAGAAGCACTGAGGGGCAGGTTTAGTGCAAGCGAGCCCAATCATGGTAGTTTTGTCTCGATGCTGAGCCCAGAGGGAGTCGGCGGGCTCGTCTAGATAGGGGCCATCGAGGGTGGCAATCCCCCTGGCGTCACAGGGGCGGATGCCAAAGATGACTGTCTCCCGTTCGATTACTGCGGGTGTGATCTCCATATCGCCATCTTTCCGCTCGATAGTAAACAGAGTATCGGTTCTGGGGAAAAACAACTCCTTGGGTGAGAGGTTTGTATTCTCATAGTCGAATGCAATCTCATCCACCGATTGGACGGGTGAGAATAGGGTGAGATCGTCGACACGCTTGGGAGCGAACAGGGTTCGCTCCTTCATGATGCTGCTGAGCCAGGATTCCAGCTCCTTCTTTCCTAAAACTCTCATGATCGTGCCGCTCACAATGCGCAACAGAAAAAGGCTTGCATTAGCCTCTCCCCAGAAACTAGTGCGCCCTCGTTCAATTGGCTGGACTCCTGCTTTCGCAGGAGTGACATGACTCTGTCATTCCCGCGGAAGCGGGAATCCATGTCCCCTGAAGCTAGAGGCAGCGTATTTTCAGGTGGAATCTTCGTCATTCTCCGATTCCCAGTTTATCGTCTTTTTTGAATGTGATTAAGGGCGCGATGGTATCATCGCTCATGCCTGCCCGATAGTTGAACAAGCTGAGCATCTCCTGCTCCAACTTTCTGTTGAGCAAGCTGAGAGGGATGTTAACCGGGCAGACTCGCTCGCACTCGTTACAGGAGATGCAGCGCCCCCCCAGGTGGAATGCACGGATCGTATTCCACATCAGGTTCTCTTCAGGGGCTATCCTGATCCCCACCCATTCCGGGTCGAGCTCTTCTACGAAACAGTCAATACAATAGCAGCCGGGGCAGGCCTGGCGGCAGGCATAGCAGCGAAGGCACCGTTCCGCTTGTTCCCGCCAGAAAGCGGCTCTCTCCTCCGTTGTCTTGGCCTCCATCTCGGCGACATCGGCAAAATCGGGAGGCTCCTCGGTCACAGGCTCGCCCACCAGGAAGTCATAGACTACGGGGGTGTGCTGTCGGCACCAGTTGCAGCGTTGCTGAAGCTGCTCGCTGCGCTTGTTCCAGCCCCACTCTACTACACCGGGGCAGACCACGCCGATGATGAATACCTGGTCGCGCTCGATCTGCTTCTCGCTGAGAAGGAGATTTACAGCGCGCGAGTCGCAGCCCTTGACCACCACAGCGGTAGGCTTACCTTTCTTATCGAGGAGATACTTCACCAGGTTGTGGCTGCAGGTGTTATCAAAGACAAGCCGGTCAACGTCTGCGGGATCATAGATAAAAGCGGGGCGCGCACTTACGCCATCACTACCGGTCTCATAGCCGATGATGCATTTTACAGTGCCCTTTTGGAGAAGCTCCCTGGCCTTATCTCTAATCTGCTGAGTAAAGTCTGCTCCCATCAGCTCACTTTCCTCGATCCCAGCTTGGTCATGTCCTCGGTGAACTCAGTGATGATCTTGGCAAACCGCTTTCCCTCTGAGGCTGAGACCCACTCTATTCGGAATCGCTCCTTCTCTATGCCCATGAAGTTGAGTAGCTCGCGCAATAGTGCGAAGCGACGGCGACTGTAGTAGTTGCCCTCACTGTAATGGCAATCTCCAGGATGGCAGCCAGCGACCAGGACAGCATCAGCGCCCTCCTCAAAGCACTTGGCTATAAACAACGGGTCAACCCTACCTGAACAGGGAACGCGTATAATACGGATGTTGGCTGGGTAGGTCTGACGGCTGGTGCCAGCCATATCCGCACCGGCATAGCTGCACCAGTTGCACAGGAAGCCGATAATCATGGGTTTGTTATCTGCCGACAAGCGTCAAAACCTCTGAAAGTAGTTGCTGGTTGGTGAAACCGCGCAGGTTGACCGCCCCGGGGCGGCAGGCTGCTACACAGAGCCCACAGCCCTTGCACATGGTTTCGTTAACCATAGCGATGGTGCGCCCATCCCTGGTGGCCTGTTCCTCGATTGCATTGAATGGGCAGACCTCCCTGCAGGCGAAGCAGCCGACGCACTTCATCGGGTCAACAGAAGCGGTAAGCGGATCGGTGGTGAGGCTATCCTGGCTGAGCAGGGCTACAACCTTGGCGGCAGCGGCGCTGCCGTGCGCTACGCAATCGGGGATATCGCGGGGACCAACGCAGGTGCCTGCGATGAATACGCCGTCAGTCTGGGTCTCCACCGGGCGAAGCTTGGGGTGGGCTTCGATCAGGAAGTTGTAAGTATTATAGCTGATGTTGAGGGTTTGGGCGAGCACGTTAGCATTTGCGCTGGGCTCCATGCCTGTTGCCAGCACAACCAGGTCAGCGTTGATCTCAACCAGCCTCCCCATGAGTGAGTCCTCGCCCAAAACCTTGAGCTTCTTCCCGTCTTGGTAGATTTGTGAGACTCTTCCCCTGAGGTAAATTGCACCGGCTTCATCCTGGGCACGACGGGCGAACTCCTCGAAGTCCTTACCCCCGGCGCGAACATCTATATAGAAGACGTAGCATTGGACATCGGGGTCATGCTCCTTGAGCATGATGGCGTGCTTTGCCGTATACATGCAGCAGACCTTGCTGCAATAGGGCCGATCCACCTTGTCATCACGCGACCCCACACACTGGATGAAGACTACAGTCTTGGGGTGAGCACCATCTGAGGGTCGGATCACTTCGCCCCCGGTGGGCCCTGCAGCGGACATCAGCCGCTCCAAATGGAGCGAGCTGATGACATCGGGATATCTTCCCCCGCCGTACTCACCGTAGACACTGTAATCGAAGGTCTTAAAGCCGGTGGCGACTACGATAGCACCGAACTCTTGGGTTACGATCTCGTCCTGCTGCCCCCAGTCAATTGACCCTGTTGGGCAGAGCTTTTCACAGATGCGGCACTCAGGAGGCTTCTTGCCTTCCTCCGTCTTTGCCCATTCAAGATATTTCTGATAGCGGCAGTTTTCCCTGTCGATCACCGGCATGTTGGGAACTGCCTGAGCGAAAGGTATGTAGATGGCTGTGCGTTGGCCCAGGCCGAGATCGAACTCGGAGGGCAGCTTCTCCGGGCACTTCTGCCAGCAAGTGCCGCAGCCAGTACACTTTGTGTGGTCGACCATTTTCGCCTTTTTCAGGATATCCACCTCGAAATTGCCCACGAACCCTCGCACCTCTTTTACCTCGGAGTAGGTGAGATGCAAGCCGAGCAATCAAGGGTGGGGAAGGTTTTATCTAGCTGGGCCATGCGCCCCCCAATACTGGGCTCTTTCTCCACCAGAACCACTTCGTAACCGGCGGAAGCTATATCCAGAACTGCCTGTATCCCCGTAATGCCACCACCGATTACCAGGGCACGCTTGGTAAGGCTCACCTGTTTGGGGAAAAGGGACTCATGACGGGCGACCTTTGCCACGGCCATACTTACCAATTCAATGGCCTTCGCTGTGGCATCCTTGGGATCAGAGTGCACCCAGCTGCAGTGCTCCCGCAAGTTTGCCATCTCGAGAAGGTAGGGATTAAGCCCGGCGGCGGCAACGGTTCTGCGGAAGGTATTCTCGTGCATTCGTGGGGAGCAGGAGGCGATCACCACCCGATCCAGCCTTTGCTCCCTTATCGCATCGCGAATCGATGACTGACCTACCTCGCTGCAGGTGTATTTGTTTTCATCGGCGTAGGCCACCAGAGGCATGGTCTTGGCCGCTTCAACAACCTCGGGGACATTTACTACGCCCCCGATATTGGTGCCACAATGGCAGACAAACACCCCTATTCGGGACATCATTCCTCCTAGATAAGCTTCTTGTTGCGCAACATAGGCAGGGGGTCGGTCAGGTGTTTATTCAGCAGAAGCTCCTTGTGCGAGAAGCCTAGAGCGAGCCCCATTAGCTGAGTGAAGTACAGGACGGGCAATTCGGTTTTCTGCTTATACTTTGCCGTCATATCCTTTTGGTACATGTCGAGGTTGGCGTGGCACATCGGGCAGGAGACGGCGATGCAATCAGCACCGCTTCGTTGTGCCATCATGAGAAGACGATGAGACAGCTTGAGGACGATGTCGAAGCGGGCGAAGGCCACACCAGCGCCGCAGCAGGATGTTTTCAACCCCCAGTCGATGGCCTCCGCGCCAAGCCTTTCCATGAGGCGCTCCATCGTTTGCGGGTTCTCCGCATCGTCGAAACCAACCACCTCAGGGGGACGGACCAAAAGGCAGCCGTAGTAGCAAGCTACCTTAAGCTCACTGAGAGGCTTCACGATCGGAAGGGAAATGCTCTCATCCGCCAATACCTGGAGCATTGGCTTAACGGTGACAGCGGTGCTCAACTCTTTGCCGACGACGCGGCTGACAAGGTCCAGGGTATCTTTATTCTTGAGTTCATGAAGGGCGAATCTCAGCCTGGAATAACACATGGCGCAGGGAACAGCCAATGGAAGACCCTTTTCCTCAGCTTGCTTTAAGGTGTGAGCGGGAAGCGCCAAGCTCAGCAGGTGGTCTGTGGAGTGGGCTGCTGAGGCACCGCAGCAGACCCAGTCTTCCAGTTCTCGCAACTCAATACCAAGTTTTTGGCATACCAGCCGCGTGGAGACATCGTATTCTGCCGCCGTGGCGTGTAATGAACACCCTGGGTAATAAGAGTAGGCGTGTTCCGCAATAGAATTGCCCACATTGGATTCCGCTGATGCCACCACTAGCTCGACTCCCTCTCTAGCTCCTTAAGCCGCGCTTCTATTTGCTTGACCTCCGCCAATCCCTTTGTTCTTTGGGGGATGAGCTTCAGCTTCCCTCTGGTAAGCAGTGCCGGTAAACGCTTAATGTTGTTGAAGAGGTGCCTGCTGAGTAAATTATACGTAATTCCTAACCCGACCTCGTGAAGGCGACCGAAAAGGTGCACCTGCTGCAGAAAGGCGCTGTGGAAGACCGCAATCTCCCTTTGTGCTGGCGGCCTGCCTTCGGCCAGGGAGTATAGTCGTAGAGACTCTATCACCTTGGCGATGTCAATCTCTCGGGGGCACCTCACAGAGCAAGTCTGGCAACTCACGCAAAGCCAGATTGCTGAGCTATCCAGTATCTCATCCTTGAGGCCTAGCTGGATCCCCCGCATGACCTGCCTTGGAGTGAGGTCCATGGCGTAGGCGGTGGGGCAGCCCGCGCTGCACTTCCCACACTGATAGCAGGAAGCGATGTTTTCCCCGGTGTGACTTTGAATAAATGAAAGAAAGTCGTTGGCAGGCTCAAGGACTATGGCGCTCTGCTCTGGCATTCTTGTTAAGACCTAACTAATTATAGTATAAACGAAACCAGTGGACTGAGTAAAGGTTGCCTTTTCAATCCTGAGGAACAGTTTTACTTCCGGCTATCCTCTCCGTCAATTCGGCGTAGGTTGCGTCCAAAGCCTGTGGTATCACCCTGACATCGGACACCACTGTCATGAAATTGACGTCGCCACTCCAACGGGGTACGACATGGGTATGGACGTGATCTTCGACTCCGGCCCCAGCCACCCTGCCCAGATTTATGCCGATGTTGAATCCATCAGGGCGATATGCCTCGGTTAACGCTTTGCAACTCCTTCTTACTAGGTCGAAGTGCTCAAGTATTTCCTCGTTGGTTAGCTCATCCAGGTTGTCAAGGTGCCTGTAGGGGGCTACCATCAGGTGGCCGGGGGTATAGGGATAGGCGTTTAGCATAACGAAGTTCCCATCTCCTCGGAAGAGAATGTAGTTTTGTCTATCCCGCTTCCCCTTTGGCTTTTGACAGAAGATGCACCCTTTCTCCTTCTCCCCTCGAATGTACTCGATTCTCCACGGTGCCCATATCTTTTTCATTTGGCATTCCTTTCACCAGAGAGCCTCAATATTGATGCTAGGGAGCATTTTACCAGAAGGGCAGCCTTTTTTCGAGTTCAGGCGTTGCCTTCAGGAGGAGATGTGATATACTTTCAGGGGAGAAATTTGGGAAGGCGAAATTCGATCTGCGGACGAAGGAGGTTTTGATGGTTGCTTTGTATGTCACCTCGATGGGGGAGGCTGCGGGAAAGAGCTCTCTTTGCGCCGGTCTGGGCAGGAAGCTTCAGGCGGAGGGGAGAGAGGTAGGGTTTCTCAAGCCTGTATCCACTCGCGCTGATGGAGGTGACAGGGATGCTGAGTTTATGAAGGAGCTTCTGACTCTGAAGGAGTTGGTTGAGTCGCTTTGCCCGGTTTCTCTTAACGTGAAGGATTTGGCGGGCACCGTGGACGAAAAGAAGCCTCCTTGGCTCAAAGATATTGAGGAAGCTTATACCAAGGTTTCCTGGGGCAAGGATGTGGTCCTGTTGGAGGGCGTAGGTGATTTCAAAGCGGGGAGTGATGCGGCAAGGGTAGCAGGTCGAATCGTGGAGGCGCTGAAAGCTAAGGCGATACTCATTGTCGGCTATGAGGGCGACCTTGAGGTAGATCGGATCGTGGCCGCAGCCAAGATGCTGGCCGATAATCTCCTCGGCGTCGTTATCAATGCTGTGCCCGAGCGCAGGATGGAGTCGGTAAAAGCCGAGGTCGTGCCATCCCTGGAACAAAGCGGTATTAAGGTTGTGGGGGTGTTGCCCGAGGACCGTGCGTTGTACAGTGTCACCGTTGGTGAGCTTGCCGAGCATGTAGGGGGCAGCATACTCAATTCTCAGGATCGCTCTAATGAGCTGGTGGAGAGCCTGATGGTGGGAGCGCTGTCCGTTGACTCGGCGCTTTCATACCTGACCATCAAGTCGAACAAGGCGGTGATCACCCGTGGCGACCGTCCCGACATTCAGTTGGCAGCTCTTGAGACCTCAACCAGATGTCTGGTACTAACGGATAATATCAATCCCATGCCCAGCATACTCAGCCGCGCGCTGGAGCTTGAGGTGCCGATAGTGTTGGTGCAAGGGGACACTGCCGGCACGATGGAGGCTTTAGAAGGGGTCTTCGATAAGGCTAGATTCCACGACGAGAAGAAGCTAGAGAGGCTGGGGAAGATTCTGGAGCGGAACCTGGATTTGGAGGCCATCTACCAGGCGACTTAGACTGACTGCGAAGCATTTGCTTTAAAACCTTGCTTTTTGAAATTGCGATCGGGTGCGATGCTGCACTTTGGGTCGCTTTTTCATTTGTATATACCTGCTTTGGCACATTGCTCGAAGTGTGATTTGAGGGTTACTATTGTTTACTGCATTGGTTTATAATGTTAGCCACTCACTCAGTATTTTGTTTGTGAGGTGACATAATATGATCGTTGAGATGAGCAAGGGCGCTACAGAGGAGCAAGTCAATCATGTGGTGGACAGGGCAAACTCTTTGGGCTTCGAGGTGCAGTTGAACATAGGCACTGAAAAGACGGTGGTGGCGATTCTGGGCGGCGACACGGGGAAGACGGAAACAGACGTTTTCGCCGTTTTGCCAGGAGTAGAGAGCGTCTCCCGCGTAATGAAGCCATACAAACTTGCCTCACGAGAGTTCCATCCGCGAGCTAGCAAGATAAATGTGTCTGACGTCGAGATAGGCGGGCAGAGGGTGGTAATTATGGCCGGCCCCTGTGCTGTGGAGAGTGAGAAGCAGCTTATGGATACCGCCAAAGCGGTCAAAGAATTGGGGGCTGCTGTCGTAAGAGGTGGCGCCTTCAAGCCTCGCACCTCCCCCTTCAGCTTCCAGGGGCTGGAACACGATGCTCTGAGGATGTTGGCCAAGGTCAAGTCCGACCTTGGCATTCCTGTCATCACCGAGGTCGTTGACATCCAAAACATAGGGATTATAGCTGAACATGCTGACATAATTCAGGTCGGTGCTCGCAACATGCAGAACTTCGCCCTCTTGAAGGAGCTGAGCAAGCTGAGACATCCTATCCTGTTGAAGAGGGGCTTTTCTGCTACCGTCACTGAGTGGCTGACAGCAGCCGATTATCTTTTGGCCCAGGGTAATCGGCGGGTAATCTTGTGTGAACGCGGTATAAGAAGCTTCGAAGACAGCATTCGGTTCTCTGTGGACATCAGTTCAATCGCAGTCGTCAAGCGCTTCAGTCATCTCCCAGTCATCGTGGACCCCAGCCATGCTGCGGGACATTTCGCATATGTGCCGAGCATCGCCAAGGCTGCGATAGCAGCCGGGGCGGATGGGCTTCTGATAGAGGTTCATCCCAATCCAGAGGAGGCGTTGGTCGATGGCTTGCAATCGTTGAACATTCCTAATTTTGAGCAGTTGATGACCGAGCTGAGGCCCATTGCGGAGGCTGTGGGCAGATATATCTAAGGCTCGTGGGTTCTCGCCAAAACCATTCAGGTGCAAGGATGATGAGATAAGGGTAGTAGCGAGGGGATTCTATCGCTCCCTACGGAAGCCGTAAATGACGACGACCGTTTATCTAGTCCGTCACGGGCAAATCACATCGAATACCACTGGTTTCTACAGTGGCCGGTCTGATGAGGACCTTAATGACCTAGGCTACATGCAGGCACGTATGTTGTCTTCCAGGATGGCCGGTTTGGCCATTGGCTCGGTGTACACAAGTCCCCTGCGGAGAGCTTACACCACTGCGAGGATTCTAGCTGAACCTCACAGCCTGGGGGTGAATGTTCTGGACGACTTGATTGAGATTCAGCTTGGTGACTGGCAAGGACAGTATGAGGACGAGATCGGGAGAAGGTGGCCGGAACTGTGGAAGCAGTCGCAGACCGATCCGTCGGAGCTAACTCTGCCCAATGGCGAAAGCTTCAGTCAGGTAGCTGTGAGGGCTGTTCGGGCGTTTGAGACAGTGTTGGCTGCCAGCCGGGGCGGCCAAACGGTGATTGTTACGCATGATGTTGTTATTAGGATATTGGTAGCACACGTTCTTGGAGTACCGAATAGCATCTATCGCAGGCTCGAGATTGGTAACGCCTCCTTAAGTACAATTAGAGTTGCCGGTGGTAATAAACAACTTCTCACTCTTAATGACACCTCTCATCTTGACGGGTTGCCACTTTCTTGAAGCGCCACAGGTTTATAGGCTGACTAGGATTTACTCGTTGGATTCTTCCAAGCTTACTTCCTTCAAGTATTTCGGGGGAGCAATTCAGGCAGGTTAGTAGTCAAAAAAGTCATGCCCTACTATTGACATTTGATGCAGGAATGGTTTATCCTTGCCAATCAAAAAGGAGGGGTGTTATGCAAGCCTATTGTGTCAAATGCCGTACTAAGCGGGAGATGAAGGACGCCAGGGCGATAACCATGAAAAACAAGAAACCGGCGACACAGGGCGTTTGCCCGGTATGCGGCACCAAGATGTTTAGAATTGGAAAGAGCTAAAGCGGTCACATAGGTATCAGGACTGTTTCTAAAGAAGAAGCTGGGTGTCTTCAGTAGATGCCCAGTTTCTTATTGGGGATTACAATTTCTGATTTCAGTGAGTTTTGGGGGAGCTGCTTTCTCTTTGGTCTGCATCCTGACCTGATTGAATGGAAATCAAGCCATCGCGTATCGCTATAAAAACGGCATGGGCCCTGTAATTAGCGTTTATCTTGCGAAGTATGGCACTCACATGATTCTTAATCGTTTGATCGCTGATGCTGAGGAGGTTGGCGATTTGCTTGTTTGAATTACCTTCGGCTATAAGTGTCAGGACCTTTAACTCCTTGGGGGTGAGGGGAGCGGTTACGTCGTTTATTGGTCTTCCCAACGCTGAAATCTCTTGGAACTGCCTCAGTACGCGGTCGGCGACCATAGGTCTGCTGTTTACATAATCATTTATGGGATACTCGCCATTGGAGGCTCGTTTTATCGTTTCGATGAAATCTTTCGCAGTGCAGTGCCTGCTCCTCAGGTAGGCCACCGCCCCGGTCTTGATAACTTCAAACAATTCGGCATCATTTTCATAAGGATTGGCGCTTAGTATAATAACCCTGGTTCCCGGGAAATGACGGACGATGTTTTTACCTAGCTCAAGCCCGCTGAGCGAGGGATAGTCGATATCTAGCAGCACGACATCGGGCAAGTTCTCTGCAATTTGTGTCATGGCTTCTTTACCTTCTTCACCTGGATCACACTCTATGATCTCCATAATATGTAGGCTATCTTGCTCGGACAGTCTCTGCCGCAGCCCGGATCTGGAAAACGGGTTGCTGTCAACTATCATTACAGCTATTTTACGCATGGTTTACTCTCGAAAGTCTAAGTGAGGCCATACCAAGTGCCATGTGGTAGCCAATAGTAATCCCCTCGCTCCTAAATGTCAAGCGTCTGTACTCGTTCCGATCTTGACCGCAGCAGGCCTAAGGCTATATCTGATCATGTGCAATTGTACGCGCATGGGATTAAAACCGATTAAGTATTGTATTAAGGGGAAATTACGAAAAGCTTACAAGTATATTACGATTTCGAGTCAGGATGAACAATGCAATACTCTAAAGGAGTGGGGCTGATTCCCCGTCTCTGCATTACTTCTTGTCCAGGTACTCACTGGGGGTGAGGTATTGGGGAGGGGTCTTGAAGGGCTTAACCTGCTCTGCTACCTCCTCATTGATGATGTAGCCACTAACGTGCATCAGGGTATCGTACAGCCTTTCGTCGATCTGCTCCTGGTTCATCGAGCAGAGGCAGGGGTAGTGGTGCAAGATGAGGCCAGCCTTGGTGTCTGCCTCGTCTGCGGAGAGGCCAATCAACTCCCTGGCTACGTGAGCTACCGAGCCGCAGGCTGAGTTTCTCTCCACGTCCACCTGCTCTATCAGCTTGGTTTTGGGGTTTACTTTGATCTTAAGCTTTGGTCTGCCGAAATGCCGGGCGAATGCGGAGATGTGCTCATCCTGGTAGGGCTGGGCGCTGCCGCGGTATCCATAGCTGGTTTCGGTGAGGCTGCAAAACGGCTTGGGGAAGACCACGGTGATGCCCATCTCTGACAGTTCTCTCCTAAGTTGGTTGGCAAGACCTTGGGGCAGCCAGGCGCTGTTGTCTATGGGGGCGATCACAGAGTGAGCGCTGGAGC
>SMTZ1_10005369_pt1 | contig 12875 bp, 10 predicted proteins | sample DeeMarSWOR136_30_FD_25667 | JGI IMG/M metagenome (IMG submission 25667) | reverse complement strand
CTTCATATCAACAGATATTGGCTGATCTTCCAGTTCTATTACGTTTGTGGCGGAGTTTACGTTGACAATCCGCACTAATTGACCCGGCTGTCCGCTTAGTTCGATCTCATCGTCCGAGATCTCCACCCATTGGTCGTTGGCGAAACCTAATATTTTATCTTTACCGACGTCAGAGACTGTTACGTCCTTTCCATTAATCTCAATGATCTTTGTAACGACTGAGGCGTTATCGCGCGACCATTTGAAGGTGGCTTTGTTTCGAGGCTCGCCTATGTGCACTTCCACGCGGTAGAGCTGGTTCTCCAGCCGCTGATAGCCAGCACGAGGAGGTAGCAGGCAGGGTCTTTCATCCTCGGGTGGCTGCACTGTGCGCGCTTTTAGAGTGCCCCGGCTTGTATCTGTCAGTTCCATCCATTCGTCGAAGTCTTTGCCACAAAGGGGATGAGGAATCAGCTCCATGATTTTGTGCTGAACATTAGCCAGTTCTGAACGGGCCTTCTCGATGTCTTCCGGACTCCCTTCAGGTATCAGACTGTTTAGTTTGACTTCAAGGCTCTGCCGTTGTACAACAATCTTTGCGAGTACATCCGGATTGTTGACGTTCACCGAAGGTAAAGGCAGGACCTTCACCTGCCAGACGGTTTTGAGCCGAGTTGTAGTATCAGGCCCACCTAAAGCCTTCTCACGGATATAAGGATCATCCAGTGCGGTGATGTGGCGCTGCCAGACATCGAGATAGACTAGACCCAGTGCCGCCTCTTTTTCCGTCATTAACTTCAAAATGTCGGGAGGCTTAGGAAAGTCAGGCTGGTCATTGTAAACAACGGGTTGCTTGCTCTCGTCGTTCTCGGATAGTATGCCATCTGTGTAATACCGGCCTTCGCCGATATTGAGCTGCTTGTCCTTTTTGAAGGTGATCTTGAAACCCGGATTATCCCAGGGTGCGCCGCAGGGACCGATCACGTCCGTGCCTTGGATCTCCGTTCGGTAGCGATCTATCGCCTGCTGCTCGTTCCAGCCGGCATCCAACTGCACGCGCCCCTGCTGCATAAGCACGCCGTTGTAGTGCTTGTTCTTATTAAAAGTATAACGGCTAAAGTCCCCTTTCATTGTAAACCTCCTGAGTTAGCTTCTTAACTCGAATAAAAGATTCCAGTTTCTAATCCAAATCGCAGGTACTCATCAAGACACACACGCAGGTTGGTTTCTCGTTGTGGTTGGTAAAGGTCATGAAATGCGCCCATCTCTGCTTCGTCGTCGGCACCCTGCCGGATCTCAAGCGCACAGCGTTGGCTCAACTGGCAATATCCCGCATCTCCATAGCGCAAAGATGTAAACTGCGGTCGTACTCGAATCCCCTGATGCTCATCCGCAGGCTGGCATCGGTACCGACGCGGTACCTGAGAATTCCAGGGCAGATAAGAAAAACGCACACAACCGGCTTGTAGTCTCTTGGCAAGGACTGGCGCCTTCCATACGTCACTCTGCTCGAGATTGGACAGGAAAATTGTGTTGGAAGCCAACTCCATTAGTACGGTATGCACCTTGCCAATGAAAGTACTGTTCTCGACATACAGCTTGCCACCCGCCGACTTATCATCAGTCGACGCATAAGCCACGCTGGTTTCTGTTACGGCATCTACAATACTGCCGGTTATCCTTACTTCAGCGCCATCTCCAACGCGCAGTCCGCCGACTATGGAATGCTCTATCACGACAGTCGTTTTCTCCGAATCAACAATCAGTGCCGGAGCATCGGGCTGTTCCGGAGTTCCATCAATAGATAGTGTAAGTCCTGGTACCAGCGTGCAATGTCGCAGATGAAGTTCCTCCAACTTACCGCTTACACGCAAATTACTACCGCTGATCAATAAACCGTTCAATGTCATCCGGGCATTGTCGTCGCCGTTGATTATAAGTTCGTTTTTCAGAACCAGATTTGGACGCTGCTTTTCAGCGGCGCGCAGCTCGATGTGCTTACCGGCATCAATCTGAACCGTCAATGCTTCCTCGTATCGTCCGTTATCCGTAATCTCCACTGTCCCACCGTTCTTAACCTGATCAAGCGCATCCTGGATCTTAGTATGGTCAGAAGGCACATTTTCGCTGGATTCTGAGTCGATCGCGAATGAACCTGCACGACCATATTCACCACCACCCATCTCCGCACTGAAACCATAGCGAAAGCTCACTGTCACACTGGGATTGGGTGATAGGTTTTCAGGTAAAACGATACGGCCCAGCACAGGGTCGATGGCATACTTCTTCTTGGGCATATGCGCCCACACGCCTCCATTAATATCCGACAGGTCACAAATCACAATTTTGTCCTTGGCGATATCTCCACCATTTACCGTTAGGGAAAGGCTCTTGCCCTTACCATAGTAAGTATCGAAGTATTCATGGAGTACGCGACGGCTGATTGGCATGGGCACGTTGATTGGCTCGGCTATGTGTGTAATCTTATCTTCTGTTTCAGGGAAGCTGTATAGGGGTGTGTTGTTGCCCAGAGGACTGAATGTGTATCGACGAGCATCTATAGAATATGCGGGTGATTCGGTCAAAGAATAGCTGTGCAGACGCCATAGAAAGATTCCAACATTGTGAATGTTATACTTACCCCGTCCACTGGCAATACGGCGTATATCAGCAGTATGGGCCAGGTTCTCGAACGGAGTATTCAGACGCTCCAACGGCTCCCATTGACGCAGGTTCGGTGCATAGAGATTGGTGGGCCGAAGGTGATTCATGTATTGGGTCGTTGCCAGCAACTGGAAGAATTCGACCGCGCGGGCGTCCCAGTCGGTGGTGTCGCGCGCCAACTGCTCCAGTACTGCCGCTGTTCCTTTGCGCCGACGATAGGCTAATGTGTTTGCCACCTGGGCGCGCCGGGTAAAGGCAGTAGTCGTCAAAGCGTGCAGGCCACGCGCCCCGATCAGATCGCCGATGTAGGGCACTGCCCACTGTGCACAAGTCTCGATGAACTGATCATCGTAGAGCTGGGCGATATCCTCTTCCAGAACCGCCACCTGTTCGGCGATCACAGAAAGAAGCTGCTTTAGTGATTCACCATGCTCCACATCGTGGATGCGATAGACCGAGGGCAATAACGCATATATTCTCTCTAATATATCCAAATCAAAGTTCATGATATTACCTCCAGTCCAAGCTGGCATGGATCCAGCGTAAGCAACTGAGCGGGGGATACCTCGGTTTCGCCGGACTGCGGCATCTTCGCTTCCAGAGAAGCATTGAAGTCGGCTGCTGTGCCGGTAAGGTAAAGCTTTTGGATAAATACTGCCACTACTCCCGGTACTTGTTGGATGACCGCCACCACCTCGCTGAAGGTGACGGGCTGGCCGAACCCGCGCGCATCAAATGAGAAGTGCTCACGCAGCTTTTTCCACACTTCCGCCAACACTTTTTCCGGCTGATAGTCAGCGTGCGCTTTGAGACTTCCACCGAGTCGGAACAAAGCCTTTCGGTAAGACTCGACCTGGAGTGGGACATTTGGATCCCCCGCCTTGCGCATCGCAATCAGCAGGTTTTCATAGAGAGTGCTGTCAGGATCGACTGGTGCGCCCTTGGGTCCTGCAACGGTTACGAACACTGCTCGCTTCTCTCCGTCCCAAGTCCAGGTGGCGAGGGCCTTGGCTATGCCCGCGTATGCATAGGCGAAATCCTCATAGTCCTGCAACGAAACGATACGGTCCAGGGTGAGAACGGTCAATGGGGCGTTGCGCCGGGCCTCTTTCAAGGATTCCCGATCCTGGGCACCGGTGGTCGGCAGGGGATTTGTCACACTCTTGAGGCCGAGAGGGCGCGTCATCAACTGGCTGATCTGTTCGGTTTTGACCAGTCCGTCGAGCCCGATACCCTTGCGATAACTTGCCTGCACGTTTTCCTTCCCGGTGGGCAGACGAGCGCCGGTGCGTCCATCGCCGAACTGAACGGTGGTCTTTCCGTCGTCGTCGGTGCGGGTCACATAAATACGTTCGTCAGGACCATGTCCATAGAAAGTGGGAACCTCTCGCCACAGCAGGTCATTGACGCGCACCTTAAGCGTTGTTTCCGTTCCCCTTGGTGTAGAGGCGCTCACAAAGGTAAGTGGATTCTGCTTTAACTCAAATTTTTGGAACATTTGTGAGCCGTCACCGCTGCCGAGAATCTCTTTCTTACTTTCGCCGTGGGTGGCCTTCGCCACATTGGCATAGATCACAACCGTTGAGCGGTCGAAACTGTTGGTTAAGGGCTTATCTAAAGTTATAACTGTTGGGTCACTGTCCGGATTGACGGTTTTGATCATATTAACCTCAGTAACAACCGCATCCTCTTTTTCTGCAGGGATTAAGTCAATCCTGCCAACCCTCGTGCTGACTGTCCCCACGAAGTGATTCTTATCCATCAAAGTCCAGGTAATTTGACCGTTTGTTTGTGTTTCGGGAGTTTTCATCACGACAAGAGAATCCCTCGGGCTTAAAGACACCCTCTGTGAGCCATCCGCCGAGGTCAACACAAGGTTTCTGGACGAGTCTGGGATATAGGCGCGTACCCGCTTTCCACTGATGATAGTACTCCGATTCTCTTCTAAGTCAGGCAGCCGTTTTTCGAGTACAATCTCAGAGCCTTCAACTGGATCGGTTATCGGTTTTTCGGCAATCTTCAATTCCTCGTTTTGACCAAAAACAACTGCCTCGCGCACGCTGTTATTAAACTTCTGCCTGAGATGCTCTCCTTTAAGCATGACAGCTGTTGTTTTAGCCGTAAGAGTAAAATCCTTGCGGGAAGACTCAACTGCTGCGAGTACTTCATATACTTCTACGTAGAAAGTTGGCTTTGGAGTTACCAAAATCAGCCAACTGCCTTCTATAATCTGCGGGTATAGAGAATCCAGATAGACCGTTTCAATCTCCTTGCCGTCGGGAGTTCCAGATATCGATGCAATGTCAAGATTCTTCCATTCGTCATTGGTGTCTGATTTGCTGTCGCCAACACTCCCGAGATATCTGTCCCGCACTTCGTCGGGCAGGGTTCGCCAGTCGGGTGCATTATGGCCGAAAAGGAAAGCACGCTGGCGAAATGCAAAAACCTGAAAGTCCTTCTTGGCCGGCAGGACTTTCCTGGAGAATATCTGCCAACCCAGTCCTTCATCCCAGGTCACCTTTGTGAAATCGGCATCGTGGTCAGTGTTCACATCCTTGATCCGGCGGAAATCCCATCGCTCGCTGCCCGCTTCTGCCTTACGTTCTGCGCCTATCATGAGTAATCCGTCACCCGGTTTCAGTCCAGTTGTGATGCCCTTAAGATAGATTTCTTTGCTCCCAAACCCGGGAATCTCTTTCTTCTTCGATAGTGGCTTTAATTGGTTCCACTCGGCTTGTGCCTCTATTTCCTCAATCGTCTCGAAGGTCTGTGCCTTCTCATCCTGTCCGGGCACGCTTTGCACCTTGGTACCGATACCAATTTTCGTGGACGACGGTGAGCCCTTTGCGGTTTCGAGCGTGAAAGCCAGATAAGTGCCGGCTGCCACTCCGGGATTCAACTCATAGCCTATGGCCTGGGCCATCTCGAGCACCGACCGCCTTTCCGTGGCTGTACGCAGGTAAGACTCATTGGCGATGCGATCCTGGTAGAAGGTCAGAACGTCGGCGACCACTGACCATGCATCCAGCAGCGCAATGGAGAAATCGTCCTCATCCCGGGTATTCAAGTTCTGCAGTGCCGGTCGTTCCGAGTCGGAGAGGGCCGCCAGCATGGTTTGTTTAAACTGCGAGTGAGTACCGACGCGGTACGCGATGGCCGTCAAGCCCGGGCGATTGTACACGCGGGCCGGCGTTTGTGTGGACCGCCCTTTACAGCAGCCACAGTCGTTTAGATTACGTAAAGTTGGATCAACCGACGGATTCATTTGCCTCCCTCCGTGATTATGCGAAAGACGCCATGTTTGGGAAAGTTGGGATCGTTGTCCAGGCGCGCTATCTCCAGTCGCCCAAGAGTCAGCTTGCCCGTCTCAATGGCCTCAGTGCTGTAGTTGTCTTGACGCTGAAACGTCGTGATTCGAACCGAGGCAACACCTGCCACCATTTGGGCAGCCTTATACAGATGGCTGATGTAAACCGGCTGTCCGAATGTAAAATTGTCCGGGTGAAACACCCCTCGCCTTCCGTCCGGCAGGTCACGGTTGCTGAACACCTCCAGCAAGGCAGCCTTCACATCACTACGGAAGTAATCCGGCTGCACGCATACGAGCATCTCGATCTCCAGAGATACAAACTCCGGTTCATCGATCTTCACATCGTGAACGGCCATGCGGTAGCGTTCCATATGCTTGCGCATGCTCTCCTTAAAAGTCGTGTCCACTTTCAATCCGTGCAGGCGATCAATCGTCAAGAAGACTGTATTCCAGCTACCCGTCCATCGGAAAGTAGCGGCCGCACGCTGCACTCCTTCATGGCGGCCTGCAACTTCGGCATAGTCAACGGCCGTAACGGCACGTTCCTGGGGTGTACGAAAAGCGCTGGGAGCACTATGGCGCACCTGCTCCATGCTCTCCGGATCGACACCATTGCACACCGGCAATGGATTGCTCACTTTCACAATCGCAGTTTCTTCGGTAACGATGTGCATCAGCGCCTCAGCACCTATGTTTCCCTCCGAGCCATTTCCAATCCTGTAAAAGGCATAGAAACGTGTACCGGTTGCCGGACGCATGCCGTGCTGGTCGTCCCCAAAACGCAGGTAGGCCGTTCCATCCGCCTCAACTTCCACGACAAACTCCTTTTTGTCCTTGTGGCTTCTGAGCAAATCACGTTTTGGTTCCCACTCGTGTTCTTTTGCATCCTCATCGGTTGTCAGGTAGATTGCGGGTAAAGCATCTTCCGTCTTCCAATGCATTGCAGCTCTTGCCGATGTTAGTGGTATATTTTCATTGAACTTTGCTGTGTGGGTCAGCGGTTTCTTTTTCAGCTTTGGACGAAAGCGAGTGGGAATCGGATCCGGCAGGCATTCCCGGCAACGGTCACCGCTCAGGGTTGGTGCCCAATAAAGTTTTTGTTTTGGTACATCACCTAACGACTCTTTTTCTATTGTGAGGCCGTGATCGGCCAGCACAATGTTTCCCAGAGCAATACTCACATCTTCAACATATTGCCGCCCATGGTCGGCATCCGTCTCGGCAGAGATACACAGCGGAAACGGTAACTCATCTTCTATACTCCATGTGATTTCAGTAATCTCCTGATCGTTTAGTGGATCGGTTAAGGGCTCGCCCACTTCGTCTTCTGCCAGCACCTCAGTCAGACAAACAGCATGACAATTCGTAGGATCGGCATCTTCCTTTTTGCCGGTGCGCGGGCCGAGTATTTCCTGAAAGATGACTATGTCTCCCACCTTCAAGTCCGGAAAGTTCCCGCACAGCGTGGCACGAGTGGCCCCTTTCGGCAGACAGCATTTCCTCGCCCCCCAGGTGTAGAAGCTCATTTCGTTATGGGCCTGAAAGAGCGTGGCATCATGCATTAGCTCGAAAACTTCCGGCCGAAGGGCTATTGCCTGATGATAGGTTGACGAATCAGGTGGAATGCAGACAGGTTGCTCCGCGAGGCGCGTGAGAAATTTTGTAATGCCCTTTTCTGTGCTTTTTTTCAGCTCCACTTTCTTGGTGTCGACCTGGATATGTACCCATACTCGAGAATTACAGCCGTCGTGCATAAAGTAATCCATCAGCCGGACATGCCGGCGCACTGACACACGCCTGCGGGCCGTAGTGAGATAAGCTTCAGTAGCCACAGCATCTTGTTCGTAGCTCAGGTAGTCACCGACGTAGGCAAGCAGTTCCACGAGAGCGACGCCGAGATCAGCCGCGTGGCGGTTTTTCCACTGAGGCATCAGCACCGATATGCGATCGAGCATCAACTGCCGAAAGCTGGCATAGTCCTTGGCCAGATAGTTGATATCCGGCTCCCGCCGGCGTGGTATTGGGCAGACTCGTACTTTTTGGCAATCAAAATCGCTGGGACAGTTCACCTTGAATGAGAAGTCGACCGCCGACAGAATCGGGTCAAAACCATCGGGCGGAAGATGCGGAAGGGAGACATCCTTCACTAACCGGAAAGTGTAAAGCGAGAAGTCACCCCGCCTGTCCACCTTCACGGTCAGAACCTTGTCCTGATCACCTATGCCGATGATTACTTCTCCCTCTACTGCCACATTTCGAACACGCTCCCCTCCTTCAATAAGAATGTTGTCTTTGCTCAATCCGCTGCCAGCCAGAGACTTGATGAAATGAACGAACAGGGTACGCTGGCGTTCACCATTCAGCTGTGTTATATCGTCGAATACCTCGAGATAGTCAATACCGTTCAAGCCGGATTTTTCCGCATCTTCACGACGGCGATAGTCACAACAAAAGTACTTCATCTTTAGGAACCTCCCCGCACGAACTGTGCTACCTGATGCTGTTGGCTGCGTCGGATTGTGTATTCGACCTTCACCCGCAGGGTTTCTTCTATACTTTCAACCTGGACCGAATTCACCTGGATCAAGTCTCCCAGCCATTGCTGCAGTGCGCCCTGCACAAGCAGTTGGGTTGTAGCCTCAAGTTCATTGCTGTTGGGCGCAAAGACAAGTTGCATCAATCCGCTGCCAAAATCCGGACGATTAACCCGCTCGCCTGGTGAGGTGAAAAGCACCTGCTCGATCATATCTCGGATATGATCGTCATCATTCGTGGCAGCAGTGCGGCCCCGGTTATCAAACTTGAATGGAAAGTCAATATTCATATTTCCTCACATACCACTGACACGCGTTTGCGTTGCAATAATCAGCAACGGCGTTCCATTTGGTGTGCATATTGCCTGACTGTCAAACAGCAAGACCGGCATACCATTAGATAAAATACGTGTTGCCCCGCTCACCCACTGAGCTGTTACACAAGGAACCGGACTGCCGGAAACGTTAAACGGACAGCCTGTGATTGTATAAGGATTCGGCTGGGTTACGATCGGCTGGCCGCTAACAGTCACACGCGGATTAGTCACCGTAGGCATAGCTTGACCCGCGTGTGCACATTGAACTGTCGCTCCAAAATGAAGCAGAAAGCCGGGCATAACTTATCTCCTTTTATAACAAACTAAGTAATTACAAGAGCGCCGTTATTAAGCGTAACAGTCGGACCTGACATAATAACACTCGCTCCTTTTCCATTTTGAATATATATTCCCGTATCGTTGACAATAATCGATGCACCTGTCATACTTTTGAGCATGATGCCACCAGTGGGCCCCGGCAGGTCGCTGACTACAATGCTGTTTTGGCCGGTCGTCTGAAGCACGATATTGGGCGAGGCGGGAACACCCGCAAGAGCCAGTGTCGGAACTTCTGCAACCGAGCCCCAGAATCCTCCCGTCCAGATGGGGTAATCAGGATTACCTCCTTCAAATTCGATCCAAACTCCAGAGCCAATGATGGGAATAAAATATGTCCCCATCTGTGGCCCGGCAACGGGCACACAAGGCATGGCCCAACTTGATGTGCTAAGACCCAATACGTCCGGAACCTGCACCAGCAATCGACCCTTCTGGAGAGGGTCCACATTATTCAGTACCAGTCCTCGATATTTACCGTAATATTTCTCGTCCATAGAAGTTCTCTCGCCTCATGCCGGTACTTTGGGAACCGTGGAGATCAAGCCGTTCCTTGTTAGTGTAAAATCCTGTTTATAATCACCCCGCTGAATCTTGTGGGTGACGCTCTTGACAAAATACAGCCCATTAAAGGCCTGCCCTGCACCCCTTACTCCCACTAATCCGCGCGCCTTCAGAATATGGCCGTATCTTAAAACATCTAAAGAGCCGGTGCCTGTAACAGCATCAGATGTCCGGGATGCTTCAGCCAGGCCCAGGGCAATGGCCTGAATCGGATTAAGATTGGCCGTATTTCTCATCATCCTGATCTGCGACGGAATGGAGGGAATCAAACCCAATGGCGGGTTAAATGGGCTGATATCAGGTATCGGAATGGGTATAGGTATCCTGGTTTCCTCATTCTGAATAAAAACAATAGGCATTACTTTGGATGCCCCGTTGAAATTAAAATTCAGGGATTCGATGTTGTTGTGGACATCCATATTGACGTTGAGCGCAGGCTGGGGAACGCCGACTTTAATTTCCGGTCCCCAGTAAGCAATGTTGGTTCCCGGTACAGGTCCCGGCTCGATGTAGAAGACATAACCAACGTCCCGGGCGAGGCTGTTGATATACTCAAGATCACTTCCCTGATGCGTGGGGATGCGATTGACAGGGATGGGCACGTCCATAAAAACGCTGGGGATGACCATGGGAATCATGCCGAATACGGCATATTTGGCAATGATGAGCGCTACCCTGGCCTCGGCCGGCATGGCGGGGTAGGGGATGCCGGTAAAATCAATTGCCGCCATCACCGCAGTCAGATCTGAACCGGTAACAGTAAGGGTCGATTGCCCGGTTTCTACATTGGGTGTTACCTGGTGATTAACGATTACACCGTCCATCAAGACGTGCGGCGTCCCGTTGACCGTCGCCACTATAATGGTTCGTATAATGGGGCCGACCTGGCCCAGCAAGAGCAGAAGGGTGTTCAAAGGTGACTTGCTGCTAAAGGCAAAAGTCAGTTGAAAGCCACTGGGCTCGCCTGCAGCCGTTCTGACCACAACGTTGGTCAAGGCGTCGATAATGGCCTTGGGCACAGGCACAGGTACGACCGGTCCTATCATCAGAGTCAGGCTGATTTTGCCTTTAAGCATTTTGTGCTCCCGGTATCCCTTCAGGTTGGGTTATACGCAATTTTCGGCCGATTTCTTCCGTCAGTTCCTCGGGCCGCATGGTGTTATTGGCGTCGGCAATGCGCCAGAACTGCTCCGGATCACCCAGATAGTGAGCCGAGATGTTATCAAGGCGGTCCCCTTCAGTGACCATGTGTTCCTGGATTAGCTCAAACCGCTCCGGCGATGGAACAAATCGACGGCGCAGGTAGATGATTTTCTTTCCATCTACTGTCTCCATTGTTGCAGTATCAATCCTATGGTAACGGCTGGTAGGTGGAAAGAGACTGGTCTTCAGGTCTCCTGCCTGCAAAATAGCCTGCATTGGATCTATCATGGAATTTCTCCTATACCGAGGGTGCTTAGGACACCCGGCTTAAATTTTTTGGCTAATTGCTCTTTTTGTTGCTGATAGGTCATATACAAACTGCCGCCTTTATGGTCGAAGCCCAGGTCATTCACGCTTAACACGCGCATCCCCAGACTTACCTTTGCCCGGATTGGGTTCAGGTTGGGGTCAAACGCCTCTTCGGTAATGGTAAAATCGGTCAGCCGCACCGGTACTACCCTGTTCTTGCTCCATATAAACAATGAAAGAGGCGCTTCGGTCGGTAAAATCTCAAGAGTCCCCGATGCCGCCAGGCTGTTATTGGCAAGGAGCTGGCTGCTTTCCGGGTAAACAATCGCCTCCAGCGCACAAAGCAAAGGTGCAATGCCATACTCCTTGACCTCTTCGTTCTTATCGGGAAATTCGAGCTGGTCAGCGGCATCAATTTCAGCATCTAATTTGTAGGTCTCAACCGGAGCTCCTTTAAGACGCAGCGCCTGTGAACGGTCACTGTCTTCCCCCACCGTACTGCCCTTCAATGTACGCGTCAATTTTTCTGGATTATACTGCAAAGAAATAATACGCTGCACCGCAGACGTATCCGGGTCTATCAAAACAATGCCGCCTTTAAGCAATTTCGGTGAACGCGGAAACGTTGTCATAGTTGATTATCTCCTAACACTTATATTTTCAATCAACCTCTTGGCAAAATTGCTCCAAACACTAACTTCCCTTCCTCAAACTCTCCCATATATATTTCATATTGGGCATAGGGCTCAGTAGCATCAAGAATTTTAAATCGCCAGAAAAATACCTTTTTGTTATCTCGACGTTCAGTCTTATAAGCTTCGCCGCCAAGCACCAGATTAACGTGTTCATACGAACATCCTTTGGGGATGCGAGCGAGCGTTCCAGCAAAGTCTGCTGCATAAATTGGAATGGATTGAAGTTCTTTTGAACCCACTGTGTTAGCCTCACTGTAAAATATGTGCAAATCATCATGTCCAGGTTATAACCCGGGGCCTCTTGTCGCCACTAATGTTGAGTGTTTTTTGAGGCGCTGTCGCTACAGATTTACCTTGACATCTATCCCATATCTGGTATTTGAACGTATATTGCAATTCGACATATGAGCCATCACTCAAACCACTTCGCCATCCGGGAAAATCGTTATAGTGCCATTTACAAGGATCAGGATCGTGTTCGGGAGCGAGACTAGTATATTCCTCAGTAAATGTACTTTCATTAATCGTCAGATTCCTCCCCCAAGATGTTACGTTGTATTGTTTCGCCGCCGTTGCACTTCCACTTCTCCAATAACCTTTGATCCAGTGCCGATAAAGTCCGCAATCACATGAACATGTTTTACCGTCCTGTTTTCCAGTGCTTAATCCTTCAAACTTCATATCCTGTCTTCCAGTGGCTGAGGATACTGTGTTACTGCCGATCCCGGTAGTCACTGTGAAACTACCTGGTTTAAGACAAAAGGTTTTCGTTTTGTCAGTAGGGCCAAGCGATACACCACCAGGAGTTCTCTCCTGACACCTTTGCAACCTCAAGCCCGACCTTAGACGAGGGATAGCATTTTGGGCAATATCGGATAGAGCATCTTTAGCTCCTGTCCACAGTGAAGCTACAGCTCCCATGGCCGACCTGTCAGCATCTTTCTCTAATGTGTTGTAGCCCGTATCTCCGGTTTGCAAAGGCGCTACCGAATCACTTGCACTGCTTTGCTGTACAACATGGGCC
>SMTZ1_10015977_pt1 | contig 12876 bp, 8 predicted proteins | sample DeeMarSWOR136_30_FD_25667 | JGI IMG/M metagenome (IMG submission 25667) | reverse complement strand
CGTTTTAATCAGCCAAGCATCACTACCCCCCGAGGCAAACGAAGATGTGTATCCTAAAACGATGTATCCTCCATCATCGGTCTGCTGAACAGAATAACCACCATCAGAAGCTATTCCTCCAAATATTTCATCCCACTCAATGAAACCATTGGAATCAGTCTTTATCAGCCAAACATCAAAATGGCCAATACCTGAAAATCCTGTTATTATGTATCCTCCATCATCGGTCTGCTGAACAGAATAACCATAATCATAAAGTGACCCTCCAAATGTTTCATTCCACTGTTCATTGCCATTAGAATTGGTCTTTATCAGCCAAACATCATGGCCCCCAGCACCATAAGAAGATGTCCGCCCTGTTATAATGTATCCTCCATCGGTGGTCTGCTGAACAGAAAAACCTTCATCAGAATTTATTCCTCCGAATGTTTCATTCCACTCTATGCTGCCATTGGAATCGGTCTTTATCAGCCAAACATCATAACCCCCAGCACCAAACGAATATGTGAATCCTGTTATTATGTATCCTCCATCAACAGTCTGCTGAACAGAATAACCTACATCGTCCTCTTCTCCTCCGAATGTTTTATCCCACTCTTTGGTTCCATTGGAATCGGTCTTTATCAGCCAAACATCATAACCCCCAGCACCATACGAAGATGTCCGCCCTGTTATAATGTTTCCTCCATCGGTGGTCTGCTGAACGCAACGACCTTCATCATAATTTGTCCCTCCAAATGTTTCATTCCACTCCTCATCAGGCGGTTCTCTTAAAATAATATCCTGATCTCCAACAATTGTAAAAACATTGATATTTTCAAAGTATACTGTTTGCGCACTTGTTACAAAAAAGCTTAGAAGAATACATATCATAACACCTGCTTTAAAAACTCTATTTTTTAAAATTACCATTTTTTTCATCTCTTACCCTTTGATACTAAAAATTTGATAATAATTTAAAAAAATATTTTCTAGTTATTTGAACATAAGGATAAATAAATTGTATGAATTTTATTATTTGTTCAAAGACAACATAGAAAAGGAAAAGAAAATGCGGATAAAAAATTGATTAAAAGAATTAGTGAATTCTAGAAATTATAAGATTTCAATAAAAGAAAAAATAAATGTAATTCATTTTAATTTTTAAGGATATAAATGATATGAAATATTGATTTGTTTTTACTAGCAAAATGGACGTAGGGACACTTTTTTAAAAAAATCCGTTTTTCTTCTGTAAAAAACATTACAAAATGCAGGGGACAAGATTTGAACTCGGTTTTACAGGTAAAAAATAACGGTTTCTCCTGTAGACTTAAAATGCAAAATTATACAAAAGATTTTAAATTTATAATACTGAATTTTGTATCCAGAATCCTACTCTTATAAAGTGTATAACAAAAGTAAATGTTATAGCAAGTATTATTGTTTTAGTTGCCATCACCTTTCTAAGAATTTTTTTATTTACAACATATGATTCTTGATACCATAAGAAAAAACATCCACATATTGTAAAGGCAGCTATAATTATTTCAAGAAAAAGTAGAATCCAATGAATATGTTGATTTGTTCTTTCGATCCATCCACCTCCTGTTAATAGAAGATGAATACCACGAAAAAAGAAAAAAGATGGCACACATCCTAATAAAAGCCATTGAATTTTTTTCCATTGTATATTTTTTATTTGATTCATTTTTCAACCCTTTTATAAAATTCTTATCATCTTAACAAGCTTTTTTCTTATTTCTAATAGTATTTATAAGAAATACGAAAAATCCTATACAGGTACCTATACCTACTCCAATTGGAATATTCTCGATAGGAACACCAATACCTGAACCTAAAGCTATCCAAATTGGAATCCAGAAAATAGGATTTTCTTTGATACGTTTTTTCATACTAATCTCTCTTTTCAGTATTTTTTTTATATGTTTTCAGTAAAATATAAGATTTTATTGTGTTATTTTTGTACGTTAATATATCATTTAATATTTAATTTAGTATTTTGTACATATAAAATTAAAGCAAAAGCAATAGTAACTGTTCTAAAAACCTAAAAAACAAAGAACCATGTGATGCTCTAGTTCTTGGCATTGTAACTGAAAATGTTGCATCAAGGCTATTTAAACCATATTCATCTTGCGCATGTGCTTTAATTGTATAATCCCCTTTCTTACTCCAGGTATGTGATACTATTACATCCACACCTGATGGATTTAAAGCTGTTGTATCAGTCTCACCATCACCCCAATCTATTAAAAATTTTACCTGGTCACCATTTGGATCAACTGCATTAAATATATAATCATATACTGTTCCTGGTTTTCCACTAGCAGGACCATTAATTTCCGGTGGGTCAGGTGGATTATTATAATTGTAAAGATAAACTCCATCCTTTAATACAGTAAATAAGACATAATTTTCATTCAAATTCCAGGGTTTCACAAGCATTGAACCTTCGTAAACTGTTATATTATAATTTGTAATTAAATCATATAGACGTAGACTAACACCAGGTTCGCTATAAGCGATTACATTTCCAAATATTTCTGGAGTACTACCTGCAGGTTCTTTTCCTGTAAATATGGTCGTCTCATCTCCTGTAGCTATATCATACATTTTTAGTCCAAACATTATCGTCCCATTCAATTTATCATAATAAAAATAACTATATACAATATTATTATCATAAACTGAAGGATAAGTTTCCGATTCAAACTCAAAAGTATTTGTTACTCTTATGTATTCTTCACTATCAATATTATACATAACAATATCAGCTAGGTTGCCTTCTATTAGTTGCCAGGCAACGATATTTTTATATATACATGGATTTTCTGTATAATCTTCACTAGGATTATCTGTTAACTGAATATTTTCACCAGTGGCAATATTATAAAGAAAAATTTCGGTGCTATATAAATCTGGATAATAGTTTTCATAGACAATATAATCGCCGAAGAACTGAAAGGAATCTGCATCTCCACCTTCCCAATTCGTAATAATCAAATCTGTTTTTTCACCAGTGTTTATATTATACATTTTAAAACCCATATATAAAAAATCATAATATACAACCCTATTTTCTGAGATTTTAGGAAAGACTATATCTCCGCCCATATAAACTTCATCTGTCTCTCCTGTGTTTATATTATATATAAAAAGAGAAGAAACACCTGCATATACTACAAAATAATTATCTATATCACAATCTGGATTCTCATCAGTGATTTTTATTAAATCTAGATTACCTCTTAAGTTAACATTAGAGTTTATGACACTCGTATCAATACTTACAAGATTTTTTGCAGTTGTTATTCCTGGGAAAATACTAGTTAAAAAGAGTGTGCAAATCAATAGACTTATTATTTTTATTTTACTCAGCTCCATTTTTATTCCTCTTTACCGCATATAGAAAAACATTTGGCATGTAATATATAAAAGTTAATCTTAAAAATTTTACAAAAATAAAAAAACAAACAAAAAAATTTGATTTTTGTATATATTAAAAATCAATACACATTAAAAATATCCACAACTAAGCCTATTTAAGGCTACCACACCTTAAAATTCGTACTAGACATTTTATATAAATTTTTCTTCTGTTTATAATCTGTCGTAATAACAATCAAAAAAGAATATTTATCTAGTACATATTATTTTATGACTAAAAAAATGCAGGAGACGAGATTTTAATACACTTTAATCGGTAAAAGGATTTAATTTTTAATGAAAAGTACTTTTCAACGAAAAGTATATAACTGATGAGTTACATATATATTATTTGGTGAAAATGAAATGATAGAAAAAACAAATCTTACAAAAATAGAAAAGAAAATTTACAGCGCTCTATTCAATGACGGAACACTAGATATACTTGGAGGTCTATGGATATTGGGATTAGGATTATCAATATTACTTGCAGATTTAGGTTTTGGAATTTCAGAAGAAATAATGCTTTATACAATAATCCCTGCCTTCGTGGTTTATTTCATTTTAATATTTTTTATAACGAACCCACGTAAAGGTGTCATGAAATTACAAGAAAAAGTAAAAAGAAGTAAAAAAAAATTCCTTACCATACAGATTATATGGTTGGTTGTTGCGTTAATTGCTGGAATTTATTTTTCTCTGCAGCCCGTTAATTCTAGATTATGGGATGACGTATCTGTTTCGTTGTTCTGGATAGCAGGCTCAATACTATTATGCAGCATTGCAGCGTATTCTCTTAAAATAGATCGATTATATGTTTATGGATTATTGATTGCAATTCCGTTCCCGTTCAGAATATTTACAAAGAAGATTTTCTTTGATATCAGTACAAGCATGTTCTTTGTTGTAGGAATAATAATTCTTATTTCGGGCATTATACTTCTGATAAGATTCATAAAAAATACACCTAAAACTGATACATTATGAAAAAATTTAAGAGTAATAACGCAATGAATATTCCGTTAGAAGAAATAGATAAAGTAATCCATGAACCAGCAAGAATGAAAATCATGGCTAATCTGTATTTTGTAGAAAGCATGGATGCAATTTTTTTACTAAGACAAACAGAACTTACATGGGGAAACCTAGCTACACATACAAAAAAATTGGAAGCAGCAGGTTATATTGAAGTGAAAAAAGAGTTCATCAAAAGAAAGCCACACACAATGTTTATATTAACAAAGAAAGGAAGAGACGCATTTGAAGCATATACAAAAAGGATGAAACATTTATTTGAAGGTTTTTAATGAAAAATCAAATAATTGAGTTAATGAAAGATTTAATTTATAAATTATCTTGACATTGCTCAAATAAGACGAGATTTTGTTTCGCTTTTTCAGTAAAAAATAATCATCTTCTGCTGTTGTTTTAAAAATGAAGATTAATGCTAATTGCTAGGTTTCTTCTTCTCTTTTTTTTATTTTTATAATTCTGGGATATATTTAAAAAAGCATATCTTATAACAATATGGTAAATATTTTAGTGGGAGGTAGAAAAAATGAAAGAAAAAATTATAAGTTTTTTTATGATGATGCTGTTGATTACTATTGTAGCTTTTCCAGTTTTAGGTACAGTAAAAATGGATGAGCCAATAGAGGAAAATAAAATTATAAATTTAAATGATTTTGAGAATAGAGGAGATTTAGACTGGGCGTTTTGCTGGATAAATGATTATATCGATGCAAGTGATCTTACGAAATGTGATGATGAATATGAGTATGTAACTGATAGATTAAGCGATAAGGGAAATTATCAACAATACCATGTATGTTCGAATTATGAAAGTGCTTCACATTGGAATTATCAACAGGAATCTGGAAATATTGATCCTGCAGATATTGCGATATTCCGTGGACATGGATCAAGCGGTACAGATTCTTATTATGGTGAAACGTTAAAAGGACCAAAATGGAGAGAAGATTCAAGTAATGTTAGATTAACAGCGGGTGAAGCAAATAATAACCGTGGTCCTGGATATGGATATGGAAACAGTGATCTAGAGTGGATTGGAAACAGTGATCTAGAGTGGATTGCATTTGGATGCTGTAAGCCTTTAGAAGATGACGTTTATGGTAGTCTCTGGAGATGGGATAACACGTTTAATGGGCTTCATCAAATGCTTGGTTATAAGACGAATGCAGATCATGTAAAATATGCTAGTGCTTGGATGTATAGGTGTACTAAGTCAAGTACAAAACGGGTTGCATGGTCATGGTTTAAAGCATGTGATGTAAAACAGAGTTCAGGAAGAACTGTTGTAGTACTTGCTGAAACAATGTCTATGTTTTATGATTATCTTCACGGTTTTAAAGATGGAGCTCAAGAAGACCCAACACCTAATGATACACAATGGGCATGGTGGCATACAAAAAATGGTAATTCTTATCCTCCAGATAAAAATAGTGGACTATTTCCTAAGAATATGACTGTGTATAGGGTACTACCAAAAGATATTAATCCAGTTGATGTTGAAAATCTTGGAAAAATATTTGGGATATCTGGTTCTATTGAATTAGATGATGGTACTTATTGTTTAGATGATGAATCACTTAGTATTGAGGTAAACAAAACAGAAGGATTTGATTATAGTGATGATTCAAAATTATGGATTCCAACTGAGGATAATCCAGATTTACCATCCTTTAGAGATGCAGAAGCAATTGCTACTGATTTTTTGAAATCAAATAATTTTATGCCTTCAGATGCTGCCTCTAAACCTATGACGATTTATAGTGATATCGTTAAAAAAATTGATATAAATGAAGATATAGTACTAGAGGAATTTCCAGTAGCAATCTCAGTTGCATATACTCGCATTTTAGATGGTTTCCCAGTTTTTGGACCTGGAGGATGTTGCTTAGTCTACATTACTGACAATGGAGAATTAACTGGTTTAACAAAAATTTGGAGGGATGTTGTTGAAGATGGTGAAGTTACTCTTATTTCTCAAAATTCTGCTCTGGATTTATTAAATGATTATGGTATGAAAGTTGTATTAAATGGATTACCTGATTTTGATAATTATGAGATAACTAATGTTTCTGTTGGTTATTATGAGGCAGGCTTTGGTGATTATCAAAAATATTTGATTCCAGTGTATATATTTTTCGTAGATTTCTATTTAGATGGTAGATATGATTCCTCTGATATTATATATATTCCTGCAGCAGAAAGGTTTATTCCACCAATTGCAGATATTGTCTCTCCATCTGATGGTACAATAGTTCCTTATGGTACTACAATAAGATTTGTTGGTTCTGCTTCATATGGTAATCCTCCCTATTCTTTTATTTGGGAATCTGATATTGATGGATATCTTGGCTCGGGTCCATCTATCTCGATATCTAATTTATCAGCTTGTATAGAACATGGCGATTTTAAGCCCCATACAATAGAACTTACTGTTATGGACCAGGATGGTGTAAAAACTTCTGATATAATCAGAGTAACTATTACATCTGATAATAATGCACCAATTACACCTGATATTTCAGGTCCAAATTCAGGTAAGGCAGGCACTGAATATAGTTTTTCTATTGTAAGTAATGATCCTGATGGAGATCCAGTTTTTTATTATATCTTACTTGTCGATGGGGAAGATGGAGGTGTGAGTAAATGGTTTGGGCCTTATACTTCTGGTGATCCAGTTACGATGAAATATACATGGGTAGAAGATGGCGAATATCAAATATATGCAAAAGCAAAAGATATTCATAATGCTGAAAGTGAATTATCTGACTCTTTTATTATTACTATACCAAGGGACAAAGCAATAACTTATCCTATATTTCTGAGGTTTTTGGAGCATTTCCCATTGCTGGAAAGACTGTTATCATTGTTAAGAGTTATATAGACTATTGTGAGTGCTGAAATTGAAATCATAATAAAAATTGAGATTTTGTTTCGTATTTACCAGTAAAAAATTTGTCTTCTCATGTTAATATAAAATGAAAATAAAAGGTTCCTATTCAAGCGTTTCTGACTTTTTGTGTTCTTTTTTTTGAAATTTGAAATCAGAAATTCAAACATTTTAACAAAATAACATTTATTTTACAATTTCTTTTAATTATGTTCAATTTTTCATTACTAACTGTTAATTACTTTATTTTTTATAATTTAAAAATAAAATGGAGGAAAAATATGAAAAAAGAATTGATATTAATATTAATTTGTGTAACAATAACAAGTTCGGTAATATCTGCAAAAACAAATACATTAATACGTTATTATGATGAAAACAACTGGATAGATGTCGGCCAAGTAGTGGATGAAAACTACTTTGTCAACAATTTAATTGATTATAACAACGATCTATATGCAACACATGAAAATAAAACCTATAAATATGAAGGGGAAACTAATTGGAGTTTTGCAGGTGAAATAGAATTTCATCACATCAGGGTCTTAACAATCTATAATGAATCTTTATATGCCGGAACAGATTTTGGATCAATACATCGATATGATACTGATAATCTAAGCTGGGAATATTGTGGTGTTGCGGGTCCTAATTGTAATCATATACATTCATTTGCAGTTTATCATGATATATTATATGCTGGTACATATACTGGCAATGTTTACCGATATGATGGAGACACGATATGGACCTATGTGGGAAATCCTGGAAATTCAACAATTGAACTTTGGGTTGAAGAACTAATTGTATATCAAGATGAACTATATGCTGCGAAAATAGCAGGATTTCCACCAGAGGGAGCTCGTGTTTACAGATATAAAGGGGATGCTTCTTGGTCATATGTTGGAGAACCTGGCAAAAATGAAAACCCTCATATTAATGATTTAATTGTATACAATGATGTTTTATATGCTGGAAACTATGATAATACAATCTCAATGTATGAAGGAGATACTTCTTGGAAAATAATTGATGAAATATCTGACGGTGCCGTAAACTGTTTTCAGATATGCAAAGACAAATTATATTTTGGTACAGCAGACCATTTCCATAAACAAACTCATTTCTATTGTTATGACGGAGAAAATCCATGGTTTGATTTAGGTATGCCAATAAATGGAACAGGATCTTTGACTTCTCTAGCATGCTATAACAATAATATATATGGCACAGGCCCTGTGGATTTCAAAGGACATGTATATCGATATAACAGCGATAATGGTCCACCTACTAAACCTACTATAACAGGTCCAACAAATGGAAAACCTGGAATCGAATATGATTTTATTTTTAATTCCACAGATCCAGAAAATGATCCTATAATGTATATTATTGAGTGGGGAGATGATAATACAGAATGGACTGAATATGGTGATTCAGGTGAAGAGATAATGTTAAAACACAACTGGAGTAAAAAAGGAGGCTATATTATAAAAGCAAAGTCAAGGGATATTAATGATGCTGAGAGTAATTGGTCAGATTTTAAGGTTAATATACCAGGAAACAGAGCAACCATTTACTCTTTGTTCCAATTGTTCTTTGAGCGTTTCCCATTGCTGGAAAGACTGCTGACATTGATAAGAGCTGCGTGAATTTGATGCCTGTTCTATAAATTTTGTTAAGTAATTTTTATTGTGATTAAACGTTGTTAAAAAAATATTTAAATTGAAATAATATATTAAAATTTATATAGGGGGAAACAAAATGCGAAATAATCTTATTAAGAAGTCTTTAGTTTTATTTGTTATTTTTTTATTTTTTGGAATAAGCATTATTCCAACTACAAATTGTAACACTGTTGAGATAAGAAACTTTCTAAATCTAAAAGATTATGAAAATACAGATTTAAATCAAATTAAAAAAATTGAAAAAACACAGTTTTGGAAATATACATGCAATAATAGTTCAATTGATACAGATGAAAATTATAATTTTATTACAGATGGGGAATATAGCTTTGTAATTATTGCAAATGAATTATTTTATGATTATGATGGCACTTGGGATTTACAGGAACTTGCTGATTGGCACAATAACAATGATACTATAAGTGCATATGTAGTTAATCTTTCTGAGATATATCTTAATTCTACATTTTGGGTAAATGGAGCTTGGGGTGATGGGACTCCAAGTAATCCTTTTAATAGAAGCGATGAGGATGGAATTACTAATTATGATATGTTTAATGATTCTCAGGCGAAGATTAGAAATTACTTGAGATATGCGTATACTAATCTGTCTGTAAGATATGCTTTATTGGTTGGTGATGCTGATGATAGTAATCCATTGTTTCCGATTAGAGAATGTTATTCAAGAGGAGATGGAGCACCTTTAATAACTGGAGCAAAATCACCTCAATATGAACTGATTCCTACTGATATGTATTATGCATGTCTTGATGGAACATTTAATGCCGATGAAGATGTAAATTCAGAAGGTGGCCATAGTGGTTTTGGAGAGAATGCAACAGAATGTACTGAAAATATAGACGAGTGTGATTGGGAATATGATATAGCAGTTGGTAGGTTTCCAGTTGATGATACTACAGAATTAAGTCATATTGTACAAAAAACAATTTCTTATATGAATCTTAATGGAGATGAGGAATATCTACAGAATATTACATTAGCAGGTCAAGGTGGGGGATTTGGTGGTATAACTCAGTGGATGTGCAATTATAGTAAGACTCTTAACGGATCAACATACAATAGTTGGAAAGATAAAGATACAACTCATGGATTTGATTCTGATAACTGGAGAATAAAGATAATAGATGCAAATCCAAATCGAGAAGAAGGTGAACCATTTTACGATGAGAATTCTAGAGGAGATTTCAATAACGGAGTTCATATATTTTATGAAAGCAGTCATGGTAACATCTATGGATGGGCAGCAAGTGGAGGTGAAGGAGAATCATTTACTACTTCCGATATTCAAGCCTTAACTAATCTAAATTATTGTTTTGTTATATCTGCGATGCCATGTAATACTGCAACATTTGATGAATCAAGTGATCCATTTGGTGAACAATTTGTCACTGATGAGAATGGTGCTTTTGCCTATCTTGGCAACACTAGATATGGATACGGTTCATATGCATCAGATGGATTAAATTCATCATCTCATAGACTTGGGGCCGAAATATTAGATGCATTGCTAAATAATTCAGAAGGATATGAAAGAATTGGAGATATGATTTGGGATTCAAAAAAAGATGTCAGACATTGGCATGATGATTTAGGTGACGAAGCTATAAGATATGCAATGTATGAACAGATTTTATTTGGCAGTCCAGCAGTAATGGTACATTGTATAAACGATTCGACACCTCCTAAAATATCAAATATACAGGCAATCCCTTCTGTACAAAACAGTGGAGATTATGTAAATATTTCAGCTAAAGTAATAGATAATATTAATGTTGATGAGGTATTTTTAAACATAGAATATCCAGATAGCAATGTGAAGTTTGCTACTGATAATTATAGCTGTCTTGAAAAAATTCCAATAATGAACGGTTATACTGAGAATTTTTCCATAGCACAAAACAAGACAGGTAATATATATTATTGTAATAAGACCTACAGTCAAGTTGGAGTATACACATATAATATCTGGGCTAATGATACAAATGGAAATCAAAATGTATCTGCTGATTATTATTTTGAGATAATACAAAATCAGGCGCCATACAATCCCAGTGACCCTGATCCACCTGATGGTGCAACTGATATTGATATAAACGCCGATTTAAGCTGGTCCTGTAGCGATCCTGATGGTGATGATCTGACCTACGATGTGTATTTTGAAGCAGATGATACTACACCTGATGTGTTGGTATCCAACAACCAATCTGAAAGCTGGTATGATCCAGGGACAATGGAATACGATACACATTTTTATTGGCAGATTGTTGCATGGGATGAATATGGTCTTTCAACAAGTGGTCCTGTATGGGATTTTACTACAGGTTCAGAACCAAATAATCCGCCATATCCTCCAAGCAATCCATCGCCAGAAGATGGTGCAATCAATGTTGATATAGAAGTTGTTCTTAGCTGGGACTGTGATGACCCAGATGGTGATTCTTTATCCTATGATGTTTATTTTGATACTGTTGATCCACCTGTGGATAAAGTTTCTGATGATCAGATAGATACAACCTTTGACCTAGGTATTCTTATGGTTGAAACAACGTATTATTGGTATATTATAGCAAAAGATGAACACGGAGCATCTAATTCTGGTCTGGTTTGGCATTTCACTACAAGAGATAATTATCCTCCTGATGCACCAATAATTGAAGGTCCAAATAGAGGAAAACCAGAAACATCTTATGAATATGGTTTTACATCGGTAGATTCTGAAGAGCATGATATTGCAGAATACATTGTTGACTGGGGTGACGGTACAGGTGAAGTGAGAATCATTGGTCCTTTTGCATCTGGAGATGAGGCTAAGGCGAATCATACTTGGGATGACAAAGGAACTTATACAATTCAAGCTAAGGCTAAGGACATTTTTGGTGATGAGAGTAATTTGTCAGAGTTTGAGGTTGAAATCCCAAGAACAAAGACAGCAGTTTATTCATTGTTTCTTTGGTTTTTGGAACGTTTCCCATTGCTGGAAAGACTGCTGACTTTAATCAAAATTTGTTTAAGGTGAAATCATAATAAATTGAGATTTTGTTTCGTATTTACTAATAAAAATCTTGAAAACCAAATATATTATTTAGTCTTCCCTTTTTGGTAATGTTTATTTGTAACCACTGATTAACTTATTGAATATAAATTATAATTTAATTAGATTTAGACTAAAAGATGAATTTAGGATATTAATTTTAATTCTCCTATCTTTAACATTAACATAGGATATCAATATCTTCTAACTTAATTATTCCATCAGCTCGTGGTTGCCAAAAAATTTCATCAATCATCGCGGAAACACCCTTATAAATATACAGAGGTATACATGCAACATCTTCCATAGCAATAGCAAATCCCTCTTGCATAAGATCAAGTCTTTCCTCCATATTCATATTATACAAAATATCATCAGCAATCCTATCAACATCTGGATTTGAGTAATTTCCATAATTAAACGTTCCAAAACCATTATCAGTATCAACACTTCTTAGAATATTATCAAATATTTCCCCTGCGTCACCAGAATCAACTCGCCAACCTACAATAAAAAATGAACTATTACTGCTCATAATTTTAGTATAAAAATCACTACTTGGAAGGATATTAAGTATCACAGTGATATTTATCTTTGAAAGCTGGTCCACAATTTTTTCAGATACATTTACTCTATTAGCGCCAACTGTCGTAGTATCTAAAACAACTTCAAATCCATTTTCATAACCTGCATTCTTCATATATTGAATAGCCTTTTCCAAGTTATAAGATAGTCTCTCTATCTCTGGATTATATCCAAATGTATAAGATGTAACAAACTGTGAAGCA
>SMTZ1_10005368_pt1 | contig 12876 bp, 13 predicted proteins | sample DeeMarSWOR136_30_FD_25667 | JGI IMG/M metagenome (IMG submission 25667) | reverse complement strand
TTACATGAAATTCTATATCAAAAATATTCTTGGTTTGATTGATCTGCTTAACAAATTGAAGGATTTTAATCATTTGCTGGTAATTTAATTTAGGGGTGTTAATCGTATATGCTTTATTATCATATGACATACCAATTGAGAAATAAGCTATTGATTGACTATTTTCTTGTATAATGTAGCTAGTTAATCGATTATCATTATACCGATCTTTAAAAAATCTGTAGATAAAACAATTTTTATCAAAAACATTTACAATATAGAATTGCTTATGAAAATCATCATATAATTTATTTATAAGTTCTAAGTCTTGATAGTTTGCTTTTCTAATCGTTATATTGTTTAGTTCCTGATCTGGTATTTTTCCTACTGATAAGGATATTCGATCATCTAACGGAAATACATATTCATAACCAAGTCGCCTATAATAATAAGGGATACCTCTTATCACAGAAAATACATAATTTCTTTCAGCCATGGCTTTTTCAAATATTTCATTCAATTTGACAATAAATCCCTTTCCACGATAAGCTTCTAATGTACCTACAAATCCCATTTCGCATAGTAATACTGTTATATCCCCAATCTTCCACTCAAGAGGACAAAGTGTTAGTCCTGAGACAATTTTACCTGTATTATTTGCTTCTATATATAGCCATAATACTTCCTCTCTTCTTGGATGCTCTAAGAATAAGCCTTCAATATATTCTTTGGTATGCTCTCCATGAACTGTAATATTTAATTCTAAAATACGAGAAAGCACTTGCGTATTATCGCTGCCACCCGTAGCGAGTCGGAGTGTAAATTCATCATCAATTTCTTGAGAAAATCCTTGAACTATATTCATGATAACTCTCTGATTTAAGTAGTTTAATATTTATAAAAAATTTAACAAAAAATAAACAAAAAAATTAAGCCCTCAAGAAAAAATATATTTTAAATTATTCTTGCGATTTTTTAGCACGATTTATTTCAGCTTTTTTGTTTAGAATCGCGTTATACATAGCAAAAGTATCTTCAGCAGGAACATATTTTTCTTCTTTATTACGTAATTTTATTGCATCAGCGGGACAAGTAGTCACACAAAGACCGCATCCAAGACACAATTTTCTATTTACATTAGCAATGCCATCCTCAACAGTGATAGCACCCATTTGACAACGACTTACGCATGTCTCACACCTAGCACAGAGCTCTGGATCAATTTCTGAATAGTAATTAGTTGCAAATACCTCATCTACGAATTCTAGCTTTTTTAAATTTGTCAGCAAACCACAGCAACAACCACAACAATTACACATATACATCGGGCTTTTTGAGTTACCCGGTTGAGGGACTAATCCAATCTCATCAAATTTACTCAGAATTTCGAGAGCTTCATCAGGAGATATTTGACGTGACCAGCCTTTCTCAATAGTATTTTCGGCAGCTCTCCCGAATGTCATACATCTTTCATAGATATCACTTTGTTTACATAGATCGCCAATAGTTTCTTTAGCTTTGCAGCAAATGCAATCCATAATTGCTAATTTACCGTTAGTAATATTTTCATCTTTAATCCATTTATTCACATCGTCATAACTCGCAACAGTATGTTCCACAGAGACTGCTTTTTCCACTGGTATTTGTCTTAATTGGTTAATCCTTGTTGAGACGGCTTCTTCAACAAAAGCTTCCTCAAAATATTGCTCCACATCTTTAACAAATTCGGGAGTGAGCCTTTTTAATTGATACTCATACATCCCTACAGCCAAAGGAGCTAATACATAATATTTTACTATTTTACCCTCTTCATCTACTTTTCCACGAGATATGGACCCCTTAAGATACATCTCGTCTAGTTTTTCTTCAAGTTGTTCTATAGTTATGCCTGTTTTTTTCAATCGTCTGTATATTTTATTTAAAGGTTCAGGAATCGGTTTTAATTTTAAAGCAATTTTCGCTTCTTCTGGAGAAAAGAAAAATTTTAAAAGTCTTATTTCAACTCCCGATTCTGTAGCGGGATACCCAATGGGCGCTGTGTCAAGATGATTCCTTAATTGTTGGTAAATTTCTTCGTCGTTTTCAATCATCATTAATCAATAGATATGAGTATATTAAACGTAATTTAACATTTTCGATTTTAGTGTAAAAAAACAATTTAGATTGGAATTCGAAATAACTTATATATACAAGAAAAATGAATCATTATCTAGTATTATGTCAGATAAAATAAAAGAAGGTTGGACGGGGCCGGGTCGACGTGATGGAGTGATAGCTCCATTTAAACCAGAACATGATGCTTTACATATTGACTTAAATAAGAAAGGGAACTTTGAATGGTGGTATTTTGACGCTCGTCTTGAAGGGGGATATACTGCAGTTGGATTTTTTCGAGCTGCTCATGAGCGATCTGGAAAAACTGCGGTAGAAATTGCGATATACAAGCCTGATGGAAAAAGATTACGGAAATTAGTCTTTTATAAACGCTCTGATATGAAGGTTTCTCGAGAAATACCGGATATTCGGATAAGGCATAATTACTTAAAAGTTGATTATACAATTAAGGATTTACCTGTTTATGAAATTTATTTAGATGAAGACCCTTTGGGAATTCACTTAAAATTCACTGCTAAAGTTCATGGTTGGATGCCTGGAAATGGAAGGACAGAATTCGGTGATAAAAGATATTTTGCGTGGTGTGTACCATTTCCAAGAGCAGAAGTAGAAGGAACCATTCGCTTTGAGAATAAGACACTCCAAGTAAAGGGAATTGGGTATCACGACCATAACTGGGGTAATATAAACATGGCCAGATATTTGGAATATTGGTACTGGGGGCGTTTGTACTCAGAAAACTTTACATTATGCTATGCTTATATCAAATGCAATAAAAAAATGGATAATTATCCAATACAGGTGCTTATGCTCGCAAAAAATGAAAAAATAATTCTTAGTACAGGTGAATATGATCTCATACAAGAAGATTTTGAGTACGATAAAAACGCTGCCAATGAATACCCTAATAAATTGACATTTAAGATCCCAAATCAGCTTGAAACCACTCTTGAAGTGCAAGAGATTATTGATTCTGGGAACGTACTCGAATATTTTGGAATTAATCGTGCTATAGTTTTCATAGTGAAATATCTTTTAAGATTAACGCCAGGCTACTTCAGATTTCATTCCAATTTTGATTTGAAGGCCTCTTATGAAGGAACCTCGTACCAAGAAAAAGGAACTACTCTTCATGAAATGGTTATCTTAAGCTAAATTATCACAATCCAGACACAGTTATTTTCTTTTTTAATTAATTCTTTTCCTTGGAATTAGTGTTATTTACTTTTTTTTGTTAAATCCGAATATTTTCCATCCATAATTCGAGCTACATATCGTCTCCCTTTAATTATCCACATTATTTTATGCCCTTCACGCGCTTTTTTACCCCATTCCGATTTTTTTCCGCGATTTTGCTCAATATACCGATAACCAAAAAGATCAAGGTATTTTATGCCACTCGAGAATTTTTTTATAGTGTATTCGACATTATCAATATCGATGCTTTTTTTTCCCTCAAATATCGCATTATATATTTTTAGTCCATTTTCTTTTAATGTTTCCATTTCTAGGCTACTGGAGTCTTAATTATATTAATCTTTAATAAAAAATTGTTTACTATAATGAGATAGAGATAATTGGATTTATTAAAATTGTGATAAAATAATATTATTCCTGATTTTCTGGAGTTGTTGGAAGTATGGTTCTCCAGACAGCTTGCCATCGGTTATCTTCACGAATTAAAACAAAAATATCCCTTCCTGTATCACTAAAAATTTGTTTGTTCATCTCATAGACAATCTCGAAGGTGTAGGTTGCTATAGCAGTATTGCCGTATACATCAATTGCCGGATTAGATTCCTTGAATTCATGAATTTTTGCCTGACTTGCAAAATCTTTATAACTATTTATACATATTTCCCTGCCTTCTCCCCGTTCTTTAAAATCGGAATGAACAATCACCATCTTTTCGTGAAAAAAATTTTCTAAATCTTCAGGATTGCCTTTTACCCATATATTATTTATATCATTTATAACTTGCCATACTTCTTGTTGATCTTCTGATTTAAATTGAGCATTCATCTAACGTGTATTACCCATTATCTATTTTGTATTATTTATATGAGAGTACATTACTAAAAAACCTTAAGATAACTACTCGTAAAAACTTGCGCCCTAAAAAAATTATAAGAAATATAAAGATTTTTGTCTTAATTTATTAAATAATTGCCCTCTAACTCTCGGCAACTGTCCGATATCTCACCTAATAGTTTTGCAGCTTCATCAAAAGTACCATTTTGGCGGAAAATCTTCGCCTCTTCCATTTCAAGCATTAAATCAAATAATGGTTTAAAAAGCGTAAGAATTTCGTAAACATTATTCAATATATTTTTCACAAGGACAATTTTTTTATTAATTTCAAGTCTCTCTTTATTATCGTTATTTTTTTTCATTTTCAATCGCAAAAATTATATTTGTTAATTATATATTACTTTTTAATTAATAAAGGATTTCGTTTTATTTTTCTATTAACAAGATTTTCATAATAAAATCTCTCTTTTTTTCTTCCAAAACGATATTTGTGGTAAAATTATTCCTAAAAATAAAATTTTGAACAATAATTTTTAAAATTTGTTAACAAATATCTAGAATTCGCAAAAAAAAATCCGTTTAGTAATTTATCATGTTAAAATTTAATTATAAACTTATAAAAAATAAATAGATAAACTCTAAATATTTAAGGATTTTTGTAAAAAATAATGTATTTTTGAGAATTATTTTTCATAATTGGATTTAACAAAATAAAGTTATGAGTCATAATTATTCTCCAATTCAACTAGTTTTTTAAGTGACTTTCATATTATTTATATGCATTTTTGTCTTATCAAAACACAATTAAGAAGATGTTAGACATAATATTAATTCAGCAAGATAATACTGGTTTAAGCTTATTGGAGTACCGGCAAGAACATACTAAAGTAAAAATAGAGCATTCTGATATTTTTAGCGGATTTCTTAAAGCAATTCAGAATATCTCTCAAGAAATAGATATCGGAACACCAGTTTTGATCTCTACTGAAGGTTCGAGGGGGCATAATTGTATTATTGTCCCAAAATCCCCGATTAATGTTATAATACTTGTAGATCAAGATGATCCTATTGATCTCTGGAGGGAGCAGGGTTTAGAGATTGCCGAAAAATTTATTAATCAGTATGGGACAGCAGTAGATTCTTATAATTTAACTAAATTTAAGGAGTTCATTCCTACTATAAAAGAGATGTGTTCAACCCACGAATACTGTACATAATTTATTTTATTTTAATATTATTCGTAATTAACCTTCCTAATGAACTTAGAGGGTATAAAATCCGCGAGATACATATCTCCTGATTTGTAAAACTTAACGCCCCCCTCTTGTGCAGATTTAACATTAATTCTTACGATTACAGGTTTATTTGTTGTGCGTTTTCCGACCAGAATTGCAGTTTCCATACAATCTGATAAATGAACGTACTGGCGTTTTTTTTTAATTAATCCCTCTGTTTTTATCGTATTATATGCTTTAGGATTTGTACCATGATATAATATATTAGGTAAATCTATTACCTCTTTCACGGCAATTTTATTATTAATACTATGACCATAATATGCTCTAATTTTAGAATTTTCAATTTCGAATCTCTTCTTTTCAGACTTATCAATAATTTCTTCAATGATATGTTTAGTAATTTTAAAATTTTTGAATTTATTATTTAAAACTTTTAAAACTTCATTTAAATCAGCAAAACCATTGGAATCGAGTTCAAGACCTACTTTATCCGGCCCATGTCGTAAAATAAAAGATAATAATTTAGATATTTTGATATATAACTTTTTCAATACTCCATCCTCTTAACCAAATTTCAGGGATGATTAGATCTTTTCAATAATCGTAGCCACACCTTGTCCGCCCCCTACGCATGCCGTAGCAAGACCGAGCTTACCTCCCTCTATCTGTAAAATTCGTGCGAGGGTTCCAACTAACCTTACGCCTGTCATTCCCAACGGGTGTCCAAGAGCAAGTGCTCCTCCTTTTACATTTACTTTTTCAGCAGGGATGTTTAGCATTTTCATGGCGTACAATGGTACAATTGCGAACGCCTCATTGATTTCCCAGAAATCTATATCCCCAACATTTAATCCTGCTTGCTTAAGAGCCTTTTTACTTGCAGGTACTGGTCCTTGTCCCATGACACCAGGATTCACACCAGCCCAACCTATCGATGTGATATTTACCATTGGTTTTATTCCCAGCTCTTCTGCTCTGTTTCTTGACATAAGCACTGCACAGCCTGCTCCAGCATTTAACGGGGAACTATTTCCTGCTGTAATTTGAGGCTCCTTATTAATACCGGTTGATACCACACGGAGATTACCCATAGTTTCCATAGTTGATCCTCCACGTATCGATTGGTCGTATTTAATTAGCTTTTTGCTGCCATCTGGGAGGGTACCCTCAATTGGAAGGATTTCACCATCGAAAAATCCCTCATCACGTGCTCGAATAGCTCTTTCATGGGATTGTAAACTCCACTGATCCATATATTCTCGTGTTATGTTAGGATTTTGCTCCCACAATTGTTGGGCCGTCTGAAGCATTGAAAATCCAGTTGTTAAATCATATTTCGCGTGATTTGGAAACTTTTCTTTATCTCCTAATTCTGTATGGCGCATTGTTAAGTCGGTTCCTCGGGGAATACGAGTCATATGTTCCATTCCGCACGCGAGGACAATTTCAGAATTACCAGTCATTATTTCCATTGAGCCTATATGAACGCTTGACATACTAGATCCACATTGGCGGTCTACACCCATGGCAGCAACCGTAATAGGGAGCTCACCTAAAAATACTGGATGCCTTCCCCCATAGAGAAAATTTTCTTTAACCTGGTTAGCACATCCTGTAATAATTTCATCAATATCAGACAAATCAAACTTAGCCCTCGAAATAATTTCTTTAATTACCATGGACAACAATATATCTGCTGGAATTTCATGAAACACGTCCCCTTCGGGCTGATCGGGTCGGCTGCGTGATATAGGAGTCCGTAAATAATCCACCAAGACTACTTCTTGTAATTCAGGCATTTTTATCCCTTTTATAGTTTTATTTTCCGATAAATTGGGGTTCTTTTTTTTCAATTAATGCAAAAACACCAATTTTATAATCTTCCGATTCAGCAGATTTTATCTGCATTTGTCTTTCATTTTCAAGCTGCTCGTCAAAAGGAGTGCTGAGAGCATCAAAAAATAATTTTTTCGTCCTGGCGTATGTTAAAGTAGGTCCTTTAGCAAATCTTTTAGCCCATTCTAATGAAACTTCATCTAATTTTTCCGGAGGAACAACTACATTAACTAAACCGAGTTTTTTCATATCATCTGCGGAATAGGTGTCTCCAAAAAACGACATTTGTACTGCTTGCTGCCAAGTGAGCTGATGACTTAATAATATCGTTCCAGCAAATCCGGGAATCAAGGCGAGGTTGCAAAAAGATTGTCTAAATCCTGCATTTTCTGAAGCAATGATAACATCACATGAAAGTGCTAGGTTCATTCCCGCCCCGACAGCCCAACCATTTACAGCTCCTATAACAGGCTTTGGATATACACGCAAAACCTTTGCGATTTTATAAAGATCTTTAGTTAAATCATCCATCAATTGGCCGGGTGTCCCATTTTCGATGCTGGATTTGAATTCTTTAATATTACCTCCCGCAGAAAACGATTTTCCCATACCCGTGAGTATAATGCATCTGACTTCACCGTTATTTTTTAGCTTTTCTAACACTTCTAATAATTGTTTGGCAGTTTCTCTACTTAAAGCATTGAAATTTTCGGGATCAATAAATTTTACCGTCGCGATCTTATCTTTAATTTCTAAATCAATTTTTTTTTCCATAGTTGATTTCACCAATTTTCTTTTTCTTCTTTCTTTTTAATTTTCTATGTGTTTAAAATATAATTATCATGTACATGAAGAAATAAATTAATTTATTTGCCCCACATTCTGATCATTTCCGTGGTAATTAAATATCTCATAATCTCGGCGGTTCCGGCAGATATTTGCCCTATTTTTGCGTCCCGATAATATCTTTCTAACGGATATTCTTCAGAATAACCGAGGCCACCTACAATTTGAATGGCATCTTGGGTAATTCTAACGGTCGCATCTGCTATTCTGGCCTTGACTGCAGCCACCCAGGATCTACAGTAATGTCCTTCATCAAGCATTCTGGCAATTTGAGCTATTGCTATTCGATTAAGTTCTATATCCATAAACATTTCACTAATTTTGAATGAAATTCCTTGGAAAGAATAGAGGGGTTGTTTAAATTGTTGGCGTTTATGGGCATATCTATAGGCTATTTCAAACGCACTTCTTGCAAGCCCTAAATACTGAGAGGCGGTGAATGTTCTTTCGCCATCGAGCCCAAAAAGCAATACATCTAATCCTGAATTTTCCTTATGTAATACATTTTCCACGGGGACCTTACAATTATTAAATTTTAGATGCGAATTAGGCATTCCTCGTCTTCCCATATGTTTATAATCCTTAACAACTTCAAATCCTGGAGTATCTGTCTCAAATATAAAAGCAGTCATTCCCTGATGGGCTTTAACCTGATCGTTTGTAATCGCGTAAAGGCACAAATAATCAGCTACACTTCCATTGGTGATAAAGCATTTTTCTCCGTTTAATATATAATGATCTCCTTCTCGTTTTGCTCTCAATCTCATTCCACCTATAGCATCGGATCCTCCTGTAGGTTCTGTAATTGCAATTGCTCCTATTTTAGTACCATCAGCAATTCCAGAGAGATATTTCTTTTTCTGCTCAGGTGTACCAAATTCTATAACCGGTCCGGCAAATAAACATGAAGAGCCTCCAAATATTCCCGCTAAAGCATAACTAAATGCCGTTAACTCCTCACCGAAAATCGTACGATATAATATACCTTTACCAAGACCTCCTACTTCCTCTGGAATAGTTATATGTAGGTATGATTTCATTTTACGTAAAATTTCAACTGCTAACTCCTTATTCCTCTCCCTATCAATTTTTTCAGCAACTGGTAGAACATTATCCTTACACCATTTACGTACTTCCATTCTAAAATCGTTTTCTTCTTTAGTATAAAAATAAAGTCTATCAGGCATGCAGGAATATCCGTATTCTACATCTAAATCTTCAAAATGAACGTGTCCTTCCATTTAAATCACTTATTATTTTTTTATCATGTATTAATAATTTTTTCAATTGTAATGTATAATAATTGGTCTGGATATTTAAGATTCATTAGACTTTATTTGATGAAAAGGATTAATATTAGTTTTCAAAAGAGACAAAAAAGACTTTTAAGTATTTGATGTGTATTTTAACTTATAATACTACTTTTTGACGAAAGGGAGAAAAAAGTGCAATTGTATAATATCGATGAAAATGGAGATTTAATCAAGATAGAAAAATTAAAATTTATAGATGGTGATATCTACGTTGTTGACGACGGAAAAACCGTTTTCATATGGGTTGGTCTTAATACAACTCAAAACAAAAAAGATTTTGCAGCAAATATTGCAAGGCAACTGGAAAGTGAACGCAGAGAAAAAGTAAAAATACAGATAATGAAACAGGGACGAGAATATGGCTCTTTTTTAGCTATGATGGATGACTTAAAAAAAGGATTGTTACCGGGAATTACAATTGAACGAAGACCTGAGTTAGAACTAGAATCACCCTCTAAATCTATTGAATCAGAAATAAAAACATTGTCTAAAGATGAAGGCACTTCTGAAATGGAAAAAAATATAAAAAGTTGGCTGATGCAACTTAAAACTCATAGAAAGTTGGAGCCAGATATAGTAGTACCAGAGCAAGAAGATGTAGGATTAGAATCTTATATAAGGGAGGCTGCATATTACCTTTCTTTAGAAAATTATTCATATAATGATCTTTGCTGGATGCTTGCAGAGAAAATTTTAAAGTATACTGTTCGAATGGCTTCCATAGAGGATACAAAAAAAAAGGCAGAACAAGTATTTAGTTCTTCATGCACCTATGACGAACTATGCTGGTTGAACGCAGAAATGGATTTACTAATTAAAAAAGAATATTTGAAGAAAGAATTATTTATTTCTGATCTTTATAAGTAATATATTAAATTCAAGTCTTATATTGAATTAAGGGAAAGTTATAAACAATTAATAAAAAAAACAAAACCTTATTTTTCGAAGTATTATTGATTTAATTTATCAATTATAATTATAATATAAGTGAAAAAAATGCCATTGCGAAAAACTAAATATGCTCAAGCTATTAATGACGAAATTCTCGAAAAATTAAGTCTTGAAAATAGATATACTTTTCTTAATGAAAATTTTAGGCCTATTTTATCTGATGAACAATTAAATTTTCTAGAAAGCGTCCAGAAATTCTGCTTAAATTTTGAGAAAGAAAATAACATTACTCACGGTCCTGAAGAGGATCTCTACGACTGGGTGCCTGCTTTTGGAAAACAAGGATTAATTACGAGAATGCATGACGTAAGCTTTATTGATTTAGATTACGAACCACATGGATTAGTTGCGGACTTTATGAGGATTCTTGGAACCGATCAATTTGATCCGCAATTCACGATGATTACGGGGGCTACGGTTATATGCATAAATCCGATATACTGGCATCATGATAATGTTCCCGTGAGGCTTGAAGCATTAAAGGATTTAATGACAGGGCAAGCTTCAGGATGCCTATTAATTACTGAACCGGAGAGGGGATCTGATGCTGTCCATCAGTTAACAACATGCGAAGAACAGGATGATGGTAGTTTTATTTTAAACGGGGAAAAAATATACAATACTAATGCACCAAAAGCTAAATGGGCTGTAGCTTATGCGACAGCAGAGAAAAATAACGGCGCAATGATGGCCCAATTCTTAATAAATACTTCCTGGAATGGATGGAATTGCGAAAGGGTGGGTATTCCATGGGTTCCAAAACTTTATCTTGGAAAGGAAAAATTAGTCAACCTAAGAGTACCAAAGGATTATGTATTGGCTGGTGTTGGCAAAGGTCGTGAACATCTTTTTGAGGGCTTAATTCCGGAAAGAATCGCAATAGCGTTACGGGGTGCAAGTGAAAGTTGGAATGCCCTTTCACATGCGGTTATTTATGCTAATATGAGGAAGCAATTTGATCAAGAAATATTGATGTTTCAAGGAGTCGGATTCCTTTTAACCGATTTGTGGGCGAGAACAACGTCTATTATCCATGGGCTACTGAAATTTTGTGAGATTTACGACGAAAAAATCAAAAAATACCATGGAGAATTACCCGAACACATCTCTCAAGCGATGGTTCCTGCGGCGAGCCAATATAAGTACAGCTGCGCCCAATTATCTAAAGATGTTTGTTATGAGGCGGCAAATGTAATGGGTGGTGCTGGACTTTGCGACAACACTTTAATGGATGATTTATTGCATATTTCAAGAATTCAAGAAATTATCGGAGGATCCCGTCAAATTCAGCAATTTATTATTTCCAGGGCCCTAAGACGATTTTTTAAAATGTTATAAAGAATTTATTAAGAATATATAGGGATTTGATCAAAATGGTGGAAGAAATTAAGAATATCGTAGTTGTTGGAGCTGGATTAATGGGAGCAGGTGTGGCTCAGGTATCACTCATGGTAGGATATAATGTTACTATAGTCGATGTTAAAGATGAATTTATTAAAAAAGGTGTTGCAAGCATTGAAGGAGGCTTGAAAAGACTCGAAGAGAAGGGGCAATTAATCGCTGCAGATGTTATGGGCAGATTAAAAACAACAGTGGAGTTATCTTTAGCAGTTAAAGATGCAGATTTTATTATTGAGGCTGTAGTTGAAAAAATGGATGTGAAAAAAGATGTGTTTAAAACTTGCGATGAGAACGCCCCTCCGCATTGTATAATTGCTACGAATACTTCTACAATGTCTATAACTGATATGGCTTCTGTTACTAAAAGACAAGATAAATGTATTGGAATGCATTTCTTTAATCCCGTTCCTCTAATGAGGTTAATCGAAATAATAGCGGGTGAAAAGAGTTCCGATAAGGCAATGGAAATTGGTGTAAAAGTAGGTCAAAGTCTACCCTGTCTTAGGGGGGATAGGTATGTGGTGAAGGTTCTAAAAGATCGTCCGGGTTTTATCGTAAATAGATTAAATGCCCCTGGTTCAATTTATAGAAATTACCTCTTAGATTTATGTGTCGAGAAAGGGATATCATGGGAACAACTTGATGCTGATTATGAGGGTAAAGTACCAATGCTTCCTTGCGTATTAGCCGATTATGTTGGAATTGATACCTCATATTATGGTGCGCAATATTATGTGGATAACCTCTCTCCTGATTTTGCTCCTGGTAGAATTGTAACTCAAATGGTTAAAGAGGGAAAATTAGGCAGAAAGACAGGGCAAGGTTTTTATGATTGGTCTCAAGGAAGGCCTAATCCAGATACTTCAAAAAAAGCGGGATTAGTAGATTTTGACTTAATAAATGCGATTCAAATGAATGAAGGATGCCGACTTTTAGAGGAAGGTGTTGTAACTAGCTACAATGTGATTGATGAAGCAAACATGGCCGGGAGAAACACACCAGGACCATTTAAAGCTGGAAAAGATAAATATCAATTATATGTCAAAAAATTAGAGGAATTTGTGGAAAAAACAGGAAAAACTTATCTATTACCGTGTGACTTATTGAAAGCTGGGAAATTTTTAGAAATGCCATAATTGTTTATTTATTTTATATTTTAATCTATT
>SMTZ1_10005367_pt1 | contig 12877 bp, 7 predicted proteins | sample DeeMarSWOR136_30_FD_25667 | JGI IMG/M metagenome (IMG submission 25667) | reverse complement strand
CGCCTTCTCACTCATCCACTCCGGCGCCGAGCCGGCAGCCGGAAGGTCGCTGATATCATTTCCAAGACCGCCCGCCTTCACCACTTCCGTGGCCGCCATGAGGATGCGGCTGTTGTCCACACAGGACCCCATATGGAGGACCGGCGGAATTCCCACGGCCTCACACACCTCCGCAAGCCCCGGGCCGCAATAGACCTTCGCGGATTCAGGCGTAAGCAACCCCGCTTTGGCGCAGGCGATGGCGTTGCACCCTGTGGTCAAAACGATCACGTCGTGCTTCACCAATTCCTTAACCACTGCAATATGCCCCTCATCCAGAGAGGTTCGGGCGTTGTTTCACCCAACCACGCCGGCCACCCCTCGTATGCGGCCGTTGATGATGTTGTCATTGAGGGGGGTGTAAGAGCCGCGGAAAGTGCCTCCCAAGTGATAGTTGATCGCCTCGTAGCTGAAACCCGCGATCAAGTCCGACGAATTCCTTGGGATCATGACCTCCTTCTCCCGGTTGGGGAAGTTATCGATGGCGGTCTTCACAATCCTCTTGGCATCCTCAAAAGCCGTGTGCTCGTCAAACTCGATATGGAGTGTATCCCCGGAAGCGATTCTCGCCCTCGGATTGGTAGTGATGATCTTGGTGTGGAAACACTGGGCCACGTTGGCGATATTCTCCATAATGCATTGCACATCCACCACCATGGCGTCCACCGCACCCGTTACAATGGCCAGCTCTTGCTGTAAGAAGTTCCCGGCCAGGGGGACACCGTGGCGCATGAGAATCTCATTGGCGGTGCAGCAGATGCCGCTGAGCTGAATGCCCTTGGCCCCTTTCTGTTTGGCCAATTCCACCATCTCAGGCAGTTCCGCAGCCTGGACGATCATTTCACTGAGAAGGGGTTCATGGCCGTGGATGATGATGTTCACATGGTCTTCCTTGAGAACCCCGAGATTTGCCGCGCTTTTCAAAGGATAGGGACAACCAAAGAGGACGTCCTGAAGGTCGGTGGCAATCATAGACCCGCCCCAGCCGTCTCCAATGGCGGCTCTCGTACACTGCATGGTGAGGTTCTCATAGTCCTGATCCACGCCGATATGGGTCCGGTGCATGATCTCCACGATTTCCCGATCAATGCCTCTGGGAACGACCCCTTGTTTCTTCCAAAGCTCGTATCTCGCCTCGGGCGCCCTCTTTGCCGTACAGACCTCACCGGTCTGCTGGCCCCATTGGGCCAGGGCCTTTTCGCCCACCTCCACGGCAATCTCGTCGATATCCCGCTGGAGCATCTCGCCGTCTTCCCCTTCTATGGTGATTTCCACACCGAAATCCGGGGCGATCTCCAGGAGCTTCTTGGTGTCCTTGATTTTGTAGTCTTCGGTTTCTTTTCGCGCTGCGGCCAGGAAAGTCTCTGCAACGCCGCGACCGTGATCGGAGTGGGCTGCCGCGCCTGCGGCGACCATTCGTGCAAAATTACGGGCTGCAATGGTCTCGGGGGTTGCGCCGCACAGGCCTTTGCGCGTGTCTTCCCCTTCCGCGGCCCCCTTTGTGAGAGGGAGTCTGCAAGGGCCCTGAGCGCAGTTCTTGCAACATGTCCCCTGGGTCCCGATATTGCACGGTTTCATGGAGGCGCCCCGGTCAAAGATGGTCTCTATCTCCATGTCCCGGGACCTTTGAATCATTTCCATGCTAGCCACATCGATGGTCAACTCATCAGGCTTTGCGACCTTTTTGACCTTCTCCTTGGCTGCAGCCGCTTTTGCTTTGACTTCTTCTGTCGTCATTATGAGGTTCCTCCTCCTTTACTATTTTGTCTTAGGCACGTCTGTGAATGCGATCGAGGTTCTGAATCAAGCGATCCACAAAATCGACCTGTTCGGCTGCCGCGCTTTTGGGCACGGCTTCAGCTTCAGCTTTTCTCTCTGCCTCGTGCTTCTCTCTTTCTGCGGCCCGCTTCTGTCTCAGGGCCAAGAGCTCTTCCTTTTCCTTTTCTTTGGCTTCGGCCTGGGCTTTCTTTTTGGCCTCTTCCTCCGCCTTGGCCTTGGCATCCGCTTCGGCCTTGGCTTTGGCTTCTGCCTCGGCCTTCTTCTTGGCTTCTTCTTCGGCTTTAGCCTTGGCTTCAGCCTCGGCCTGTTTCCTCGCCTCTTCCTCGGCTTTTGGTTTGGCTTCCGCCTCCACTTTGGCTTTCGGCTCTTCCTCAGCTTTGGCCTTGGCAGGTTCTTCGGCCTTCGGCTTTAACTCCACCACTTTTTCCTCGGCCTTGGGCTTCTCCTCCTTTTTAGGGGGTGCCTTGGCCTCTTTGGGTTTCGCGGGCGCAGCCGCTTCCGCAATGGTGAGATCCGGTTCGGGGGAAAGGCCCGCCAAATCGGCTTCTTCGAGTTCAATTTTCTTTGTTATCTCAGTAACATCCACAACCGAACCCCCATTGCGCATATGTTCGATGAATGCCCGAACCAGCCTGACGCTTTCAGGGTGCCTCAAGATGACCACATCGGCTCCTCCCAAGAGGTAGCAGACCGCGGCCACGGTCTCCATCAAAATGCCGCGCCTTTCGGGGTCACCGAGGGTCGGGGCCTCGTCAATGCTCTCTCGAGCTTCCTTGCACTTCCAGACCTCATTGCCCACGTTCGAAATCATGGGAATCTGCAACTTGTCATCTTCCTGGGTCAGAGCAGCCATCCGGATCCGTTCCATCACCGAGTAGGAGTACTCGAGGCCGTAGCCGAGTCCACCGGTCGTGGGATCAATGATGATCTTATCGCTCTGAACGCCCAGGTTTCCCAGTAGGATGTTCAGCTGTTTTGCGAGGTTCACATCGATGGGCGAAGAGGCGACGATCAACTGCCCATAGCCCAGGGCACTGGCCCCCACGCCCTTGTGGTTCGCTTCTTCAACGGGTCCGAGGGCGACATTCTTGCCTTGCAAGGCCTCGGACAGCTTTCTTAGCACTGCTTCGTCCTTTTGATTGTTCGCGGTTCCCCAAAAGATGACCGGCACATCCACGGCGTCCAAAACCTTCTTGGCCACTTCCAGAGTCTCTTCCGGGCTGGTGTCTCTACCGTTGGGATCCGTGCCCTTGAGCTGGACCACAATGAGGTCCGCGCCAAACTCGTCGACGCATTTCTTGGCCCACGCGTCCGGGGAGGAAATGACATCCTTAAAGGGCGCCACTGCCGCCTCCGGCCATTCCTCCGAAGGATCATAATCCCAGATTTCCATGGCAATCTTTGGGGGATTCGGCATCTCTCCTTCAAATAGATAGAATGGATAGGACTCAGCTCCTCCCAAGGTCACGGCACCGCTACCTGTTCCGACTGTCGTTGTCCCTATCTTTCCAGAATAGGGCTGTTTTGGAATTTCAAAGGCCAATTTCTATCCCTCCTTGTTTGTTTGGAAATCCGAAGTCTACCTAGAGACTAAATTGGATAACCTACCGTAATCATATCGCTTTAGTATATTTTATAAAAGAGCAGTCATTCCGTACACTTTTCTTCCCGGAAATGACCCCATCTTTGTCTGTAAGGCCATTGTCAGCGTATTGCCCGGTCTTTTCTCAAACGAGAGCGATTTGGGGGCAATGGACCCGTCATTGAGGATGACGATAAGTCGCCCCTTGACAAGTCGATGTGGCAAACTGTGTCCCTTGCAGTACCTGTTTGGATGAATTAGCGGGGGCAGCGTTGAAAATAAATCTCTGCCCCGCACGTCATGAGCCATTAGGCATTGCGGAACGGAACAAGAGAGTCGCCTTTCAAAAGACTCTCCACCATAGATAAGGTCGGGGGCCTTGTCAAGAAATTTTTACCAATGAACACAGTGGGTTCCCATTTACCCCAGCTCTATATTTTGATGTCCGACGACAGCAGGCACTATATATTGTTATGTCTCTATTTTAAGATTTTCTCAAATACCGTATACGCCGCTTCCAAGGCTTTACTCTCTTTGCCGAGTTCCGTGGTGGGCCTGCCGGCGAGATCGAAGTCCCGGACCAGCTCATCTTCCGGAATCACACCCGTCAGATCCAATTCGAATGTCTCAACGGCCTTGCGAATATTATCCAGCTGGCCATCCTTGGCCTGGTTGACGATTAAAAGCTTCTGCTCTATGTTGAGTCCCAGCTCCTTGGTCAACTCGAAGATCCTTGCAGCCGACTGGATACCCCGGCGGGTGGAATCCGACACCACAATAAGGAGGTTGATATTGTTTGTCGTAAGCCGGCTGATGTGCTCCATGCCGGCTTCATTGTCGATCACCACATAGGCATAATTATTGATCAGTCTGTCCAGATAATTGGTCAAGAGCGTATTGGCCGCGCAATAGCACCCGGGCCCCTCCGGCCTGCCCATGACAATCAGGTCAAAGCCTGTGGATTCCACCACCGCTTGTTCCAATTTCATTTCCATGAATACATCTTTGGTCATCCCGGTGGCGACACCCCGCTTCATTTCCTCTCGAGCGTCACCGAGAGTCTCTTCAACCTCAAGGCCCAATACCTCATTGAGATTGGCATTTGAATCGGCATCCACAGCCAATACGGGCACCTTGCCGTTCTCTACGAGGTATTTGATAAGTAAGCCTGCTATGGTCGTTTTCCCTGTGCCCCCTTTACCGGCCAAGCCGATAGAATACGTCATAACACCCTCCTAAGTACTCACCACAGAGGCTCTGAGCACACAGAGAAATGGAAATCTTTCATTTGTCGGCCTCCAGCTCGTAGAGCTTAAGGCTCGGAGAGGACGTACCGGCAAATGAAAGGGATACCTCTGCCTGCGGTGAGAGATTTTGAGTGGAACGATCCGAGAACTGAAAGTCCATATTTACCAGACCGAGCGTGTAATGAGATAGATGAATCTCCGCCGAAGGCGGATGAGCCACTTGCCCATTTGCTGGAGATACCGCAAATGGGCAAAAACCCTCTACTCCGTGCCGTCTGTGTCTCTGTGCCAAAAATGGAGGATCTATCTGATCACCGATCGGTTCCATACGCTTCAAATATTCGTCAAATTTTGTTTGCCATTTCAGCAAAATTTCCCTAATATTCAGGCAACCTTAAATGGATAGCGGCCGCTAAAAAATATGTCAAAAAAAAAAGACATATGGAACCAAATTCGTAAGAATCTGGGGTCTAAACTGACAAAATCTCAGTTTGAAACCTGGTTCTCTCAGACGACCCTGAAGAAATTCGATGCCGATTTGGCGATCATCGAGGTGCCCAATAAGTTCGTCGCCAATTGGCTGACCGACAAGTATCTCATAGAAATAAAGAAATCCTTCAGAAAAGCCACCAAGTGCTCCCCGAGCATCCACTTCAGCTACGACCCCCCACCCGGCCCACGGCGAGGCGGAAAAGCCGAGGGTGGATTGACATCGGATTTCTTTCTAGCCCACCGCCTGAATCCCCTCATGACCTTTGATCGTTTCGTGTGCGGAGACTCTAACCAGTTTGCGTCCTCTTCTGCTCAAAAAGCAGCCGACGGTGGCGACGGCCAGTATAACCCCCTGTATATTTACGCGGGTTCGGGACTCGGTAAGACGCACCTCCTCAACGCTGTCGGGAATAATCGGTTGCGAAGAGAACCCGAATCCCGAATTCGCTATCTTTCAGCTGACACGTTTACTTCAGACTTCACTTACGCCATCAAGAACGACAGACTCCAGGAATTCAGAGAGGAATACTCCAGTCTGGATCTGTTGCTTTTTGATGACGCCCAACTCCTTGCTTACAGAGAGAAAACCCAAGAAGAGTTTCTGTCCATTTTCAACTCTCTTTATAGCGCCAAAAAACAGCTCGTTATCACAGCGGACAGGCCCCCGAACCTACTCAAGAATATCAATCCCCTCCTCAAGTCGAGACTTGGATGGGGTATCTTAGCTGAAGTCGCTGTCCCGGATCAAAACACCAAAATTCGCATTCTCAAGAAAAGGGCCGAGGAAGACAATATTTCTATTCCGGACGACGTCATTTTTTTTCTTGCCAATTCCAATAGTGATATGAAAAGCCTGATTCAAAACATGATCAGACTGGAAAGCTATGCCTCTTTGAACAATACGGCCATCAGTATATCCATGGTAAAATCTCTCGTGCGGAATAAGGGGAGAAGCGAAATCAGCATGGAGGACATTAAGTCGACAACAGCGGCCTATTTCAACATTTCCTTGGGAGACATGACTTCCAAAAAGAAGAAACGCATGTACTCTTATCCAAGACAGTTGGGTATGTACCTGGCAAGGAAACACACCCACCTTTCCCTGAAGCAAATCGGAGATGCCTTTGGGCACAAAGATCATTCTACGGTCGTGTATGCGATTCGGCGTATAGAGAAATACAAGGATAAGGAGAAGTCCATATTGGACGATCTCGCGAAAATCGAGAATCTTCTAGGCTGAAGCTGGGTTGTCCTTTTTGTCATGTTTTTGACAAATTTTCACAAAAGGGCATCAAAGTGCTCACTTTTGTACAGAATCAGCGTTAATTTTGGAAAGGACACCAACTCTGTTGTCCAAAAGAATACCTAAGAAGAGAAAAAGAAAGTAAGGGTTATTGAAATTTTTCCGATAACTTACGTAAGCTTTGAACAATTAGACAGGACATATGATGAATATTAAAAAATTTGGAGGATATAATGGAAATAAAAATAGAGAGGGATGATCTCTACAAGGCTGTCTCTAAGGTGCAAAGTATCATAGAGAAACGGAGCAACATGCCCATTCTTTCCATGATTCTTGTTTCCGCGAGCGGCTCAGATATCGAAATTTCCGCTACCGACTTGGAGATCAGCTTCCAGCAGAAACTCCCTGCCCAAGTCATTCGGCCCGGGAATATTACCCTTTCGGGTAGAAAAATATTTGAAATTTTGAAAGAAAGCAAAAGCCCCACGCTCCACATTAAAGAGAAAGAAAACAACTGGGTTTTCATTTCGGACCAGGAGGCCAAGTATAATCTGGCCTGTTTGCCTCCTGATGAGTATCCTGTTTTCGTTGAACCTGAAGATGTGAGTACCATCGAAGTGGAAGCGGATGTGCTTAGGGAGATGATCAACAAAACCATATACGCAGTCACATTGGAAGAGGCGGGATTCAAACTCTCCGGTATCTATACGGAGAAGGTATCCTTGGAAGGAAAGCCCTTCCTTAGGATGGTTTCTACGGACGGTCACCGTCTCTCTATGATCGACAAAGCCGTTCAGAACGTGGACCAGATCAAAATCAACGGAGGTGTCATGATTCCAAAGAAAGGGATGGCGGAACTGAGTAAACTGGCGAGCGAAGGCGGGTCTGTCCATCTCGGCTTCAAGCAGAACAACTGCGTAGCAAGGAAAGGGGATTCTCTGATTGTCATCCGGCTCCTGGAGAGCAAGTTTCCCGATTACAATGCTGTTATTCCCAAAAAGGCGAAATCTCTGGTGAAGGTGGGAAGAGAGTCTCTCCTCGATGGAATGAAAAAAATGATTATCTTAACCAGTGAAAGCTACCGCGGAGTGAAAATCACCCTCGATAAAAATGTGATAGAACTCATTTCCATTAATCCCGATCTCGGAGACGCCCAGGACAGTCTGGAAGTGGAATACAAGGGGGAACGGTTAGAGGCGGGATTCAATGCGAGGTATTTCATAGATGCCCTTCAAAGTATGGATAGTGATATCGTGGAGTTGGGGTTTATTGATAATTCCAGTCCCTGCGTCATCAGGGGTGAGCAAGACGGCGGTTTTCTGGGACTGATCATGCCAATGAGGCTGTAGATATGGTCGGTGTTTATTCATCATATGGTGCGGCGGATATCAAGGTCCTGGAAGGCTTGACGGCGGTCCGAAAAAGACCGGCCATGTATATCGGCAATACGGCCTTTGAGGGCCTTCACCATCTGGTCTACGAGGTGGTGGACAACAGTATCGACGAAGCGCTCGCAGAGTCGTGTGACTCTATTGACATTCAGATCTTGAATGACAGCAGCGTCATCGTCGACGATAACGGCCGAGGGATTCCAGTCGACATTCATGAAACCGAAAAGGTGCCCGCTCTGGAGGTGGTCATGACCCGGCTGCATGCGGGCGGGAAGTTCGACAACAAAAGCTACAAGGTGTCGGGTGGGCTTCACGGGGTTGGGGTATCCGTGGTTAATGCCTTGTCGGAGTTCTTGGAAGCGGAAGTTCACCGTGACGGTAAGGTCTACTTTCAGCGCTTTGAGCGGGGTGAGAAAAAGACGGAGCTGAAGGTCCTCAGAGACACGGAGAAGCGGGGCACGAGAATTCACTTCAGGCCCGATCCCAACATTTTTGAGACCATTGAATTCGACTTCGACACCTTGGCGCGGCGAATGCGAGAGCTCGCCTTTCTGACCAAAGGGGTTAAAATTCGGATTTCCGATGAGCAGACCGGGAAGAAGAAGGAATTCCTGTATGAGGGGGGCATCAAGTCCTTTGTGGAATACTTGAATAAGAACAGGGCGACTCTTCAACCTAGCCCCATCTATATTTCAGGTGAGAAAAACAGCATCATCATGGAGGTGGCTGTTCAATACAACGACTCTTATAACGATATCATTTTTACCTTTGCCAACAACATCAATACCCGAGAGGGAGGCACCCATCTCATCGGGTTCAAATCGGCTCTGACCCGAAGCATCAACCAGTATCTTCAGGGTTCTCCTCTGGCCAAGACCTTTAAAGAGAAGCTCACGGGCGACGACGTGAGAGAAGGCCTCACTGCGGTGGTAAGCGTCAAGTTGCCGAATCCCCAGTTCGAAGGCCAGACCAAAACGAAGTTGGGCAACAGCGAAGTGAAGGGGCTCATGGAGACCCTGGTGAACGAGGGTCTTAGTACCTTCTTCGAGGAGAATCCCGCGGTCATAAAAAACATCCTCTCTAAAGTGATTGATGCGGCGCGGGCCCGAGAAGCTGCGAGGAAAGCAAAGGAACTGGCGCGAAGGAAGGGCGTGCTTGCCGACTTCTCTTTGCCCGGCAAGTTGGCGGACTGTCAAGAGCGAGACCCCAGCCGAAGCGAGGTCTTCATTGTAGAAGGAGATTCAGCCGGCGGTTCCGCAAAACAGGGCCGGGATCGTCGGTTTCAGGCCATCCTCCCCCTTAAGGGAAAGATTTTAAACGTGGAAAAGTCCCGGTTCGACAAAATGATGTCGAGTGATGAAATCAAGACCATGATTGCTGCGCTGGGCACCGGTATTGGTGACAAAGAATACGACATCAATCGGTTGAGATACCACAAGGTGATCATCATGACCGATGCCGACGTGGATGGGGCTCATATCAGGACACTGTTACTGACCTTTTTCTTCAGACAGATGCCGGATCTCATTGAAAAGGGACACTTATACGTGGCACAACCGCCTCTGTATAGGGTCGTTGATGGAAAGAAAGAACTCTATATAAAGGATGAAGAAAGCTACAATCAATACATTTTGAAGAGGATATCCGACAAAGAGACGTTGGTGGTGGGTGAGCAGGCCTTAACCGGAAAGAAGCTCGCCTCCTTGGTGAGCAGCCTCATTAAGTACTTCGAGAACATAGAAAAGCTCGCCAAAAGGGGTTACAGCGAACGGTTCATTGAATTCTTGCTCTCCTGCGGCATCAGAGACCGATCTCAATTTAAAGACAGGAAATTTATGGAAAGCCTCTTCGAGAAGCTTCGAGAAGGAAACTTCCAGGTCACCGACGTTCAGATACCTGAAAACGGCCGCGGATATTACGAATTCACTGTTTGGGAATCGGAGAACGGCGGTCAGAGCTTCCTTGTGGATTGGGAAATGTTCACATCCCCTGAACTAAAGCGTCTCATCACCATCTTTCACGATCTTCAATCCTTTAGCGGTGCCACGTTCAAAGTTCAGGACGGGGAGGGTAGGGACGTGAACAACTGGCAGGAGTTGCTCCAGGACCTGATGAGCAGGGGAAAGAGGGGCTTGACGGTTCAGAGGTACAAGGGCCTCGGCGAAATGAATCCCGGGCAGCTGTGGGAAACCACGATGGACCCGGAAAAGCGGACTTTATTTCAGGTGAAAATTGAAGACGTTGTGGAAGCGGACGAAATATTCAATATCTTGATGGGCGACAAAGTGGAGCCCAGAAGGGAATTCATCCAAAACAACGCGCTGGAAGTCCAGGATTTGGATATATGAATTTCTGGCGCAGCCTGACCTGAAACCGATGAGTTGAGAAGAAATTAACGCCCCTGCTTGAGCAAAGCGACGCTGGGTGCTGGATACTGGAGAAGGAAAAGCATTCCTCCCAATTCTTCGCCAAGGACTGTAACAAGAGCTTGACTTAGATTTTAAGATCTTAGTCTATGGAAACAGCTAACCTAGCCCGGACCTCCCCCGCCCGCAGAGGATTTCAAAGATAGCAGAGAATTCGGATACGAGGAGCTTTCCTTATAGGAGAAAAGTGATGGTCGCGAATCTACACACAACGGCAGTCAACATCGAAGATGAGATGAGAAAATCTTATCTCGAGTATTCCATGAGCGTCATCGTGGGAAGGGCGTTGCCCGATATCCGAGACGGACTCAAGCCCGTGCATCGCCGCGTGCTCTATGCCATGCACGAGATGAAGAACTATTACAATCGACCCTACAAAAAGTCCGCTCGCGTTGTGGGGGATGTAATCGGAAAGTACCATCCTCATGGAGATGCCGCGGTATATGACACCATTGTCCGGCTGGCGCAGGATTTTTCCATGAGGTATCAGCTGGTGGACGGGCAAGGCAACTTCGGATCCGTGGACGGAGATCCCCCGGCAGCCATGCGTTACACGGAAGTTAGAATGACTGCGCTGGCGCAAAACTTCCTGAATGATATTGACAAAGAGACGGTGGATTTTATGCCCAATTACGACGGCTCGCTCATGGAGCCCCTTATCCTTCCCACGTCCGTACCCAACCTCTTGGTCAATGGTACATCGGGAATAGCGGTGGGTATGGCCACCAATATCCCTCCCCACAATCTTTCGGAGGTATCCGAAGCGGTTATCGCGCTCATCAAAGACCCGGAAACCTCGGTGGATGATTTGATGAAGATCATACCTGGACCGGATTTTCCGACCGCCGGGTTTATCCTCGCCACGAAAGGCGTGGCCGATGCCTACAGGACGGGAAGGGGCGTGATCAAGATCAGGGCCAGGGCTTTTGTGGAGAAAGTGGGCCACAATCGGGAGAGGATCGTGATCTCTGAGATTCCTTATCAGGTGAACAAAACGAAGCTCCTGGAAAGGATCGCTGATTTGGTCAAAGAGAAAAAGATAGAGGGTGTGGCCGATATCCGGGACGAGTCGGACAGGGACGGCATGAGGATTGCCATTGAAGTGCGACGGGACGGAAAAGGCCTTGTCATCCTTAATCGCTTGTACAAATTCACCCAGATGGAGGTGTCTTTCGGGATCATTCTCCTGGCCATTGTCAAGGGCAGGCCCGAGGTTCTGAATCTCAAGGAGATCCTCGAGAAATTCATAGAGCACCGGAGAGAAATCATCGTACGCAGGACCCTTTATGATCTCAAGAAGGCCGAGGAAAGGGCCCATATCCTGGAGGGTTTGAAGAAGGCCCTCGATTTTCTTGACGAGGTCATCGAAGTGATCCGTTCTTCCGCAGACCCCAAGGAAGCGAAGGCTCGGCTCATCGCTGATTTTTCTTTCACCGACATTCAGGCCCAAGCCATCCTGGACATGCGATTGCAGCGGCTTACCGGCTTGGAGAGGCAAAAGATCAATGACGAATATGAGGACCTTTTAAAGAGCATCTCCCGGTTTAAAGCCATCCTTGGAAGTCCGGCCATGGTTCTTGAAATGATCAACGAGGAGATGAAGGAAATCAAGGAGAAGTTCGGCGACGAGCGCAGGACAGAGATCCTCCAAGAGGCCGGGGAGATCGACGTGGAGGACCTCATCGCTGAGGAAGACATGGTGGTCACCATCAGCCATGACGGGTACATCAAGCGGAACCCCATCAGCCTTTACCGGGCCCAGCGCCGCGGCGGTAAAGGGCTGACAGGGGTCAAACCGAAGGAAGAGGACTTCGTGGAGCTTCTTTTTGTCGCCTCTTCCCATGATTATCTCCTCTTTTTTACCAACAAAGGGCGGGTACATTGGAAGAAAGTGCACGAGATCCCTGAAGCCGGGCGCATGTCGAGGGGCAAAGCGATCGTCAACCTCCTGGATCTTCAGCGAAGAGAGCAGGTGGCCACAACGCTACCGGTGAGGGATTTTAATGAAGGCCAGTATGTGGTCCTGGCGACAAAGAAAGGTCTTGTGAAGAAGACTCCGCTTTCCGCTTACAGCCACCCCAGAGCGGCGGGGATCATTGCCATTAAGATCAATGAGGATGACGAAGTCATCGGGGCTCGGGTGTCAAGCGGGGAACAGGACATTTTTCTTGCGACCCGCTCTGGAAAATCGATTCGTTTTCATGAGTCCGAGATCCGGCCTATGGGACGCGTTGCAGCAGGAAACATCGGAATCCGGATGGAAAAAGGGGATGAAGTGGTGGGCATGGAGTCCCTCCAAGATGAGGGAGCGACCATCCTTACGGTGACGGAGAAGGGATTCGGTAAACGGACCAAAACAGAAGAGTACCGTGTACAGGCAAGAGGGGGCAAGGGGATTCTGACCATAAGAACCACAGAGAGAAACGGTCCTGTGGTTTATGCCTACCAAGTATCGGACCAGGATGAATTGATGATCATTGCGGAGCAGGGAAAGATCATCCGGCTCCGGGTGCGGGATTTTTCCGTCATCGGACGCAACACCCAAGGGGTGAAGCTGATTGACCTGGCGGAAGGGGAAAAAGTGGTCGGCGTGGCCAGGGTGATGGAGGATTAGTGGAGCGTTTCAATAAACCCTTGCCACATGATTTCTCGGTTCACCTCCTCCCAAACGCTCCCCC
>SMTZ1_10009511_pt1 | contig 12879 bp, 13 predicted proteins | sample DeeMarSWOR136_30_FD_25667 | JGI IMG/M metagenome (IMG submission 25667) | reverse complement strand
ATGTGATTCCCCGGGCTTATGCTGTTGATGGTCAGCCAGGAGTTAAAAACCCGGTAGGAATGCACGGTTTCAGACTTGACGTGGAAACACATGTCATTACCGCCGCCGTAACTTCTATCCAGAATCTGGTGAAGTGTATTCGTAGCATTGGCATCGATATTGAAGACCTCGTCCTCGAACCTTTGGCCAGCAGTGAGGCAATATTGACCGATGATGAGAAGGAAGTAGGTGTTATTTTAGCTGATATCGGTGGTGGGACGACTGATATTGCTGTTTTCAAAGACAGTAGTATCTGGCATACCTCAATTCTACCGGTCGCCGGTTATCAACTCACCAGGGATGTTTCCATTGGTCTGGGACTGCCGTTTGATGTGGCCGAGGAGATGAAGAAGAGGTATGGTAGCGTTATGCCAGTTTACGAAAGTAGGACGGAAACCAATACTGCCATCTCACAAGATGGACATGGTGTATCCTATCAAGACCTGTGTGACATTATCCGAGCTCGAGTCGAGGAAATAATGAAGCTTATCCTTCTCGAACTGCCAAACTCTGAATATGAAACCTTGGTTCCGGCGGGTCTGGTACTCACCGGCGGTAGCTCTAATCTTGCTGGCATAGCGACACTGGGACGTGAGATATTGCAGCTCCCGGTCAGGGTTGGTACCCCGGCTAATATGGGAGGTATCTCTGATACTCTTTGTGACCCGGCCTATGCTACCAGTGCTGGTCTGTTAATCTGGGGAGCAAAGCATGAAGGTAACCAGAACTGGCAGCCCTGGAGACTTGGCTCCACTTTGCGGCGTTTAGCTTTCCGGATTAAGAATCTGTTCCGCTAGAAAATCCTAACAATAAGGAAGTTTCCTAAAGTAACTTAAAAAGGAGGAGGAGATGGCAAAATCAAGTTTTGTGGCTAATCCGGCCAAAATTAAGGTTATTGGCCTCGGTGGTGGTGGCAGCAATGCGATAACTCGTATGGTCAGGGAAGAAATTCAGGGTGTTGAATTCATTGCTATGAATACTGACGCCCAAGCCTTGGCCGTTACCGAAGCCCCAACCCGCATCCAGCTTGGCGAGAAACTAACTAAGGGATTAGGCGTAGGTGGCGATCATACTCTAGGTCAAAGGGCAGCCGAGGAAAACCGTGATGAACTTAGGGAGCTTGTTTCCGGGGCTGATATGATATTTATCACCAGTGGCATGGGTGGCGGTACCGGCACAGGGGCAGCGCCGATAATTGCCGAAATAGCTAAGCAAAGTGGTGCCCTCACCATTGCCGTGGTCACCAAACCTTTCAGCTTTGAAGGCGTTCACCGCACTCAGGTAGCCAATGAAGGTATTACTCGCCTGTTGGGCAAGGTTGATACTTTGATTATTATTCCCAACGACCGATTATTAGCTCTCTGTGACCAGAAGACAGGTGTGGATAGTGCCTTTAAGTTGGCCGATGATGTGCTGAGACACGGGGTTCAGGCGATTGCCGAAGTTATCACTACTCCCGGGCTGATTAACCTTGACTTTGCCGATGTGAAATCGATTATGAAGGACGCTGGTCCGGCTTGGATGTCCATGGGCAGAGGGTCAGGTCAAAACCGAGCGATAGATGCGGCTAAGGAAGCTCTGGCCAGCCCACTATTGGATGTTTCCATTAATGGGTCAAAGGCGGTGCTCTTTAATGTTGTTGGTGGTAGTAGCCTTACCTTGTTTGAGGTAAATGAAGCCGCCGATGTCATCAGGCAAGCAGTTGACCCTGAGGCTAACATCATTTTTGGAGTGGCCCATGACCCTAGTATGGATAATGATGTCAGGATTACCCTAGTCGCTACCGGGTTCATTGCCAAGTTAGGACTGACCGGAGCTGGCCAGGAGGATGAGCTGACACAACTCCTCAAGGGCATAAAGAATGAGGATGAACTAGATGTCCCCTCATTCCTACGTCGCCCGCTGTTCAGCCATCGGCGCCAGGCAATAACTCCGGTGAGTAAACCTGTCCAACCGTCCTTGATGACTCATGCAGACTCCCCCACCAGTTAGGCTTGTCAGAGGGTTTGTCTTTTTGAGGAAAATACATTAATAGAAGCATCCGGAGGTTGAGATAAGAGGCTATGGGGACAGGCTGGTGTTTGTTAAAAGCAACCAGTAAAGCTGTTTACTGCGGAGCATACTAACGTGGTTGCCAGCACAGCGGTAAATTGGCAAGGCGGGAAGGGCAGAAATAAGAATGGCAACGGGATAAAGTTTACCTACTGCCCATATTGTAGAAAGAAGGGATTTTACAAAGTTCGCCGCCGGTATGAGCACTGCCGGTGTTGTGGTTTGCATCGGATACTTGTACCGGGGCAGGACTTCTAGGCCCTTATGCTGCTGGAGACAAAGTAATTTGGCAATCACAACTGAGGAGAGTCGCATCAGCACTTTTATTGACAATTCTATCTCCAGCAGTTATCCTAATATTGTTGGACTTATCTTGTATGGTGTAAACTTTTACCCGGGAAATGCTTTATATTACTAATGCGAGTTATTGCCGGTAAAGCGAAAGGACATCAACTTAAGGTATCAAAGGGCACTGTTACTCGGCCGGCGACAGATTTAGTACGAGGAGCGATTTTTTCTATTCTAGAAAATATTACCGACGATTGGACACAAGTGCTCGATTTATTTTCTGGCAGCGGGGCTCTAGGTATTGAGGCTTTAAGTCGGGGTGCTGGTTGGGTCGATTTTGTTGAACGTGAACCGCGATGTTGTGGTATAATCAGACAGAATTTAGAAAAGACAGGGTTGGCGACACAGGCTCATGTTTATTGTTGTAGTGTGGCCAAAGCGCTTTCCTTTCTTGATAAGGAGTATAGCATTATACTGATGGACCCACCTTATTCTAATTCGTCTATCGGGAACCTGATAACGCAACTGGCAACCTCTAAATTGGTCGGGACCAACTCAATAGTAGTGGTGACACATTCTCCTCACCTGCCTTTAGATTCAACTTACGCTGCCTTAAATCTCATTAAAGAATATCGTCATGGTGATAGTTGCATTGCCATGTACGAGAAGGAAGGTAGACCTTGACTATTGCTGTCTACCCAGGCAGTTTCGATCCGATAACAAACGGCCATCTTGATATTGTTACCCGAGCCGCCAGATTTTTTGACAAAATAATCATTGGAGTCTTCGAAAGATCGAACAAACACCTTATCTTTTCCATTGAAGAGAGGGTGGATTTGGTAAGGCGAGCGATAGCCAATCTACCTAACGTTGAGGTAAAATCTTTCAGCGGGCTTACCGTTGATTTTGCCAAACAGGAGAAGGCGCAGGTTATGATCCGTGGACTGAGAATGAATGCTGACTTCGAGAAGGAATTTGAAATGGCCATGATGAACCGGAAGTTGTCTCCTGAGCTAGACCTACTTTGCTTCATGGCAAGTCAAGAGTATCAGTTCCTTAGTTCTAGCCTGCTCAAGGAGGTTGCCCGCCTGAATGGTAACATTAATGACCTTGTTCCTGGGCACGTGGCTGAGGCTCTAAGAAGGAAGGTTCATAGTAAAATGTAAATGTTTTTCCGAAATGCAGCGCTTTGACTAAAACCCCAATTATTTAGGAAAAAGCAGGAGGTAAATTTATGGCGTACAAGATTACGGAGGAGTGCATTAGCTGTGGAGCTTGTGAACCGGAGTGTCCCAACCAAGCCATCAGCGAAGGGGAGACAATCTATGTGATCGACCCCAATAAGTGCACCGAATGTGTTGGTTCTCACGAATCTTCCCGGTGTGCTGAAGTTTGCCCGGTGGATTGTTGTGAACCTGACCCGGAGCATAAAGAGAGCCGGGAACAACTGCTGGAAAAATGGAAGGGGCTGCATCCCGGGGAAACCCCAACCGTTACCTAATGGTAGCTTAATCTGCGAGTTAATCATAACTTGATAACTAGCGGGCTAGGCGGTGGCATAATTGGGTATGGGCGAAATTTTATAATCCCCATATGGGGATTATTTTGGACTGAACTCTAAAGACTTCGACCTTTACTGGAAAAAAGAGCGTACGGCATCGAACTCTCCAGGGAGCAGTGCCAACACCATAGGGAAGCGGTCTAATAGTAGGCTAGCTAGACCTGATTCAGCAACAGGCCTCGCTATGCTGGGGAACTTGGCCCATATGGCGAGCAGAGAGCTGCAGAATATTGCTCCCAGCATCAAGCCAAGAATAGCCCCGCCAAGACGATTAACCCAGCCCAGCATCACTACTGAGGCTATCCACTTCAGCACTGAGGCAAGCACTCCAGCAACTAACATTACTCCGACCAGAATGATGGCAAAAGCAACAATCTTGGCTAGCGTTTCTTGCGGAATAAAAATCAGACCTCCAGCAACAGAACCGTAGAAACGGCTGGCTAGGACCACGCCCACAATTACCCCAAAGAGAGACAAAACTGCCTTGATAATCCCGATCCTCAGGCCAATTAGGGTGGCAATGGCGATAATTACGAAAATAACTATATCAAGCCAGTACATTGTTTGTTAGCCTCGCCTCCCATCCGGTTTTTCTTAATAGCCTCTTATTACTATCTCCAATTTTACCATGCCTGGGTCATTCGTAGTGCAAGGCATCAATTGGATTAAGTCTAGCAGCTCTCATTGCCGGGTACATACCGGAGGCAACTCCAATAAAAGCAGAGACCATGAAGGCTAAAATCACGATGTCTGGAGACACTGTCGCGGCTAGTTTAAAACCACCGAGATCGAGCTGAGATATTCCCCAGGATACGAGCCAGCCACCAGTTATCCCGATGCCACCCCCGACAAAGCTCAATACCACCGCCTCGAGCAAAAATTGCAGTAGAATATCTCGCCTTTTGGCGCCGACTGCCTTGCGGATGCCTATCTCTCGGGTGCGCTCGGTCACCGAGACCAGCATAATGTTCATAATACCAATGCTACCGACCAGCAGTGAGATGCTGGCAATGGCTCCCAGGAAGAAGGATAATATCATGGTTACTTGGCCGACGATTTCCAGTACCTGCTCCGGGCTGATGACGGCGAAATCGTTCTTATCGTCATCTTCCAGCTTATGACGCCTCCTTAGGATATCTTCAACCTCCTCGGTTACCTCGTCCATGAGTTCGGTGCTGGCTACGCCAAGGCTGATTGAGGCAACGGCGTCTTCGCCGGTGGCGGTTTGCTGGGGGAATAACCTCGTCTGATAGGTAGTTATCGGTACGATAACCATGTCATCATAGCTAAAGCCGAACATAGCACCACCTTTGCGCTCTAAAACGCCAATGACGGTAAAGCGTTGCTTTTTCATCTTTACTTGCCGACCGACGGCTTCGTCAGAACCGAACAGGTCAGTAGCCACCCCATCTCCCAACACCACCACATTGGCTCGTTGCCCCACATGGTGGTCGGTAATAAACTGCCCGGAAGCTATCGAATAGGTCATTACTTCAAGATACTCTGGGGTGGAACCATGAAGTACCCCCTGTTTGCTTTCGCCGTCAGCGATTACGGTAATAAAGTTTTCGTTTATCGGGGCAATCACATCAACCGAGCGGACCTTCTCCAGAGCTCGTACATCATCCATGGTGAGAGTAGGTGTGGCGTAACCCGGGGAAATGGAGAAGAAGCTTTCCTCTGCTTCAGGGTTTTGCGGCACTACCGAGAGCAAATTGGTGCCAAATTCTTCATAGGCGGAGGTAATGGTGGCTTCGGCGCCTCTCCCCACAGACACAAGGGTGATTACCGAGCCCACCCCGATGATGATACCAAGCATGGTTAGCGAGGAGCGCAGTTTGTTGGCGAATAGTGACCTTATGGCCATGATGAAAGAATCAATAAATTTCACGCGTCATCTCCAACAAGCAAAGTCTTCCTAATATTATTCAATATTTTTTCTCTTACTAATTGGCTTGTCGTTGCTGGTCACTTTTTTATCACTGACAATCTTTCCATCCAACAGACGAATGATGCGCTGGGCTTGCTCGGCGATGTCAGGCTCGTGGGTGACCAAGACCACAGTGATGCCTTCACGGTTAAGCTGCAAGAAAATAGAAATAATCTCTTTAGTAGCCGTACTATCTAGATTACCGGTAGGTTCATCGGCTAGGATGACCGCTGGGTCATTCACTAGTGCCCTAGCGATAGCGACCCGCTGTTGCTCACCTCCTGACAGCTCGGTGGGTTTGTGATTGGCCCGTGCTGCTAAGCCCACACGTTCTAATGCTTCCACGGCGCGTTTACGCTTCTGGCCACCACTGTAGAGAAGCGGTAGCTCAACATTAGACAAAGCGCTGGTGCGAGGTAAGAGATTAAAAGTCTGAAAAACAAAGCCGATTTTCCTGTTTCTCAATTCGGCTAACTTATTATCATTGAGTCGGCTGACATCAACTCCGTCAAGGGTATATCTACCTAAAGTAGGTTTATCCAAAAAGCCAATGATGTTCATCAGCGTTGACTTACCCGAACCTGAGACACCGACCAGCGCTACCATTTCTCCCTCTTTTATATTAAGAGTTATCCCTCTGAGGGCAGGAACTTCTACCTTACCCATACGGTAAATCTTGGTAATATCTTCTAGATTAATCATAGTATTCATTCGGACTCTCTACTCCTAAAATATTCCTGGGGAAGGTGTCTTTATTTGACACGCTCAATCAGTACTATTTCACCCTCCCGAAGCCCGCTTATAATCTCGGTGTCAAAGCCATCACTTATACCGATTTCCACCGTTCTTTCCTCGATTTGCTCATTTACCATGACATTAACTATTGTCCTGCCTTCGCTATCTTCGATGATAGCCCGGTCTGGCACTAGCAGGACGTTGATCTGATTGGCGAGGATAATGTCAGCGGAAGCGCTCATGCCAACCTTTATGCCGGAGTCCTCCGGAACATCAAGCTCTATTTTGACATCATAAAGCACTACCCCACCTACTTCGGTTGCCAGCGGGTAAATGATGGTCACAACGCCCTCAAACTCAGTGTCTGGGAGTGCGTCTAGTTCAATAATTACTTCCTGTCCCAACTTTACTTCTGGCACGTCTATTTCATCTATCTCCACTACCAGTTCTAAACCGGTGGGGTCAATCAGGTAAATCACCGGCTGGGGTGACATCGTCGGTGAGGGGATAATATCCCCCTCCTCGGCGCTGAGACTTGCTACTACCCCATCAATGGGGGCAATTATCGTTGCCTCGTCCAGTTGCTTTTGGGCCTGGTCCAGGGACTCCCGGGCTAATGCTACCGACTCTTGGGCTTGCTCGACAGAAGCTTTAGCTGTCTCCAGTTGTAACTCCATTATGGTTATATCTTCAATTAGTTCATCAAGGTTTTTCTGGGCTTGCGCTTCTGCCATTACTGCCGCCTCTACCTGAAGTTTGGCGATAGCTACTTCTTCCGTGTCATAGCTTTTTCTCATGGCGTCTAGTGTGGACTCAGCTGCATCCAGCCTTGCCTGGGCGTAGTCCAACGACTCTTGTTCCGCACCCATCAACATTAAGTAATCCAAAAAGGCTTTCCAATCATCTACATCATCCTGTGCCACCTCAATCTCCGGCCAGGTATAGATATCTCGAGTTTCATCTAGATGGTGTTCGGCGTTCCTTAAATTTATCTGGGCGTTGAGTAAGGCCAGCTCCAGGGTATCCTTTGTGTCCCGAGTATTTTTCAAGTTGTATTCAGCGGTTTGCTGATTTAATTGGGCTTGGGTCAGGGCTAGCTCAGCCTGGGTCAGAGCTACCTCGGCTTGGGTTTTGGCTAGTTCCAGAGCATCTGTATCAAGCTCGGCTAAAACCTGACCCTGACTAACCTCATCGCCTTTCTCTACATATATCCTATCTATCCGGCCACCGCTGCCGAAGCTCAGTCTTGCGTCGCGAGAGGTTTCGATGTTACCACTACCACTGACAATAACGGTTAAATCACCTCTTGCCACCTCAACTACCTGCTGGGTGGTTTCCTCTCCGTCACCAAACGCGTTACATGCAGTAACACCAGCTAGAATCAGACATAGTAAGAAAGCAGCCATAATTCGCCATTTTCTCATTTCAAAGTTTCCCCCAATCAAAAAAATAATTAAATTTATTTCTGGTGTTTTATCTTATTTGTAATTCTTTTTTCTTGTGCTCTTCCTCCCAGCGTTCCAGAAGGGCAGGGAATTCCCGTTCCAAAAAAGCGTACACATCATGCATCTCCTCTAACCACTTTCGGGTCACGTGAGTTTTGTCTGCCAGCAGTTCCAGTCCGCGTTCCGCAAACTGCCGGACCATCTTAATCTCATCTTCCAAACCGCGTCTTATCATGCGTTGTGGGGCATCAGACCGAAGGCGGAAGTAGTCATGCCTTACCCCCGGCAGGCTGAGTCGCTCGATGAGGCCGATTTGAATGAGGAGACGGGTTATGGTGCTGATTGATCCTCTACTGGCCATAAGGGCTTGAGTAAGCTGGTCGGTAGATTGGTGTGGCGGATCGGAGATAATAAGCCAGCCAAGGATGCGGCCAGCCATCCGGGGCAGGCCTGTCTGCTCAAAAACCATGCCGACCTCTTCCACGAAGCGCTTTTCCTCAAGTTGTCGTTCATCATTCATTGGCGCTTCCTCCAAGAGTAGTTTTAATTCTTGCTTAATATTATAATAGATATTATATGTTTTGTAAAGACTGAAGATACTGAAAAATATGAATATTTCAAAAAATTTTGTGGTAATTTGGATAAATTAAAGTAATTAGTTAGCAATAAGTTGGAGCAGTATGATGACTACCAGCGGAGTGGAACGAAGGTGAGTGAAATGCCACTGCCCCTACCTACCTAGTTCTTTGGCTCTGTTATAGGCAGCGGTAACTGCCTGCTGTACTAGGTTGTTGAAACCGCCTTTTTCAAACTCGAGTAGAGCCTCAGCAGTAGTGCCACCGGGTGAGGTAACTATTCTTCGCAATTCGGCTGGTGATTTACCTGACTTCCGGATGAGGTGACCTGAGCCGAGCATGGTCTGTAGCACCAGTGCCTCAGCTACATCCTGAGAAAGACCGATTTTCACAGCTGACTCAATCAACGATTCGACAAAAAGAAAGAAATAAGCCGGCCCGCTGCCACTTACTGCGGTAGCCATGTCAAGATACTTTTCATCGTCAACATAGATTTCTCTACCCATCGTGCCAAGAATTGAGCTTACCCGCTTCTTTTGTGGCTCGGTTACCTCGGAAGTAGTGGTCCACACGCTGATGCCTTCACCAATTTGGGCTGGTGTATTGGGCATGACCCGTACTACAGGCCGGTGGTTAAATCCTTGACATAAAGTGTTGATTCTAACCCCAGCGATGATAGATAAGACTAGTTGCGTAGGTTTAAGCTGACCACTAAGCTCGGTCATTACCTCGGTCAAATTCTGTGGTTTAATCGCTAGGATTATGATATCGCCTTTATCGGCCGCTTCTCGATTATCTTTCATCACGGTTATTCCGTATTTCTGCTCAAGGTATCGACAACGTTCCTCCTTAATGTCGCTGACCCAGACATTCTTCGGTGTACTCAGTCCCTTGTTCAGAATAGCGGACAACATCGCTTCCCCCATTGCCCCACCCCCAATGAATACTATCTTCAAGATATTCATCCTGACTACTCTCAATGCACCACGAAGTTTACTAGTCTTCTCAATGCACCACGAAGTTTACTAGTCTTCCCGGGACATATATTTCCTTGACGACTTCTTTCCCCTCCAGGTGCGGCTGTACCCGTGTCGACTCCGCAGCTATTTGCTTGGCTTCAACCTCAGTGGTAGACGCCGTCACCACAACACGGTCGCGCAGCTTGCCGTTGACCTGAACTACTAGGGTAATCTCTTCGTCTTTGGCTAGCTCCTTGTTCCATTGTGGCCAACTCTGATTATGAATACTGTAATCATGCCCTGTCTTCTGCCATAACTCCTCGGTCAGGTGAGGAGCGGCAGGTGCGAGGAGGCGGAGCAGGATGCTTATCGACTCTCCCCAGGCTGAAGAGGCAACCGCTCCCGTTTCCTTAACTTTGGCCAGGTGGTTAGTGAGCTCCATAAGTACGGATATCATCGTATTGAAGTGAAGTCTTTCTAGGTCTTCGGTCACTCTCCTTATTGTCTGGTGAGTAATGCGGGATAACTCCCGCTCTGCTTTCTGCCTGACATCAAGACTAATCTTTTCATCTTGGCTATATCCTCCCAGCACCAGATGCCACGCTCGGTTAAACCAGCGGCTTACCCCGCTGATACCACTGTCATTCCACTCACCGCCCTGTTCCCAGGGTGCCAAGAACATAAGGTAAGCACGCACCGCATCTGCACCCACTTCAGCAACGTATTCATCTGGAGTAATCACATTGCCCCGCGATTTGCTCATCTTCTGCTTCTCCGCAATAATAATTCCCTGGTTAAACATGCGGTTATAGGGCTCATCAAAGTTAACCAGCCCTAGGTCCCGAATTGCCTTAATGAAGAAGCGGGAGTAGAGTAGATGCATAACGGCATGCTCGGCACCGCCAGTATAAAGGTCTACTGGCATCCAGTATTTCACCTTGTCGGCATCAAATGGAGCCGTATCACAATTGGGACTGGTATAGCGCAAAAAATACCAATTGGAGCACATAAAGGTGTCCATGGTGTCAGTCTCCCGCTTGGCTGGAGCCGAGCAGCGGGGACAGGTGGTGTTGACAAACTGCTCATGATATTTTAGCGGGGACTCACCGGTAGGTCTGAATTCAGCATCTTCCGGTAGCAATACCGGCAGGTCTTCCTCGGGAACGGGGACAATGCCACACTTCTCGCAATAAATCATGGGTATTGGTGCTCCCCAGTAACGCTGGCGGGAGATGAGCCAATCACGAAGCCTATAGGTTATGGTTCGCTTACCCCAGCCCTTCTCGTCTAGGAAGTTAGAGACCGCTTCTATACCCTGCTGGCTGAGAAACCCGTTAAACTGTGCTGAGTTTACCATAACGCCTGGTTCGATATAGGCTTCCTCCAGCTCTTCACCTGACCACTCCGGTGGTGCTACCACTACTCTTATTGGTAGGTTATACTTCTTGGCAAAAGCAAAATCACGCTCATCATGGGCGGGTACCCCCATTACCGCTCCAGTGCCGTAGCTTAATAGCACGTAGTCGGCAACCCAAATGGGCACCTTCTCTCCGTTAAGTCGGTTTAGGCAATAAGCTCCGATAAATACCCCATCCTTTTCCTTTTCTGTTGAAAGTCGTTCTATTTCGCTCAGACGCCTTGATTTAGCGATGTAGTCTTCAACCTCGGTTTTTTTATCTGGTGTGGTCAAAATTGCCACTAAAGGGTGCTCTGGAGCCAGAACCATAAAAGTAACCCCAAAAGTAGTATCGGGACGAGTGGTAAATACTCTGATCTCTTTTTCCTCGGTACCGGGGTGATTAAGGGCAAAGGAAATTTCAGTACCCTGGCTCTTACCTATCCAGTTCCGCTGCATTGTTTTTACTCGCTCTGACCAGACGGTGTCTTTATATTCTAGAAGCTCATCGGCATATTTGGTGATGCGGAAGAACCACTGCTCCAAATCTCGCCGACTCACCGCGGCACCACAGCGCTCACAGAAGCCACCGTCCAATACCTGTTCGTTAGCTAGCACTGTTTGACAGCGAGGGCACCAGTTAACTGGGGCCTTGCCCCGGTAAGCTAGGTCAGACTCATAGAGCTTCAAGAAGAACCACTGTGTCCACTTGTAATACTCCGGCAGACAGCTAACTACTTCCCGACTCCAGTCATAGATAGCACCAATGCTTCTGAGTTGACGGCGCATGTTCTCTACGTTTTGCATCGTCCAGATGAAGGGATGAATGCCCCGCTTGATAGCAGCATTCTCTGCGGGCAGACCAAAGGCGTCAAATCCCATCGGATGAAGCACATTATAACCCTGCATTCGCTTAAATCGGGCATGGACATCAGATGGTGCCATCGCGTACCAGTGCCCGATATGCAAGTCACCCGAGGTATAGGGGAACATGGTCAGGTCATACCACTTGGGTCGAGGGTCGTCCTCACTGACTTCATACAGCCTATCCTCTTCCCACTTTTTTTGCCACTTACTCTCTATTTCCTGAGGGTTATATTTAGCTATCATTTGCCCTCCATCCGAATGAAAGCCTCTGCCCAGCTTATCGAGATTGTTTGGTAACTATCCCCTGTTCTTCTTCCCTTGCTAGAGGAGGTGTAGGTAAGAGAGGGGCAAAGCCCCTCTCTAAAATCTTTTCCGTTCCTCTTGGTGACTCACTAGATAAGTCTAGCTTAATTGGCGAGTGTTCGTCAATAAGCGTGGTATGAGCTGAGGTGAACATGCCTAAGTCCGGATGGTGAAACCAGAGAGGCTGGATATTCCTTTTCGACAAATATCCAGCCTCTCTAATAATTCTGCAATTATGATATTAGTTTTAGGCCTTCCCTATTCGGAACATCTTGGTGCCGCAGGTTGGGCATACCCCCTGGGTTGCCGGCTTACCGTTCTTCATAGTGATGGCTTTGGCATCTTTCATCTCCTTTTTGGCACGACATTTCACGCAGTATGCTTGCATTGCTTACCTCCTTTCCCTCTTTTTATAGGGTTAGTAGCAAGAATAAACTATTCTTGAGGTAATGTCAATAGCCATGAGGGCTAAAATGCCTGAAATTGAGTGAAAATAGCTCATCTAGGCTCAGATTGTGCCATCAATTCAGCTTATTTCTTATCTATTCTTCGCCTTTTCATTTTGTACTTGTCTGGAACCAACTTGAGCCGTTTTATTGCCCTGCCTGACTTAAACCGGTTAAGATTGACGAAATCTTTGGTTCTATTCATTGAATAGTTCCTCAGACACAAATATATTATTCTTTTACATTGTGAGTCAAATTTGAGCATTGAAGTTAATATCAACTA
>SMTZ1_10005366_pt1 | contig 12880 bp, 14 predicted proteins | sample DeeMarSWOR136_30_FD_25667 | JGI IMG/M metagenome (IMG submission 25667) | reverse complement strand
AAGATAATGGCTCTCGCCGGTGCTGCCTTAGAGGCGTATGCTGAGATCAGTGTAGAAGAGTGGAGAAAAAGTGGCGAAGTAAATCCAAAGTGGGAGGAGTAAAATGGAGTCGCAAAAGATAGATATCCCTTCTACTAAAGAGAAAGAGAAAGAGAAGCCAAAACTCCCTAAGATTGGAACGAAGTTTATGATAGAAGGGCAAGAGTACAAGGTAGTGTATATCAACGAAGGTAAAAACAGATTTAGCGCTGAACCTTGTGAAGGGGTGTACTAGAACATTTCTGAAGGGAATAGAACAAACTTACGTTCAAAACTTTTAGAGAGGGGGGAAATTTCGAATATTGAAACTTTTGTCGAAAAGGAGAAGAAGATGCAGGATAATCTTACTGAAATGGTGAAAGACATCGAAGAAGGCAAGGAAGAAGAAGAAAAAAAAGGAGAAGAGAACCAAGGTATAGATTTAGAAGGACTAAATTTGGGTTTACCTGAAGAAGGAAACAAAGAAGAACCTCAAATAGAAAGACAAACAGTTAAGACTACTTCTTTGTCAGATTGGCTCGAAGAGAATTTTCGGAACTTCGATAATATTAATCATGTAAAAGTTTCTATTCGGGGGGTAGACCCAAAGAAAACTCTGATCTTTTCCGTTTCTGACCCTAAAGGCGAAGACAAGGAAAAGAGAGAGCTTTTCTTGTTTAAAGAAGCAGATGAGTTTCCAGTGTTGAACCTTGCTGGTTCAAAGATGGAGGTATTCAATAATGGATTTAAGATCTTATATGATCTTGGTCAAGGAAAGTTTTTAAAGTGTTATGGGATCAAAACTGGGTTAATAGTTGTTTCTTGTGCTGAGGCGGGTGGTTTTCTTGTTCCTTACCAAAGAGCGAAGGTAAAGCGGGGAGAGAAGGAAGTTGTCATTACTTCAACAAATGTAGAGAGTATTCGAGGAAAGTTACAAGAGAAAGTAGATATAGAAGCATTAGAGCTTCAATATCGTCAAATCCAGAAATTTAAGGAAGGTATTGAAAGTAACGCTGACGCAGTTCGGTGGTTAACTGAGAGGCAAGGTTCTGTCAGAGACGTTAATCATCTTTTGCAAATCGATGACGTACTAATTCGTATTATAACATAATCCGTTCGAGGACTAGATTATGCGGTATGGCGAACATACCCGCGGTCCAAAATCCTCGGCCGCAACAGTCCCAAGTAGAGTAATGTCGAAAGGGCAACTTAAGAGGGGAGAAGTCCCTCTAAAACTAATTGTGGATCCCCTGCTCACGGGGCGAAGTGAGGAGGTGCCAATTAGATGGGAATGCGTGTCGGTGAGAACCCGGCCATAATCTAGTCCTTTTTGCTTTTGGGGGGAATATGACACCAATACCTGAGATAACCCAATCAGAAATGATATTTGGAACAACAAAAGCACTACCAGATTACGATAAACTTCCAGCTGAGTTCAGACGAATGGATGGTACTAAATGGAATAAACTGTTTAGCCAGTGGTTTTTTCTCGGGTTGAAAAAACTAGAAGTTACGCCAAAAGAAGGAGTTGATAAGGAGAAAGCGCTTATAGCTATCTCTGCGCATATGAAGTCTTTCGAACCAAAACATGAGCATAAGGAATCAGGAGTCGCTTTTCTTATGTCCGAGTGGTTCGAAGACGCAGTTTGGGAAGTAAAAGATTCGAAGTAAGCTAACCAGAAAGGAAAATGAGATGTTGATTGAAGACTTTGACAACAAACCATGGGATCCTTGGTGTACGTACGTTACTAAAAAAGTTGTAAGTTGTTACAATCCAAACAATGTTAGAAGAATAACGCAAGGAATAATTGACTTTTATACACCAGAAGGAGGAGATTGTGTAATATGTCCATTACCACAATATCTTGAAGGAAAGAAAGAAGAAAGAGAGATATGTTACAAGAATGGTCATCCTTGCCCATATACTGCTAGAAAAGACTATCCAGGTTCTAAATACTACATTGTTGAAACTAGAATCAGCCAGAATAATCCAGTTACCATCTTAATGAGAAGAGGATTATTGTTTTGGAATTTTGATAGAAAATGTCCTTTTATTTTTCGGACGAATAAAAAGAATGGTTTATCTCTTCATCATAAAGATGAAAACCCATATAATGATGATCCACGGAATACGGCTTGTGTTGATAGTCATATGAAAGTTCACCAATCGAGAAAAAGATTGACACGCATGTTAAGAGATTCTGAAAAGTTAGTTGGTGAAGCTCCAAATCAAGAGGTGATAAATATTGCAATAAAACAACAACAATCGATACAAGCTATGTTAAAACAAGTTGAAAATATAGAGGATAGTCCGAAAGTAGCAGAAATTATTAAGTATGTCACTAAAATCTTAGAAGAAAGAGGTCTTCTACTCTAAAAAGAGAGAGGTGACAGAATGTGTATAACTCTTACGTCCGATGTTTACGTAACGAATAAAGACATTATTGCTTTTAAAGTAGTTCGACAGTTAAATGAAACGACTTTTGTTTCGCAGTTCCCACCAGCAAATAGAACTTCTCAATTCGGTTTGAACCACTGGGTACACAAAGGATGTGGGAAAGAGTTATTTTATGATCTTGGGAAGTTAACAAAGTCAGAAATGCCAAAGACTCCAGGCTTGTATTTGTACAAACGTTATAGATCGTTGGTCCCTAAAATTAGTCAGTGTATCTTACGAGTTAAAATACCCAGTAAAACAAAAATTCGTCTTGGGGTTGACGTTGCGAGAAGACACTGTATTTGTGCTGAGAAGATCATTCCGTTGAAAGTTGTCCAGAAAAGAAGGTGAAAAATGTGTGTAAAGTTTACCACAAAAATACGACAAACAAAAAGAAGAAGATTTGCATATAAAGAGGTTAGACACCCTGAATTAGTTTACCCATTATTTTTCTCTCGTTGGGTTCCACAAAAAAGATTAATTCAAACAGGCTACGAGAATAAAGGTTATACCATTACTTATAAGATGGGAGAAGTTGCGAAGTCTGACATGGATGTAACGCCTGGAATATTTATGTATTCTAGAAGGTGTCCTTTCCATAGAAACGCAAGTGTAAGTTTATTAAGAATGGAAATACCAGTAGGAACAAGATATCGGTTAGGGAAAGAAGATACTACTCAACGAACGGTAATTTGCGCTGAAAAGGCGATTCCAGTAAAAGAGGTATGAATGGAGATTAATAAGAACTGTAAATTTTTCTTGAGAATGGCATATTCGTACGATATAGCAGCTTGTCACTATGTGATTCTTGAGAGGTTAGGATTTGACTTAACTAGTATCCCGAGAGATAATAAGAAAGAAAGGAATATCAAAATCGGACTCTTAATGAAGGAAAATCCAAGAGTTACTGGTATATTAAGGAATACAACGAAGTCTTTACTTGACGAATGTATTTTGAAGAATAATATAAAAGATGATGAGATTGTTCTTCGTCAATATGATGGACTTATTACTACGAAACAGTTAACAGAAGTATCAAACCAGTATATTCCGCTTGAACTTAGAAACGTTTTTGACTCATTTTTAATTTCAATAGATCGGAAGAAGTTCCTAGCTTTCGATAGCATATTGTCTGAAATTTCGATAAAAGGGATATCTTATCGATATCCTAGGATGGATGGAATCTATGAGAAATTGATAAAGATAAACTATGGTAAGAAAACTTCAGTTTTTAGCGATTTACAAAAGATAAAAGACGAGGTAATGTCTTCTAACGACCCAATGTTATACGCTATTCCTACGTCCGAAGGGAAGTATAATATTTTCTTGATTCGTTATGGGCAGATCGAGATTTCAGAGAGTATGGCTAGAGTTATGGACCCAAGTGATATTGATAGGCAGCAGTATTTTGACTTTTATATTAGGCCATTCTCTGAATCGATAGTAGTTGAGTTTGTATAGGAGGAAGATATGAAAAGAACTACCATTTTAAATTTGGGAGCTGGTAAACTTAAACCTCTAGGTTATGAAAAGTTAGAGGCGCCAAAGTTTTTGCTTAACGTAGATTCTTCCTACTATTGTAACACTCTTGAGATTAAAGATGTAATAGATGCACACCAGTTTTTTCTTGAGGGTGACGATAAAAGTTTTGAACTCTACTTAAAAGAGAATGCTTTCACATTTCTAGAGAGATACCATATTCCCTTTGGTAGAATTGTTCTTTACCGCTTCTTAGAGCATGTAAAAAGAACTAACGTACCCTATTTTATCTATTTGCTCTCAACTGGCTTAGAAATTGGTGGGGAAATAGATTGTATTGTTCCCGACTACCATACTCTTGCTACAAGAATAATAAAAGAGAGAACTGGTAGTTCTAATTTTGAAAAAGAAGATATACTTACAACAAGTGAGCTTTTGAACGAACCTGAGATGCCCCATGCTAGCATTTGGACTACTGCAAGAGTGTATCACTTTTTTCAATTAGAAGGTAGATTTACAGTAACCCACTTAAAAGAAAAGTTTTCTTTTGATGGAAGGGATATTTATTTAAGATTCTTCGCTGAAAGAATTCGATAGGGGGTTTCAATGAGTTCTAAAGAAGATCGTGAGCTAATCAGAACAGGAGTGGAAGAATTTAAGAGGACACCAATTGATGCCTTAGCTCATATTTTAGAAGTACCTTACGAAGTAGCAGAAGCGATCCAAATAGCTTTTGATGAATATTTAATTGACAACCCTGGTGTTATAGGGAGAATGGCAGCTGACTTTAACAGAAGAATGGGAAAAGAGGAGAAAAAATGAGTTTTGAAGAAAGAGCACTAAAGGCTAGTCTAACGATTGACAAACCAGGATGTTTCACTTACTGTGATAAATTGAGTTGTGTAAGATACAAACAACTTCAAACGGTCGATGGAGAGCAGGTTCCTTATTTAGGCATTTTCACTAAAGGTCCGAATGATTCTGAAGATCTATACGACTATAGAAGTTACGTATCTGACGCTTACCAGTTTATTGGAAATGAAGATGTTAATGGAAGAATTAGAGACTCTATTGGAGAGGTAGGAACACCCATTTTTAAAGAGTATACCCTTCTGCCTTATCCCTATACAGAAATGTACAATGAGATTGTGATCCAAAACGCCTCTAACGTTCCAAGTGTAGGAGATGTTTACCCACAGTTAGTTGTTCGGAATTCGTATAATGGAATGAGAGCAGCTAGCGTAATTTTTGGGATTAACGTTAGAGGAGGGTCGAGTTTTGGTTTTGGATTCAGGCAGTTTGGGACAATAAGACAAGTTCACCTTGATAAATCGAAGTCAGTTTTGTCTGCTGCAGTAGGCGATTACATTAACGTGTTTTCGCAGAGCATTGTTTCTCTGATAGAAGATAACTTCAATAACGAACTAACAGAAGATGATATATTGAAGACTCTTGACCTTGTGGAGAAGATTGGAAAGAAAAGACGACTCGAAATCTCAACTTCCTTAGAGGAAACTACAAAAGGTAGAGGAGTTATGAGTTGGGATCTTTTTCACGTTATCTGCAGATACTCGTCTATACAAAATAACCTGAACGTTAGGGTTCTACTAGAGAACGTTGCGGAAAGCGTCCTGGTAGTTCCCATGAAAATGATGACTGTTCTCTCTGTTATTAACTCGAGGAAGAAAGCAGAGTAAGTAACTAGATATAATTATTGGGCCCAGTAGAGATACTGGGCTTTTTTTGTTCGAATTTCGTTTGAACAAATAATAAAGAGGTTCATAGGAGTATAAGTATGACTACTGAGAAGAGCAGATATTTTACTCCAGGAAGGAGTTACGACTTTCAGCTTAAGATTAAAGGTGAAGATTATAGTCAGGATTTGTCAAGAGTTAGGATTGTTTCGTCCTTAACAGCATCTTATCAGTCAGTTGTTTTAGATATTTTTGTCGATCCAAATGATATTATTTTGAGAAAGATCTATGGACAGGATCCTATAAAACTTACAGTTCGATTATTAGGTCAAGACCAAAATATACATGAGCAAATAGATTTCGAACTTATGAGTATAAGACATGGTTTGGAACTTCCTATGAAAGTTGAGTTGTCTGAAGGCGTCCAAAAAGATAGGACTCAGGTTTCTTTACTCGCAATTCCGAGAGAACCTTTTAAAACGACTGCTACAAATGTAAACGATGTTTTTCTAGCTAAAACTTTGAGGCAGATTATACAAGAACTTACTACTAAGAATACTAAAGCTACTCTAGATTATGATAATGAAGGGGAGAATACAGAAATTATCGACCAAGTTGTGATTCCACCTACTACGTTGTCTAGATGTATTTCATATCTTGATACTAAGTTTGGTCTCTTCACTAACGGACCTTCTAATCAAGGGTTTGTTAAATATAATAATGAACTTGTAATAAGTAACCTCGCTGCTAAAATGAAGAAAGCTCCTGTCTTTAACATTTACCAATTAAGTCTCTCTGGTAAAACTAAAGAGACTGTAGAGAAAAGTATAGATGGTAAAAATTTCTATACGTATGATCCTATTTATAGCTCCTATTCTGGCAATACTAGGTTTTCAGTTTTCGCTAAGAACTTAAAACATATTGTAAAACCAAGCGATACTCTATACCATGAAATTCAGCAAGATCTAGCTGCTGTTTGCGCTGAGTTTGGTTTAATCTCTAAAAGTTCGAATACTAGAAAGGCGCCAATATACATGGATCAGGTTTTAGAAAATAGAACAAGGTATTATATTGAAGAAACAGGCTATGAGAAAAATAGTGCGTTTGCTAATAATATGATATCTAAAACTATCGCCGACCTCGCTACAATTTCTATAAATTTAGAACGAAATCTCTATATTTTAAATCTAATGAACGTTGGCCAACCAGTGAAATTTGATACAAATGTTGTAGAGTTTAAAGATCTTATGGGTAAGTATATTTTAAGATCTAGTGACTTGATTTTTACTCGCGAAGGAGAATGGCAGGCTATTGCTAGAATTGTTCTTATGAGAACTAACAAAACTATTTAATTTGAATCTAAATCTTGCCTAGAACAAATAATAAAGGTTAGTTTGTTACTAAAGGGGATTAGATGCAATTAGAGAGACAACAAGAGTTGAGAAATGCTACGGAACGTTATGTTACTGAATACCTTAAATGTAAGAATTCTTTTGACCATTTTTGTGAACACTATGTGAAAATAGAACTTCCTGGAGGAGATGTTCCGCTTAAACTATATAGACCCCAGTCCGTTCTTATAACGCATATTGGAAAACATAGATTTGTACTTGTTTTAAAGTCTAGGCAAATTGGTGTTTCAACAGTTATTCAAGCCTATGTGACTTACTTATGTGTTTTTTTTAAAAATGTTGTTGTTGGGATTATTTCAAAAGATGGACCAGAAGCTACTGATTTTGCCAGACATATTATGGGGATGATAGATAAGTTACCTACATGGATGGCACCAAAGTTTGCAAAAAGAACAGAGCAAACCTTTATTTTGGAGAATGGTTGTAAGTGTTATGCTTCTCCTGTCAATCCAAATGCTCCAGAAAAAACTCTTCGAGGGAAATCTGTTACTTTTCTAGTTATTGACGAAGCTGCTTTTATTCAATATATTGACGAAGCTTGGACAGGAATGGTCTCTGCTTTGTCTACGAACCAGATGCACGCGCAAAAAATGAACGTTCCTTTTGGAACTGTTATTCTCTCAACTCCTAACAAAACTGTTGGGAAAGGAAAGTGGTTCTATCAAAAGTATGTAGCTTCAATTTCTAGTAAGCATATTTTCTTCCCATATACTATTCACTGGAAAGACGTAAGAGAATTAGCTACTGACCCTAGCTGGTACAAAACCCAATGTGAACTTTTTGACAACGATGAAAGAAAAATTCAACAAGAGCTTGAACTCAAGTTTCTTTCTGCTGTTGGTTCCTTCTTTGATGAGAAAACAGTACAGGCACTTCAAGATATTAAAATTAAACCAAAGGAAAAAATTAGACTCTTCAACGGTGAAGTATGGAAATTTGCTGATCCAATTCCATCAAGATATTACATAATTGGAGTTGATACTGCGCCTGAACATGGCGAAGATATGTCTGGTATCACAGTTTGGGATTATGAAACTCTTCAGCAAGTTTGGGAGTATCAGGGAAAACTACCAGTTAAAGACTTTGTGCAAGTAGTTAAAGTTGCCTGCTCACAATACCCAGGAACATTAGTTGTCGAAAGTAACTCTTATGGTAACCAAGTAGTTGAAGAAATTGGAAGTAGTCAATATGCTCCTATGCTCTATAGTGAGACCAGGGGAAACAAGAAAGTTCCTGGCCTTTCAACTAATACAAAGACAAGGCCATTAATGATCGACGCCTTGTATTCTTACATAACAGACTATCCAACTTCAGTAAAGTCTCAGAGGTTAATTCTTGAATTAGTAGGATTGGTAAGTAAACCTAGTGGTAAAGTTGAAGCTGACACAGGAAGTACTGACGACTTAGCTCTTAGTAGTGCTGTAGCTTTCTACGTTAGAAAGTGGGATCCACCTCTCATGATTGACAGCTCTCGTTTCTATGGTGAGTCTTTTAGAGAAATCATGGGACTAAATGAAATGCTTCCATCTCAAGTTAATAACGCTAATATTTTGAGAGAGATAAAAGATCATTATGAAGAAGATACTAACTTTGGAGGTTATATAGATATCTTAGAGTTCTATAAGGAATAATGTTATGGCAAAAAAAGATGTTCAAGAGATGTTTGCTATACCTGTTGGCCTTCGCCATGTAGCGAATGTAGATGGAATTCCCCTTTATAGCTCTAAGTCATTGAAGATAAAATATGTTAAAGCAATGTCAAAAGTTAAGAATACCAAACCTATAGTGTCGACTATTTCTAAATTAGTAGAAAAAGGTGAGATAACACCTTGCTGGTTAAGCAAAGGATTATTTAGATTAACAGCTTTTAAGATTTTCGCTCCTGCTGGGATCAAAACAATAAAAGGATTTTTCTACCCACCATCTAATAAAATATACCTGCTTATTGATAATAATATGGTCTTTGGTTTCTCTTCGAATAGGTTCTTAGCAGTTCTTACTGTACACGAAGGGATGCATATGTTTGCGAAGAAGCATCCATCAACGTTTTTATCTATTTTTGGAGATGACTTAGCTAAGTTCTATTCTTTTATTTTCGATAAAATTTTCAAGTTAGAAGGTAAGAAAATAAAAGAGTTGGATTCGATTATCAAATTTCTTTTTAGAAATTTAGAAGGAACACTCGCGAGAGTTTCGAATCCAAACCCTTTACTTGTTCGATACTATAATATATTAGATAAGGCTTTGAAGCCTTATTCTAGCTTAGATGAAAACGAGTTTAAGAAGATCTTAACTGCGTATATCGTAGTAGCAAAGATTTATCTAAAAGATGTAGACATGTTTCTGAGGGTCCAGAGAAAATTTGGAATGATCTTGTCGCCGCTTTATGAAGCATATAGACGACAATTTAAGGCGAAGAACTTAGGTACTATCTGTGTACAAGAGTTAGTTTACCCTTCAGAAGTTATCGCAGTCCTTTCTGAAGTTAGACCCTCGTCAAAGGTTTATCGAGCTTTTAAAGCCATATAAGAGGTAATAAAGTATGCCAGATGATGAGTTCAAATCTCCTGAAGAACTAGAAAAAGGAGCTGAGACAGAAGTTCGCAAGAGAGTAAAAAGTGTTAGTGGCGTATCTGATGCTATTAGTCAGATGAAATTGGACGTTGAGAAACGGGCGGGCGAGATTAAGAAAATAGGTCGAGAAGAAGGGATAGCAGAAGTTTCAGGTTCTGTAAGTAAAGTTCTATCTAAACTTGGAGATACTATAGGGGCTCTTACGCTGGGGATAAAGAACATTACGGTGTCTACTGCAAGATCTACGAAAGAAGCAGTATCTCAGTATGGAAGAGCTATAAGCGAAGATATCAGTTTTAACAAAAGAAATATTATTGCGATGAGTTTGTCGAGGGCTACACCTCTCTTTGGATATTTTGCTGCGAAATTTATGGAAACTGACGTTTTTAAGAATATGGCGCAAAAGATCAAAGAAAAGATTGGAGGTGCCCTCTCGACAGTAGCTACTAAATTTTCTGGTATGGTCTCTTCTGCTTGGGGCAGAGCCAGAGACTTTGTTTCAGGGATTGCAAGTAAAGCAACTTCTGTATTTAAACGGGAGAAAGAGAAACCTACGAAGAGACCTATGACAGCGGAGTCTCGAATTACTTCTGAAGTTAATGAGAGACTAAAAGCTATAGAATCTAAAATTCCAAAGATGCAACGTGGTGGTCTCGTAGAAAGAGGTGGTCTTGCTGAAGTCCATGCAGGAGAAATCGTAGCTCCTATTGATAAAGTCCTTGATAAATTAGATGAAAGTAGAGCTTTTGCTACCGAAGTTGTACAGTCTTTAGTTTCTTCTATTCATGGAATGAGTAGGAGAGGAATGAAGTTAGAAGCTTACGTTGCTACGGAATCACAAAGACGTAAAGGTTTACTCAGAGGATTTCTTCATGCGTATGAACAGTCATGGAAACGCCATGAAGCACCCGCTAACGTAAGAATGTTAAGAGCGATGTTAGAATTGAAAACTTCAATGATTGGCGAAACGAATAGGTGGCGATTTATTTGGCAAAAAATGATGTATGAGCATCCTGTTTTACGAAGTGCTATTTTTATGTTAAGAGGATTTAGACGAGCGATTGAGTTTCCTTTTCGCTTTATGTTTAGAGCTCGTGGCGGTTATATAGGACAACTTCCCAGTAGCAGGAACATGTTTTATAACATGACTCAAGTTCTTGGTATGATTTATGCTACCGGAATGTGGAAGCTAGACCAAATGTTGGAAATATTAAGAGCTGGAGCTGCTGCTCAAAGAGATCTTTCTACTTCAATTACTGGTATACCTTACCCAGCTATTCCAGGCATTGGAAAGGGAAGATGGTCTATTGCTAAAAAGATGATAAGAGCGATAGCTTGGCCTATTGAATACGCTGTGAAGAAAATGGCGCCTGAGGAAGCAGCTGAGAAATGGACTACAAAAAAATATGGGTTCTTTCCTAAGTGGTACAAGCCTATTGGCTATAAAGAGGAAGATACTTATCTTTTGAAAAAAACTTCTGAAGGGGTTACGAAGTTAGTAAGAGCAACAGATAAAACACTTCTTATAGAAGATAGAAAATGGAGGTCTGAAAAGAAGAAGTTAGGTTTACAGCAGAGAATGGCCGAAGGGATTTCTGGAATGAGAAAACGTTTAACGAAACTTGGGTCACAAGTGTGGAAATATATTATGATGTTTATGGGATTTATGAGAGCTATGGTCGGGTCATTTGTTGGTCTTATAAAAACTCTGGGAATTAGAGTGATAATACCTGCGGTAATGTCAGTTCTAAAAAGTAAAACCATTCGAGATCTTTTTGGTGGTCTTGCTAAAAGAATGGGAAGTCTCTTAGGAGGACCTGTTAAGGGTTTAATTGGTAAACTTGGCGCTTTTGTTCCTACTAAAGTTGGAGCAGCAGCTAGAGGTCTTGGTGGGTTAGCTGCGAGATTTGCAGGCCCACTTGCTTTGGCTTATGGTGGTTATGAGATGGCTGCAGGTGGAGTTAGGGGATACAAAAAGGCTGAAGAGTGGGAAACAGGGAAAGCAGCTGCTACGGTTGGTGGAGTTCTTGGCGGAACAAAGAAAGGATGGAGAGGTGCTGTGGGGGGCGCTGCGAAAGGGGCCGCGATAGGTTTTGGTCTTGGAACTGTAGTTCCTGTAATTGGAAATGCAATGGGAGCAATCGTTGGAGGACTTGTTGGTGCAATTTTAGGTTTCGTAGGTGGAGAAAACATTGCTAAAGGGATTTCGTATGCATGGAATAAAATAAAACCATACGCAACAAAGGCTTTAGATATTATTTTCTATCCTTTTAAGATGATAGGCCGACTTGTGAAGAGATTCTGGGATTGGATAACAGGAAAGAGAGACGAGAATGAAAAGAAAGCGAAAGAAGCTGCTGACAATACTACTGGCGTAATAGATAGAATTTGTAATTTTATGAAAGATTTTGGTAAAAAAATAGGCAGATGGATGGAAGAAAAGGTTAAAAAGATTCCGGGAATAGGCACTCTTTATGGTAAGATTAAAGGTCTTTTTACTGGTGAAGAAAAAATTACAGAGAAACCTGTAAGATCTGTAGCAGAAGCGTTTGACAAAATGGCGGGAGTACCTGGAGCGATCTCTGAAAAGACACCAGAAACTATAGCTAAAGCAACTGAGATAGCTAAAGTTCAAGCTAAAGAAGCTGCTATAAGAGCTAAAGCTCTAACAAAACCTCTAATGGAAATGCAAGAAAAAGCAATGGAGAAAGCGAAAGAAGAAAGGGGCTCGATGACTAATTTTATTACGAACGTGACAAACGTCATTTCTAGTTCCATGCAAAGTTTAACATCTGCTCTTGGTGGAGAAAGGAAAGGGCAGTTTGACCCAGAAATGGATAGACTTTTGTCAGGAGGTCTTTTTTAAGGAGATTAAAATGCCCAGAACTCAAGGTTTAATCAAAGTTCCATCAGTAATTGGACTTCCTCCATCTACTTATGTTAGTGACAATATGGTAATCAACTCTATTCCTATTGCTACTATTACTCCTTGTGTTCCTTCTTTTCAACTAGGAATGTCAATTTTTCAGTTAAATGAAGATGAGGGTTGGAGGGATTATAGTAGAATCCTAAATGCCCATGGTTTTACAGCTACTTCTCCAATAAACGTAGCCTTCTTAGCAGATAACTTCCCAACTGATTCTTTTACGAATGAGTATGGTGAGAGTTTTCTCCAGAGGTTTACTGACGTAGCTTCCAGTGGGGCTGCTGCTATTAGTCAATTCTTTGGAGGGAGAGACGCTGGAAAGACTCTATCGAACATAAGT
>SMTZ1_10017088_pt1 | contig 12881 bp, 9 predicted proteins | sample DeeMarSWOR136_30_FD_25667 | JGI IMG/M metagenome (IMG submission 25667) | reverse complement strand
TGGCAAAGTTATGTCGAGACGGACTGGGATGTCTGGGCGGCCGATATTAGTAATCAAAATGTCCCGCAGTATTATCCCGTTTCGGAATATGTCGATATTAATGAAATAGCACCGGTGGTTCATGGCAATATTGTTGTCTGGCAGGATGACTACCTGGGCGACTGGGATGTTTTGGGCGCCGATATCACCGATCCAAATAATCCGGCGGAATTTTTTATTGCTACGTATGATTCTAACCAAAGTGTGCCTGCTGTATACAGGAACACCGTTATCTGGCAGGACGATTTTTTCAACGACCTGGACCTTTTTGCCACTGACATCTGGCAAAGAAACAAACCAGTTGAGGTTCCTGTCTCGCTTGTTGAATACGACCAGGAAAAACCGGCCATCTACGCCAACATTGTGGTGTGGCAGGACAACTACTTCGGCGACTGGGATATTTACGCTGCCGATATTTCCGAGCCTGACAGTCCTGTTGAGCTTGCAGTTACCACCGACATTTCCTGGCAGATAAATCCCGACATTGATAGGAACATAATCGTCTGGCAAGACAATCGAAATGGCAACTGGGATATATACGGCTACAATCTCACGACGCGGCAGGAATTTCAAATAACCAATAATCCCGCCGACCAGGAGAATCCCGCTATCAGCGGCAATGTGGTTGTCTGGGAGGATAATCGAAACGAACGCTGGAATATATATGCCGTGATACTTGACGGCCCCGAAGTTGCGAAGTGTAAATCCTGGATACATGGTGATACTAATGGAGATTGCACAGTCAACCTCGCCGACTTTGCTGCAATAGCCGGCTCTTGGCTCAAATGCAACCTTGAGCCGAAGGAAGCCTGTTGGCAGTAGGGCGAACCTATGGTGCTGCCAAGTACAGAGTAATGAATAGAATGATGAATTAGAAAAAAATTGGATCTAAAGGAGAACAACGATGGCTAAGAGAATAGTTTCAATTATGGTTATAGTTGCAGTCGGTATGGGCTCAATGTTCATTGTCGGTTGTCAGAGCGATGCGCAAACCGGTACTGCTATAGGTGCCCTGGCCGGGGCCGGCATCGGCCAATTGGCGGGCGGCGATATGGAGGCAACCCTCATCGGAGCGGCCGTGGGCGGCACTGCCGGTTATTTGCTGGGCAATGAGAGTGATAAGGAAAAAGCACAGTCTGAAAGAGCCGGCTTGCGTGATGAAATGAACACCGTTCTGGTGAAGGTTACCAACAGCAACGGCTCGGTAATTCAGGTCCCGCTCAGGAAGCAGGGCGTTGGATATGTTGGGACAAGGGGTGAGTATTACGCCACTCTGCCAACTGAAGACCAGCTACGGCCGATATACGGATTTTAGCTGTCCAAAAATGATTTGTGTCGATTATAATGGATTTGAAAGTTTTGTCCCCTATATTACTTTTCAGAGCTTGATTGTTGAAGAAATGGTAGGTTTGCAGTACAATACTCGTTACGAAGTCCCAGGTAAGTGCCTTTTATATAGGGGCAGGGGCTTCATAAGATAGCTGTTTGAGGATAACGAGGCCGGAATAGAGTATGCAAGCACAAACAAAAGGCCTGATGAACAGGCGGCTGCGTAACGCTCTGAAAGGACTAAAGGACCCGGATATCGAACGGCGACGCCGGGCAATGGAGCCTTTTGTTCGAGCTACATTTGAGACCTTCATCAGGTTCCTGTATCGCTATCTGGGTAATGAAGTTGAATGTGAGGACGTATTAGAAGATGTTTATGCCGATATTTGGGAAAATCCGGACCGTTTGTGTAATATTAAAAGTGAAAAACAACTGTTAAAGACCGTTTACCTGTACTATATGCGAAAACGCCTGAGGCAGGTTTACAGTAGAATGAACCGATATTTAGCTTTATCGCAGAGAGACATGAAGAATCTTATGGCCCCTGAATTGAATATTCTTGAGATGATGTCGGAATCTGAGCTTCAGCAGAACCTTCGCCGGACGTTGAATAAACTCAAGGCACGTGAGCGAAGAGCGATAGAACTCTGGATGACCGGCTTCTCCAACAGGGCAATCGCAAATGAGCTCAAGACGACGGTAGGGGCCGTCAAAATGCTGATATTTAGAACTATAATAAAGCTGAGGCAAATGATGCGCGATTATGGTGATGAAGGTTGATTTTATATTTTTGGGAATCCATTTTGCGATTATCTGCAAAATGTAAATCCTGTAAAGGAGCAAGAGAAAATGAATGATACAAACCGGGAAATCCAGGAATTACTGGTTGACTATGCCGGGGCCTTGCGTGATGGTTGCGTGCCGACTTTTCTGAAATCACTTAAGCGTGAGGAAGCACAAAGGATAGCTTCTTCTCGGCAGTTTCAGGATGGCGCTGAGGTCACGCGGGTTCTTAACGGCGTTGGTTTCGCTGAAAAGGCCGTGACCCCGAATGTGGGTCTGTTCATATCCCGTGTCGATGCCAGGATTTCATCGCGACTTAAAAAGGCCAGGGCATCGTCGCGGAGCAGACGAAGAACTTCAGCAAGGTCTATTGACAGAATGGAAAAAAGGACAAGGACTGAGAAGTCAATATGATTTTGGATTGTCACCAGTGTTCATCCTGCTATTTTGAGGATAAGGAGCCATCCTCGCGGATAGATGGCGCCACAATCTCACTTCCACAACCAAAGACGGTTTTCAGGAACGTCCTTGTTGTCTTTGTCTGTATCGAAATATACGACAGCAAACAGGAACTTGAAGAGGCTGTAGAAGAATTTGCATCACTTTCGGACCTTATAGGTAAAAGGCCGATAGTATTGTGTCCCAATGTTCATCTCTCGATTGACAAAGCATCCGAGAAGCAGGCGGCGTATTTGATTTCCGAACTGGAAAAGATGCTGGTTAAGGTCGGCTTCGATGTACACTGCCTGTCTTTTGGTTACCATAAAAAGTACGGCATGGAATGTAACGGCAATGTCGGCAGCGTTGTTGGCAGGAGGTTCTATGGCTCCGAGGAGAAGCAGTTCCTAAGGCTCCTGACCCGACTGGGTGTTTGTCCTCCCGAATCGGAGCCGGGGGACATGCCGTCTTGGGCCAAAACTCTTACCGGGGGGCCGTTGTTCAAGGTACTCAGCAGCCGAAGCCGAACCTACAATGCCGCCAGAAATATACTCCGCCACCAGCTTGATATAGCGGGCGGTGAGCTTTGGACGTGTATGTTGTTTGAGGGCGAAAGAGATCCTGTGGGGGACTATCTTAGCACCTTATATGAAATCGTGGAAGATTACCCCGATATCAGGGTACACCGGGCACTTAATCTAAGCGTGCCGGGTTTTTCAAACGCTGCGCGTTTCCTTTTTCGAAAGTTTCCTGATGCAATCGAACAGGGCAGGCTTCGGATTTACAGCAGCAAGGTCTCCGACCTGGAGTGCCTGTTGTCCAAGTCGGCGGTTCTTCTTGCCTTCCCGCACATACCACGCAAAGCCGGCTCACATGCAGGAGAAATATCGTTCGGGATTTCCTGTAAGGATGAAGATTTTGCAAAGAATGTGATTCAGTGGTATCGAACTTTCCTTGTCGATTCACGATTTGGATGGATCCGAACGGAGTCTGAATTGAATGCGGCAATCAATGAATTAGAAGAGGAAATGTTCCAGGAAAAGCGTGAATAGACTTTGAGAGTTACCCGGATGCCTGTTTTGCCGTCTTTTTGAGAAAGATTCAGCAAAATAGGTGTCTGGATTCAGGCTGGCTTTATTACAGAGAATCCGGTTTTTGTAATTATAATATAGAATATCAAGCAGGACCGAAACAATGCAAACGGTCTTACCGGTTATTGTTGCTGCAGCCTACGTGGTGGTACTCACCTTTGTTGCGCTGCGGGCACGCGCTGCTCGTCAGTTCTCAGAGTTTTCGCTCGCCAGACGTGCGCTTCCACTGGCATTAGTGTTTGGCAGCCTTGCCGCCACCTACGTGGGACCGGGTTTTTCAATCGGTTTTGTCGGCAGGGGTTTCAAAAGTGGCTTTCTGTTCCTTGGCATCGGGCTTGCATATTCGGTCCAGAATATTCTGGTTGGCCTGTTTATTGCTCCTCGCCTGAGAGCCTTGAAAGACTGCCATACATTGGGTGATGCGATAGGGCAGAAGTATGACCGTAAGTGTCAGATTGTTGCTGGAATTATTTCCGTCAGCGTATGCACATTCTTTGCTGCAGTAATGGCACATGCCGGTGGAGTTGTTATAAATGATATATTTGGCCTTCCAAACTGGTCTTCTGTTATAGTAGTTGTCGGTATTACGGCGTTATATACCACATTCGGAGGATTGCGGGCAAGCGTGATAACCGACGCATTTCAGTTCACTACGTTTGCTCTCTTGCTACCTCTTACGTTGTTATTTGTTCTGGTATTTCGCTTCGATGGAGGTGCAGCGACTTTTTCTGAGCAGGCTTCGGTTGCTACTTCTAATGGGTTCGGTTCTACATCCTTTATTGAGATAGTTGGCCTTGTGGCGGCTTTCCTGCTGGGTGAGACCCTAATACCACCTTATGCAAATAGGGCGTTGGCCTCCAGAACGACACGCATATCACGAAATGGTTTTATGTTAGCAGGCCTCTTTAGCATTGTTTGGTTTATCGTTATGATAGCACTTGGTGTTGCAGCCCGCAGTATTGTTCCCGCCGGAACGGATGAAGACCATGTTCTGTTGAAGTTAGTCGGATCGATCATGCCTGCCAGTGGTTATGCGCTTTTGTTGGTAGTGTTAGTATCCGTAGTTATGTCCAGTCTTGATTCACTCCTGAATGCAGGTGCCGTGGCCTTTGCTGAGGATATTGTTAAACCATTTGCAGAACTGCCGGACGAAAAGGCTCTAAATGTCGGTCGCTGTGCGACTATTGTTATTGCGGTGATTGCAATGGCTGTTGCACCTGCCGTCCCCAGTGTCATCGACGGTCTGCTTATTTGTTACACTATTTGGGCTTCAGCGATTCTTCCTGCCCTTATCATCGGTCTATTGGTAAAGCGGCCGCGGCCACTGGCAGGAATTCTATCAATGGGTGTAGGTACATTTGTTGCCATGAGTGCTATAGTATTTTTGTTTATCTTTCCTTCTATAATTAAGGCGCCTGCAATCATTATTCCAGCTCTTGGGGCCGCACTTTTAGCATATATTCTTGGGCATTGGCTTGACAAGATTATATCGGGAGTTTGAAAGATGGAAGTAGTCACCTTTGCTATCGTGGTAATTGCAGCGTTATTCGCTGTTTGTAGTGGCGTTTGGGTTGCGACTGCGTTGGTGCGTGCTATCTCCAGACATCAAACTACACAGAATTCGAGCCAATCTGAAAACGATAAAAATAACCAGGAACAGATTTAAGACCGCAACTAATTCTGTACTTTCGATATTTCCACCCCGTGCCGTGAAATACACCTTTTAACATTAATTTCAGGATTATACTTTATTTTTTTTGTATAGTGTTGTATATTTCCCCTATAAAGAAAGGAGGCACTTAATGCATAAATACAAAAGAACCGAAGTAAATGACAGAGATTCATCAGGGCATGCCTTCCGGAAAACGCTACTTTCGATAATCTGTTTAGCCTCGTTAAGTGGTCTTGTTAGCCCTTCCGGAGTTTGTCTGGCGGCCAAAGAAGGAGACCTTGTCGATGTTGCGCCGTTCGGTGAGCTTAAAAAGTGGGACTCACAGGGAAAAGACTACGGTGTCGTCTGGGAGGATTCAAGGGACATCTTCCGGGTGGTTTTCAGGTTTGCCGATTCTAAAACTATCCCTGACCCGGCAGTCTTCATGGCCCCATAGCCGAATCCCTCGTGACAGAGCTTCCGGGGCCGGCGGTTCGGGATGGCTTAACGTTGGCGACTGGTTTCAGGGTAAGTGGGTAAAAGCTGATACAAATCTCGAGGTCAAGGGCAAAATTTGCACGTTCACTTTCAATCCGGTCAATGCAAAGGAGTTTCCGGGGCTCAAGAATTTTTCCGCCCCGTATCGTACAACATTGAAACTGCGCCTGGTTGCCGACAAGCCGCTTCCCGCAATAGATTCGATTGAGGCTTATACTGATTCGGCCTGGAGTACCCTTGAATTCGAGGTCCGGTGGGGCGGCACCGCCGAGAAGCGACAAATCTGGGACGGACGGCTCGAAGTTTTCAACGGTATAATTAAACAGGTACAAAACCTCTCGGATGAAAGTAGTGTTAAGGTTGGACCTGATAATAACTGGAAATCAAGTGTGAAGGAGAAAATCGATGGCATACGTGCCAGCATCCTCTATGCGAAAGTTAAAGGCTATAACTCATTCGATGAGACAATAATAACGGTTCGCGCAAAACACGAGACATTTTCTTTTGCGGCTTCGGATTTGATAAAGCACGGCCATATATTCATTCCCGATTTCGGCGTTATAGTACGCAGGGCAGGTGATAGTACAAGTTACCAATCGGCCGAGCAAACCTGGAAAGACAATAAAAACAAAAACATCTATACAAGAGTTTCAACTGTGCCCGAACAAACGCTGACTCAGGCATGGAAGGATATACCCACTAAGGGACACCACTATATACCCTTGAGTTTCGAGGGAAGTCGGCAGCACTTTGGTGTTGAGTCTGACGGCAGCGTGTTCTGCCATTATCACTGGCTTTCGCGGAGACCCGGCCGGGATACGAAACGCTGTCTTTACGAAGGCAACACCATCCGGTATCGATTTGGCCTGTCCGGTGAAAAGTTAGTGGAGCGTCATACTGTTGATGGTTGTCTCCCAATGATAGTCAGTCAGTGGCAGCGTGATGGGGTTCAGTATAGCCAGACTGCTTTTGTAGTACCGTTTGACGGTGTGCCTAAGGCTGACCAGCGTATTTATGCTGATGACACTTTGGTTTTGATGATTAAGTTCGAAATCCAGAGACTTGATAACACAGAGCGCGAGGCAAAGCTTGATATAGAGGCCATCACGGGTGGTGCCGAGCAGCTTACTCTCGATAATGGATTGATTTTTGCCGCAGGCAAGGAGCCGAAGCGTTTGCGGATGCTTTTTACTTCGCAGGATGCATCATCCGGTTATTCCCTGACTACTCAGGACAAGAAAGTTGTTTATCGAGCTGGATTGACTGCGGATAATCCAAAACGCACGATTTATATAGCCATTCCTTATATTACCTTGACTGAATCCAAGGAGTGGACGGCCCTGCGTCGTATTCGTTTTGACGAAGCATTTGAGGCGGTTCGCGAATATTGGAACAAACGTGTGCAGGACGGCGCGCAAATCTTCACACCTGAGCCGATGATAAACGATTTCTATAAGGCACACGTTTCGCATCTGTTGATTAACACGGAGCGCGAGGTTGGAAAAAGCGACCGGTACATGGCGAAGGTTGGGACTTTTCACTACGGTGTATTTAGTAATGAGTCGTGTATGATGATTAGTGACCTTGACCGTCGCGGTTACCATCAGCGCGCCGAGCAGGCCCTCGAAACCTGGCTCTATTACCAGGGAACGGTAGGACTGCCCGGCGACTTTTCGACTGCTGAAGGCCAATTCTACGGTGCCAATAGATACGAGGCCGGAGGGTACAACCAGCACCATGGTTTCGTTCTCTGGTGCCTCGGTGAGCATTATTGGTATACACGGGATGTTGACTGGCTCAAGCGCGTCGCCCCGAAGATTGTTAAAGGCTGTGAATGGATAATCCGTGAGCGGCGGCGCACCATCGCCGAGGCGGACCGCTCACCTATCCGTGCAATCGAGCGGGGTCTCTTACCACTTGGTTCTTTAGAAGACATAAGGGACTGGCGCTCCTGGCTTTCCACGAACGTCCATTCCTGGTGGGGAATGCAAAATGCGGCGGCTGCCCTCGATGCGGTCGGTCTGCCTGAAGGCAAACGCCTGTTGAAAGAAGCAGCCGATTACCGTAAAGATATTTTGAATGCTTTTACCGAGGCGATGCAAAGGTCCCCGGTCGTCAGGCTTCGTGATGGTAGCTGGATCCCACATGTGCCGCCTGAGTGTCATCGCCGAGGCCGGACCTTCGGGTGGATTACCGAGACTCTCGAAGGTGCAATTCACATGATTCGTACAGGTATGATTGAGCCCTGGGATCGCATGGCTACCTGGATTATCAAGGATTTCGAGGACAATTTATATATATCCGAGCAGTACGGCTATAACATCACCGGCGACGAATTTGAGCGTTATTGGTTCAGCAGGGGGGGGATATCAATGCAGGCCAACCTGCTTTGTAATCCGATTCCTTATTTGCTCCGCGATGAGCCGGAGCACTTCCTCCGAGCCTACTTCAACGCATTTGCCGTCAGTTACTTCCCTGATACACGGATGATGACCGAACATGCTCTGCCGAATATCGGAGATTGGCGCGGCGACCACTACAAGTCGTCCGATGAGGCCAATTCGACGTTTTGGCTGCGAATGATGTTCTTACTGGAGCGAGGAGAAGATCTGTGGGTGGGAGCGGCTGTCCCCCGTTACTGGCTTGTCGACGGCAAGAAGTGTGGAATCGAAAACGCAGGGACATATTTTGGACCGATGTCGGCCGGGTACGAGTCGCGGGCCGGCGAAGGCCGAATTGAGATGACCGTTGATCCGCCTCGAAGGAACCCACCAAAACGCATATTAGTCCGCTTTAGGCATCCCGAGGCCCGCCGGATGACGCGATGTGATGTCAATGGGAAGGTTTATAATCGATTTGATCCGGTAAAGGAACTGGTTGTTCTGACCCGATGCAGTAGGCCGACTCGGATCACTGCATATTATGACTGAGTCTGCACTTCCCAGTGCTTATGAAAGAAGACATCACAAGCGACTCTCGTTTGCGAATCAAGTGAATAGTGGCAGCCTTCAAATGGGGTGTTCCGTTGATTGTCCTGAGTCTGCGAGGAGGATGTGTTGACCTCTGGCCGACATTATCTGATATGCCTTTTTTGTTCAGGAGAAAATCCCGGAATCGCCATTTACCATAATTTTACATAAAATTTACAAAAAATTCCTATAACTTTTTGGATGGTTTTACGTCTATAGTCAATAAGAAGAGTTTCCAGTTCGAAAGTCATTGACTCGGACGTGTTATTTGTGTTATAATATATAAAAATTGCGTAATGGATTATCTTTTTATGGGACCCACAAGTTACAGGGATCCCACCATCATTTTAGCGGGTATGATTTTACCCTTATCTGCACTTGTGACGATGCAGACACAGGTGCGAAAACAGGTGAATAAAACCGCTGAATGGGAACCCACAAGTATAAAACTGCGATTAGTGGGCTAAAACATCAGTGAGGAAGGAAATAAGAATGCCCATATCTGTAAAAACCTCGCTGCTGTCACTGTTTTTGATAGCGGCTTTGGCTGGTTCGACCTCTTCCCGGGCTCAACTCGTAGGTGATATGAATGCAGACCATGTGGTTGATTCCAAAGACCTGCAAACTCTTGTTTGGCAATGGTTGTCCCCGGGCTGTAGCACACCTGGTTGCGTTGCCGACCTGGATGGCGTCAATGGAGTAAATATGGCTGACTTGGCTCTGTTGGGAAAAAACTGGCAGAAAGTAGATCCCCATATAATCATCAGCGAATTCATGGCCAGAAACAGCACTACGATATTGGATGGAAACGACGAATCATCCGACTGGATTGAGATTCACAATCCGACCGACACAACTGTTAATCTGGATGGCTGGTACCTGACCGATAAAAAAAACGATCTTACCAAGTGGCAATTCCCCAATGGACTCGAGGTTAAGCCCGGCCAGTTTCTGATTGTCTTTGCCTCGGAGAAGACGTTTGAGGAATACCCGCATAATTACCCGTATCGTGACTCTGACGGTTACTATCACACAAACTTCGAGCTCGACCAGGATGGAGAATATCTTGCGTTGGTGACGCCTGATGGTAATAATGTTGCCCACGAATACGCACCGAATTTTCCTGTACAGTTAGCCGATATATCGTATGGGCTGGCGCAGGATGCCAGGATACTCGTTTCAACAGGCGCGAACGCTTCTTATCACGTGCCCACAGTCGATGATGCCGGCCTGGGTACTGATTGGACTGATGTCGGTTTCGACGACTCGGGGTGGAATGCCGGGCCGACCAGCATCGGCATCGGTAATGTTGGTGGCGACAAAGGTACAATCCTGCGTGAGTACTGGACTGGCATTCCGGGTCAAAGCGTATCAGAGCTGACCGGTAATTCAAACTATCCGGACAATCCTTCCGGAAGCAGTGAGCCGACATTGTTTGAGACGCCGGTGAACTGGTCAGACTACTATGGAACGCGTATGCAGGGATTCCTCTATCCACCTTTCGATGGCGGCTACATCTTCTGGATAGCAAGCGACGATGCCAGCGAACTGTGGTTAAGTACGGATGATAATCCGGCGAATAAGTCGTTGATTGCATCTGTGCCGGGATGGACCGGCTCACGTGAATGGGACAAGTTTGGCAGTCAGCAATCCGTCTCGATTACACTGCAGGCCGGGCAGAAGTACTACATCGAAGCATTGCAAAAGGAAGGTGATGGTGGTGACAACCTGGCAGTAACCTGGAACCTAAACTATGGTCAGCCCATTGAAGGTCAGTACCTCTCTCCGTGGACCGGCAGTTGGGTCGCCACAGATGTGCGGGAGGATATGCTGGGTGTCAATGCATCACTGTGGACACGCATCGAATTTGTCCTTGAAGAGGGAGATGTTGGTGCCTTCGATTCGCTGACGTTGCGAATCAAGTACGAGGATGGCTTCGTTGTGTATCTCAACGGCCAATACCTTACGGGGCGAAACGCGCCCGGCTCATTGCCCTGGAATGCAGCATCTCTGTCCGACCGGCCGATTGAGGATTCTTCGGTCTTCGAAGCGATCAACCTTAATGCCTTTCTGGATACGTTGCAGTCCGGCAGGAACGTACTGGCAATTCACGCGCTGAATGACCACAAGAACAATGAGGACTTCCTGGTCCTGCCCGAGCTGATCGCCGCCAGGAACAGAATTGTCCCGGAATACTTCACAACGGCGACACCGGAAACATTCAACATTCCGGGAGCGATAGGTGTGGTCTCGGATGTATGGGTTAGCACTGAGGGTACTTTCTATACCGGTCCACCCGATTGGCATATCGACTTAACATTGTCAAACGGGACGAAAGGCGCCGAGATTCGTTACACCTTTGATGGCTCGCGTCCCACAATAACGCATGGGCTCATTTATAATCCCCTAACTGATCCGCCGCTCGAAATCGACAGGACCACCGTCCTCCGCGCGGTTGCAGTAAAACCGGGATGGCTGGATTCCAAGGTCGAAACACACACCTACATTTTTCCTGATGACGTCATCCATCAGTCGGCTTATCCATCCGGCTTCCCAAGGTTGTGGGGCGGCTCCGGTGCCGATTATGGAATGGATCCATGCATAGTCAACGATCCTCTTTATGCCGGTACGCTCAAGAGCGATCTGAAGGCAATTCCCACCATGTCACTCGTGATGGATTTGAACGACCTGTTTGACCCGGTGACAGGGATATACTCAAATCCTTACGGCGAGGGAATTGCTTGGGAACGGCCCGGCTCAATCGAGTTGATATATCCGGACGGCTCAGAAGGTTTCCGGCATGACTGTGGTGTCCGTATCTATGGCGGTGTCGGACGGCGCGAAAAGAAAAAGACCCTGCGCTTACTGTTTAAAAGCATATATGGGCCTCCGAAACTGCGGTATCCGCTGTTTGGCGAAAATGTGGACAAAGAGTTCGATACTATCGTCCTCCGCGCCAACTTTAACGATGGGTACGTCTGGGGTGGGGCGGACTCCCAGTATATCCGCGATGAGTACGTACGGCAGCTACAGTTGGCACTCGGTCATCCTTCGGCACACGGAACATTCGTACACTTGTACATCAACGGTCTGTACTGGGGACTGTACAATCCTACGGAGCGGCCTCAGGCGTCTTTTGCCGCTAATTATTTCGGCGGGAAAAAAGAGGATTGGGATGCCCTGAATTCCGGCAGCCCTACAGGGGAAAGCACTACGGACACGTGGTATGCAATGCTTAACCTGGTTCGGCAGGGCCTTTCAACCAATGAAGCCTACCAGCGTCTGCAGGGTAACAATCCTGACGGTACTCCAAACCCGGCTTATATAGATTACCTCGATATAGAGAATTACATCGACTATTTGATTGTCAACTTTTTCACAGGCAATAGGGACTGGCCTCACCACAACTGGTACGCTGCCATGAATCGTGTCGAACCCTCCGGCTGGAAGTCCTTCTCATGGGATGCCGAGTGGGTAGTTGGGATGCGGTCGGGATTGTACGAGAACCGTACCGGAGTGGACAATAGCCTTTGTGAGCCGTATGGCTACCTTCGCGCCAATGCTGAGTTCCGGTTGTTGTTTGCCGATCATGCACACAGGGCATTCCTCAACGGTGGGCATTTGTATGTTGATCCGGACAACCCTAATTGGGATGGTAGCCATCCTGAACGCAACCGGCCGGCCGCGCTGTACGCACAGCTTGCAGACAATGTCGAAAGAGCTATGGTTGCTGAAACCGCCCGATGGGGCGACGTGTTGGGCGATCCACCTTATACTCTCGTTCATTGGCAAAATGCGCGTGATTGGATCCTCGACACCTATATGCCTGAACGTTCAGAAATAGTGCTTGACCAGTTGCGTAATGCCGATCTCTATCCTCCTAATACAGACGCTCCGGTATTCTATATAAATGGTCAATACCGGCACGGCGGACCGGTTTCAGCAGGTGATATTTTGGCAATGGACAATCCTAATTATTCCGGCGATACTTATTATACCCTCGACGGCTCCGACCCGCGACAGCCCGTGAGCGGAATTCCTGTAGGTACGAGATATACACACTCTGTAACTTTGAATAAAACC
>SMTZ1_10005365_pt2 | contig 12882 bp, 9 predicted proteins | sample DeeMarSWOR136_30_FD_25667 | JGI IMG/M metagenome (IMG submission 25667) | reverse complement strand
GAAGATTGAATTGAAAGGAGGCGATGTCTTTAAAAAAATAATTTGGTTTCATAGTAAACCAAACCTCTTTGCGTTAACCTTTGTTTCAAAGGAGCAATATTATGAACAAAAAACTTTTTGTAGTTCTGGTTGTGGTAGCAGCGATGCTGGTCACCTTCTCGCTGGTTTTGGCCGCAAGGAAGGCAGTCGTTGATGAACCCGCACCGGTGAGATACGAGAAACCCGAGTATCTTGACAAGCAGAGTGCTATCTCTGTGCCAGAGCCTGGGACGGTCGAGAAGCAGAGTGCAACTCTATTGAAAGGGACTAAGCAAAGCGCAAGCTTCACGGCGGCCGGACCTCTGACAGGTGAGATCAATAGAGCCGGTGGCAAAGATTTTTGCGACCTGTATGGATCCGCTGCCTATTCCATTGGGGACTGGTTCTGGGGCTTAGAATACTACGCCAACTACCAGGATCCTGAGGAGTTCGGCTGCACCGCTGTTTGGCCCTTTTTAGTCGCAGATGTGGGCTTCAACATCATTGTGGATGCTGCAATCTCCATCGACGTCCAGGGATTTGTCTATAACGCCGACTGGACCGTTCCAGATTGTCCTGTTCCTTTTATGGAGCAATGTGCCACTCCGCTATATACGGTCGACATTCCCGATGCCGGACACTGGGCCATCGGCCTGCCCATGACAGAGGAGTGCTGTGTCTACGAGCCCTACTTTGCGGTGATCTACATCGCCACCGATCTGTATGGCTCGGGTGCGGACGCTGTCTCCGAGGATAACCCAACTGCCGTATGCCGTAGCTACAATGATTATGGCGCCGGCTGGGAGGATCTGGTAGCCATATATGAATGGCCTGGCCCGATGATGCTGTGGTCGGACGGCTACGTCTCGCCGCAGAACGACTGCCCGACCGAGGGCGATACCTGCGGTGTGACCTCCGTTGTTCCGCCATCGGTGTCGGTGCTTCCCGGAGATGCAGGCGTCTTTACGGCGAACGTGTACTTCCAGGGCGAGCAGACCGAGTGTCTCCTGACGGTTACACCTGATCCTGTATGTCCGAGCTGCGTTACCACCATAGTTCCCAATCCGGTCGTTGATCCTGCGACTTCAGCGACCATCACCATCCAGACCGATGCTTCCACCCCGTCGGGCGATTATGTTTTTGACGTCAACGGCTCAAAGGCTACTGCGACCCTGACTGTTGTGGAGCTGACTGATTCATGTGAGATGGCGCGTGACAACGAGTCATGGGCCTGGTTCTGGAGCGGTTGGGTTGTCGGCGACATGCAGCTGATGTACTTCGATCCGGAGGAATTGTGTCCTGGCTGTGGTCCGGATGTTTATCCCTTCTATGTGGACGCCATCAAGGCACTGATCTACAACCATCAAGAAGCAGCCTATATGGATTACATCTTCCACATATATAATTCCACTGGCGATCCCTGTGATGGTCCACAGGAGAAGATGCTCTCCTGGGAGATCACCAACTTTGACCAATGGATGACCTGGACGATCTTCCCATTGCCCGAGGTGCTCTGCGTGGACGGTCCCTTCTTCTTTGCCCTGGAGTTCAATCACGACCCAGGTTACTATCTCCCCTGCGCATTGTGGACCAACCAGGATTACGCCTTTGACTGCTCCCAGTGGGTATTTCAGGGCGGTGCGTTTGTACCGTGGGAAGACATGTGGACCAGCCCTGAGGGATATATGTCTCTCAGAGCTATAGGCACCTGCGCTTCCGAGGAATGCCCGATCGTGTGCGACATGCAGCAGGATGTGGGCGCTCTGGCTTGGTACAACGACGCATTTGAAGAGGGAGATCAGGTCGTAAAATACTACAATCCCGAGGACTATTGTGAGCCTGAGGTGTATCCTTACAAGATCCACGATCTGGACCTTTTGTTCTACGACTACGCCAGCTTGGGGGAAATAGATGTAGCGGTCAAGGTGTATCTGGAGGTAGAGGACAGCTGCGACGGACCGGGGTTACAGATTTATGAGTATCCGGTCACCATCACCGATTTCTACGGCGACATGGCGCATGTGGTGCTTGACCCGCAAGTGTGCGTATATGAGCCCTTCTACATCGGTATAGAGTATCTCGAAGGAGTGCCTAACACAACCCCCAGCCTACTCTTCGAAGACGCAACGGTAAATCCAGCTGAGTGGTGCCATGTTTACTTCTATAAGATTGCAACTGAAACCTGGTACGAGCACTATGATTTCTGGGGATCTCCATATGACGTAGGATATCCCATCATTCGGGTGAGCGGATTTACCAATCATCCAGACTGTGAGGAGGAACCTTGCGACACCGCAACTGCTGTTCTGGCTGACTACGGTTCTCCTACCTGGATTTTTGCTTATCCCTCGACCTCTGGCCGGGATTATGTGAACCAGAGATTCACCCTGCCGGTGGTCCATGGTGGAAGATTGGATGAGGTGAGGCTTGCCTTCTACAACAAGCAGGGTACTCCCAGCCCGGACGTGTACGTGTGGTGGGATGATGGAAACGCATTACCCTGGGATCCCAATCCACCCTTTGGTGCCATAGCCTCCTTCCATATCGACAACGCCGATGTGGTGACCTATCCCAGCTACCAGATAGTTGAGACGTGGCCAGCTGGCATTCATTTTGCCCCAGGTCAGGAATTCCACGTAGGATACGCGATTGACTTGAGCCAAACCAATGATACCTTGTCTCACGTCTTCGATGATTATACCGATCCAGACCAGCCTTACTCTGATCGAGTTTCAGCTTGGTGGCCAGGGGATCCGAATTACTGGGAGACCTTCTTGGACCACTACGGCATTTACATCAATATGGTCATGTCGGCAGAGATTTGTGTGGCTGCCCCTCCGGGATCCACTTTCGTGCTCTCCGCGCTTCCGAGCCTAAATTACATTGCACCGGGAGACGCGGATGCCGATCTGTTTGACGTGACGGTGACACCGATCGTGGGATACGCTCTGAATGTGGACTTGGACATCGATCCGGCCACATTGCCTGCAGGCGTGACCTACTACTATGTTCCTCCAGGCGGAACACCTGAATTCACCTCCGATCTGTATTTCAACTGCGCCGGGACGGTGTCCTATGGCACTTACATCTTGACCTTGCGCGGCACTGGAGCTGATGGACAGGTGAAGACCAAGGACGTCAGTTTGGTTGTCCGTCCTCCGTATGATGAGGCCATGGTGCCCTTCTACGGTACGGATGGTAAGGATCAAAATGCGCAGAGGGCAACCAACTTCGGAGCAGTAGGAAACGATGCTCGGGATAACTTCCTGTGGTTTGGTAACAGCCCGTTGTTCGATGGAAGCTTCATAATCGCCACCACGGACATGGATCATATGGCTCTGGATGCTTACAACTGCGTGTTCTGGGGCTTTGTCCCGGATTACCATATGATCCTCGACGACACCAGTTCAGCTGTCGCTCCGTATAATGCTTATAGAGCCTTCTCAGAGTTCGGCTGCGACGAGGAGATAAGCGGTCATATAGGTGTTCCGGGTGAGCGTGACACGGTGATCATCGTGGGAATCGATAAGGCCGACACCGTGATCATTGGAGACCCGCCTGATACCATCATCATGCCCTCGGACTTCTCCATCAAGATCAAGATCTACTACACCGAAGGTGATCCCATCGAGGATATGTATATCTCGTTCTTCGAGGACTGGGACGTCGGCGGTGGCAACAATCCTTACAACAACTGGGTTGAGATAGATCCAGATCATAATCTGATGTGGCAGTACTGGCCGGGTGAGCCGAACATGGTGTATGGGATGTTCAAGGCTCCGTTCTATGACGATCCCATGTATAACATGGTGGCGGTCAGGAACCACCAGTATGTCTGGCCGTGCGCAGGCTTCTGTGATTGGAGCGATACCGATCCTGAATTTTATTGTCTGGACTCCCTGTATTACTATATAACCAGACCTGGCTACTTCGCTGCTGAGATGCCGGATACGGACTTCTCCCTGCTGATGACGGCTGGACCTATCACTCTGACTCCTGGTATTCCGCACATCGAGATCTGGGTCGACTTCGGAAGAGACTTAAACGACGGACTCAGCTGGTCACAATGGTGGCACCGGGTGCTGAGATACATCGGCTTCTACAGAGGAGACGTCAATGCCTCGGATATGCTGGAGTCGGCGTCGCTGGATATAAGCGATCTGGTCTACCTGATCAATTATCTGTATAAAGGTGGACCGGAGCCTCATCCTTTTGTGGATCAAGGAGACGTCAATAGGAACAACTGGGTGAACAGCGAGGACGTTGTATATCTAATCGACTATCTGTTCAAAGGCGGAGATCCACCTTGGGACTGCATGCGCTTCATCTATCCGTCGGAAAGACGAGATGGGGATCCGTGGTGCAGACCGAGTCTCTTTGAGAATTCCAACTGGGATTAAGCTGCCACCAGAACTTCCGGAAAAGAAATCACCCCCGCCTCAAAGCGGGGGTGATTTTTTATTCATACCTTAGCCTAATCCTCTATTCCTCGTTCTGGGTAGGGGTGAACAGAGCCAATTTTCCATAATAGAAGGTTGAAGACCTCTGCTGGATTAACCCAATTCTTTTAATCTCTTCATTCCTGGGGGAAAAATCATACACGGATGCGTCCAAGGTTAAGGTATGACAAGGTTCGAAATGTGTGATGTCGGAGTGTGGGGTTTAAGAATTGGAGGGAGAGAAAACGCAGCACCTAACTTAAGGTCATCAACTAATTATGGTGACAATCTTGCATGACGTAATAGTCAGACAAGTCAACCCTTCCTAAGGGCTTCTTGACAGAAAAGGATTTGTGAAGCAGGCTACGGCATGGTTTATTGTAGCCGCAGACCTTAGGGACTGTTGAAAAAGTGGTTTTGTAGTGGAAAAGCTTGCTTTTCGGGTTTTAGGGAAATTTAAATCTCTGTGAATTCCAACTACTTAGATTGTCAAAAAAGCCAGACGAGCAAGCTCGTCCACTACAGTTTTGGGGTTTTTCAACGGTCCCCTTAGTCTACGCAAAAATCCTACCCACGTCCATATGGACGCCTACCCCCACCCTGCCCAAATTCAACCAAGCTAATGCCTAAATTTCTCAAGTTAAAAAGCTGTTGACCATGAGTTACGCGCCGGTAATTTTTCCAACATGCACGGAGAGATTCGCCCTGGAGGTGGAGAAGGCGTGGATAAGATAAAAGGTGCAAAAATTTGCCTCCCAGAATAGTCCGATCATACCGCATCAGTGTACGCAAAGATCATACACTTTTGGTTTGACATCGTCCGTGATGGTAGATAAATTGGGATTATCAACACGGTATGTTTCAAAGGAAAAAATGTCCACAGGATTCATAGGAAAAGATTTTTTAAAGCCAAGGAAAAAGCTGCTTTCATCAGAGAAAGGCACCCTACGGAAAAAATCCTTTTCACTTCGAGTGGCTTTGGGATTTCCCAATAGTTATGAAGTCGGCATGGCCAATCTCGGATACCAGACCGTTTACCGTTTGCTGAATCAGATGGAGGGGGTGGTGGCTGAAAGATTTTTTGCCAGGTTGTTTGATGAAAAGCTTGATTTTTCAACTGATCGGGGTGTGAAAACCTTAGAATCTGATCTTAATATAAGGAGTTTTGACCTTATCGCTTTCTCTATTCCCTTCGAACTGGATTATCTCAATGTTTTGAAGCTTTTGAGAATATCGGGCATTCCACTAAAGTCCTCTCAGAGGGAGATAAGCGAACCATTGATAATTGCCGGGGGCGTGGCTATCACCTTAAATCCCGAAACCATGGCACCTTTCTTCGACTGCCTGTTGATTGGAGAGGCAGAGGAAGCATTAACGGATTTCATAGGAACATATTTCGAATCAAAAGAGAAAAGAACCTCAAAAGAAGAAATGCTTTTCAGTCTTTCCCAGATTAAGGGAGTTTATGTTCCACAATTTTACGATATTGTTTATAACCACGAAGGAAAGGTAAAAAAGAGGGAAATTAATAAAGGAATTTTTGGGCGGATTGAAAGAAGGAAGGCGGATGTAAGTAAAATCGAAACCTTTTCTTCCATATCCTCTCCATACATCCACTTCAAAAATTCCCTTTTGGTGGAGGTAGGAAGGGGGTGTGCCCGGGGGTGTCGTTTCTGTGCCGCAGGATACATATATAGACCCTGCAGGCTTTATAACAAAGATTCAATATTGAGGCAGGTGGAAAAACATATCGGAGAAAATCGGCATGTCGGTCTGGTGGGATCTTTGATCTCAGATCATCCGGATTTAGAAAATATCTGCTCTGATCTTTATCAAAGGAACCTTGAGATAGGAGTCTCCTCTTTCAGGGTGGATAAGATCAGTCCCGATCTGATGAAGATTTTAACCGACTCTGGCTTGCGCACCCTAACCATTGCTCCGGAGGTTGGATCGGATAAGATGTGGAAGGTGATCAACAAAAACATCTCCAGAGAGGATGTTTTAAAGTCAGCCAAGACCGCGACAGAGACTGGCATGGATAATCTAAAATTATATTTCATAATTGGACTTCCTTTCGAGGAAGAAGAAGATATTGATGGGATCGTTGATTTGATCCACGAGATTCACAAGGTTTATATACAGACTTCTCACTCTACCCATAAGGGGGATCCCATAAAGGTTAAACCCCACCACAAAAGAAGACTCATACTTTCCATCAATCCCTTCATCCCTAAACCCAATACTCCATTCCAATGGTGTGCCATGAATCGAGACAAGGAGCTTAAATCAAAGATGAAAAGGATCGAGACAAAAGTCAAAAATTTGAAAAGGGTGCATCTTGAGAAAAAAAGCATAAGGCAGGCGATACTTCAGGGAGTATTGTCTGTGGGAAATCGGAGGGTGGGGGAGGGTTTATTCTATCACATTCAGGAGAACTTGACCCTTTCCCAGGCCTGGAGAAAAGCAGGGGTGGATGTGGATTCCATAATCTTCAAAGAGAGAGATTTTGGTTCTCTTCTCCCCTGGGATATTGTCGATAGCGGAATGAACAAGGAATTTCTTAAGAGGGAATTTGAAGAGGCGAAAGAAATCTCGGAATCATACGCTAAAAAATCTAAACTTACTTCGGTGCAACAGACAAATAACCAGATCAAACCGTGAAAATAAAGAAAGCTCTCTTATTTGCGCTGGTTTTATCACTCAACACCTTCCATTTAGCTAAATCTCAGGAAAACATGGACAAAGCGCTGTGCCAAGCGGTGGATTATGCTCTTAATTTTGAATATGCGAACGCTTTAGTTTTATTGGATAGTCTTCGGCAAGAAAATTCAGAAGACGTAAGACCATACTTATTCAAAGCCGTGGTTTATATTCAACTTTTGGTAAATTGCAAAGATGTTGAAAAAAACAGAGTTCTTTTCTTTCAAAATATCAGTAAGGCTGAAAAGATTGCCAAAAAGTTAGCTAAAAAGAATGAGGACGATTGGTATGCCAATTTTTTTCTGGGGGGAGTTTATGGGTGGACGGCAAAATATTATCTGGATGCGGGTGACAAATGGGAAACTTTCATAAATGCGAGAAAAGCCAAAAGACATTTTGAAAAGACCCAGAAGCTGAATCCGGATTGTTTCGATGTTTACTACGGATTGGGGGTGTATCATTACTATGCCGGCACTCTGCCCAAACTGCTTCGTTTCTTTCTTCCTCTTTTTAATTTTGAAGGGGACGTTAAAGGAGGGATTAGAGAATTGAATTTGGCAAAAGAGAGGGGAAAGTATAGCGGAGATTTTGCCGCTTATGAATTAGTGCTCATTTATTTAAACAAGAAAGAAAAAAGAGAGGAGGGTTTGCAGCTGATTTTGAAGCTGTGCGAAAAATACCCTCAGAATTTCAACTTTCAACTCTTAGGCGCTCAATACTATCACTATCTTGGAGAAGACAGCCTGGCTCACTTGCCAATAGAGCGGCTGAAGTCCAAAATTCAGGATGAATTCTATGCCGAACTTAGTGATAACAAAAGGGCTGAGTGTCACCTCTGGTCGGGATTGATTAGCCTCTCCTCAAGTCAAAATGAAAAGGCCCAGAATGATTTTGAAACCGCTTTAAATAAGTGTAATTCCGACGCCTTAAAAAGCCAAGCCCACTATCTTTTTGGCCTATCTTTGAATGAACAGGAAAGATATGAGGAGGCTTATCAGCATTATTTGAAATCTTTGGAACACGAGGATTACTTCGGTTCTCACCATAAAGCCAAAGAAGAGATCAAAAAACTGAAGAAGGAAAAGTTGATCACCAAGAATTAGGAAACCATCCCTAACTATTCCCGACACAGATTTGATTTAATAGTTAAGATAGGGTGCAGCCTGCGGCAGGATTGAGGCGACATTTTGGTCCGAAAAAACCGGTCTAACCCTTTAGGTCAGGAGCTTGGGACCGAAATTTTCTTACCTCAGGCTTTCCACCTTGCCGGCCTTCAGGCAGCTGGAGCAGACATTGATGGTGGTTCGCTTTCCCTTGATGGTCACCCGCACCCTTTGAAGATTAGGTACCCATCTCCTTTTGGCCAGGTTGTGCGCGTGGCTGACATTGTGTCCATACAAAGGTTTCTTTCCGCAAATCTCACAAACTTTTGCCATCTTCTCTTTCTCCTCCTTTCAATCTTAAATCCATTCTTGGCCACTTTTCCAAAAATTTTATTTTACAGAACACTACTTCTAAACGATAATGCCAAGGGATCTATTGGGAAGAGATACCAATATGAGACTCTAATTTGAAAAACAGGCTATCCTTGGAATTCTTTGCGCAAGGCTTCCACTGCCTCTTTGGCTTTATCCTCAGCCACCATGCAGCTGACCGAAGACATGGAGGTGGATATGGTCTCAATATTGATTCCGGCTTTGGACAGGGCATTAAACATTCTTGCGGCGATGCCAGGAGTTTGGGCCAGTTGATGACCAGCAATTGATACCAAAGCTACAGACGAAGTATGGGAGACTTTCTCTGCACCTATTTCGCCTTTCATCTTCTGCAAAAGCGCATTGATCGCATCCAACTCGTTTTCTGCCACCGCAAATAAAATGTCGGACCGTCCTTTGTGGGGAATCCCTGAGACCACCAGTTCCACATTAAAACCCTGTGCCCCTAATTTTCCAAAAATCTCTGCCGCAATGCCGGGCTTATCTAGGACAGAATGCAGAGTGACCTTGGCTATGTTTGCATTGCTGGCGATATGAACATCTACCATGAATTTCCCTCCGAAGCATGTGTGAAAAAATATTATTCACCTACATGGATAAAAGCTACTATCATAATGAATCTACAAATTCTTTCACCAAAAGTCAAACAAAATTTCCCAGATGTCTGTGCAAATTAAAAATGTGTGGTTTTCTGCAAATTTAGGCCTTGTCCCAAAAGTATGTGATAGATAAAATACTTGACATTTTATAAAGATCGGATTTCTCCTGAGAAGAAGACAGATGTGGCTCCGGCCACCGGAGGTTGCCCGACATTAAAATTGCTGGGTAGCTCCCTTGAGTCGCAGCCCGACCTTCCTCTCCTCGGTCATGCTGAAGCCTGACACTCCAGATTCTTTGGGATTAATTTTACCACAGTCTCGATATGATAGGTGTGGGGAAACATATCTATGGGTTGGACTCTTTCTAACTTATAATACTCTTCACAAAGAATCTTTAAATCCCTGGCCAAAGTAGAGGGATTGCAAGAGACGTAGATGATCTCAGGTGCTCTCATCTTCAAAAGGGATTTCACCACATGTTTATGCAAACCAGCGCGAGGAGGATCAACCACCACCAGATCCGGGATTTCCTTGTCATCAGCCAATTTTGCTAAAACCTTTTTCACCTCTCCGCAAATGAACTCGCAATTTGTAACACCATTCAACTCTGCATTCCTTTTAGCATTTTCAACCGATTCCTCCACCGACTCAACTCCTGTTACCTTTCTTGTTTTTTGTGATAAGAATATGGAGATGGTGCCGTTACCGCAATATAAATCCAAAACCGATTCGTCACCCTGCAGATCTGCCGTGTCCAAAACTGTTTGATACAGTTTTTCAGCCTGATGAGTGTTGGTCTGAAAAAAGGAATTGGCAGAGATTTCGAAATTGAATTTGCCCAATTTTTCGGTTATGGTTCTCTGTCCACCCAAAAATTCCTCATATTCTCCAACAGCGATATTTGCCAATTTAGAATTTATGTTTCTAACCACACTTTTGACATAAGGGAAATTTGAAACCACCCGGGAAGAAAATTCATCCTTGAAGGGGAATTCGCCTTTGTTGGTGACCAAGTTGACCATAGTCATGTCGGTGTTCTTCCCTTCCCTTATCGCCAAAAATCTCAAGAAGCCCGAACGCTCTTTATAATCATAAGGAATCAATTTCTTCTCTTTGGCAAATCCTCTGACAAAATCCACTATCTGGTTTGCCCTTTCAGATTGAAGAAAACACTCTTTCAAATCGAAGACCTTATCGAATCTCTCTCTGGGATGAAGCCCCAAAATCAACTGTTGTTCTGGATCTGAGGTGTGAACCATACGGTTCATACCGGGGGCGAAAGCGTATTCCATCTTATTTCGGTAATAGAATATTTCATCTGAGCCTAAAGCGTCCTGGATGGGAAGGTCAGAAAACCCTCCGATATGTTTTAGGCTTTCTCGGACCTGTTTAGTTTTGAACTTAAGTTGCTCTTCATATTTCAAATCCTGCCAACTGCACCCACCACATAAACCGAAATGTGAACATAAAGGTTTTGTCCTCAAATCCGATTCTTTGACGATCTCTAAGATTTTTCCCTCAGCAAAATTGCTTTTTCTCCTGGTGATTTCAACCTTAACTATATCTCCCGGTAATCCACTTGCGGTGACCGGTTCAACGCCCACCGCTCCTTTAATCAAAACCACCAGCCCAGCTAACTTAGCCACACTTTTCCCCCCATAGGCTAAATCAGAGATTTCCAGCTCAACTATGTCTTTTTTCTTAATGGTTGTAGACAATTCAATCCTTTTCAGAAAAGAGACCGATACACACGCATTAAATGAAGTGTCATTGCGAGGAGCAGAGCGATGAAGCAATCTTAACGCACAGAGATTGCTTCGCCCCGATTTTATCAGGGCTCGCAATGACAATATAACAGGATTTGGTGTATTTGCATTAACATTGTAGTTGCTCGATCTATCGAGCATTAAGGAAAGCTCTCGTCGGGGCTCGTCCCGACACCAGACAAATTGAATGATGTCAACACCACGGGGCTTTTGACCTGAAACCAGTCTGGAGGAGTTTTGTAGCGGTCGCATTCATGCGACCCGTGTGGGCTCGATGAATCGAGCCCCTATAAGAAACCGTCAGGAGCGTGGGACTTTTGATCTACGACTTTCTCAGTACATAGATAACCCAGGGTGAAATCTTTGTTTCGTTCACCCATTCAAATGGTTCGTCCTCTCTGGCTAATGGTTTATAAGTTTCAATTAATTTCAAACCTGCCTTCTTATAAGTTTCCCGATAATCTTCATCAGGCCAGACAACATCCTCCACTGGCCTTTTATCATCTATGGCCGTTACGATTATTTTTACTTTATCTCCACATTTTGCGTCTTTGTTTTCTGGAAAGTCTTTCGTAGAAAATGATGCCCATTCATTTACATATATTTCCGGGGATGAAACCAGGTTCACGATACAGCCTTCACCTTTTAGCAAGCCACCCAATTTCTCGAATAACCTAATCTTCTTTTCCTCTGTAGGTATGTTGTCAAAAGTGAATGCAGATAGTATTAGATCGTAGGCACCCTTCTCAAACTGACTGAAAGCGACGTCTTTGATAAGAAGATACTCCCCCTTCGGATCGATTTGTCTTGCTTTCTTAATCATATCCTCTGCGATATCGACTCCGATGGTATCAAATCCAAGTTTTTGCATAAATCTTGTGGAGCGTCCCGTGCCGCAGCCAAAGTCGATGGCTTTTCTTCCTTTGACATGTTTAGAGATAATTTCAGGTAAATCTCGATACGCCAGATAATAAGTGCCGGGAAACTCTAATTTTGCGTAGGCTTCTGCACGCCGAGCATCTTCATACACATTCTTAAATTCCATAATTTGGTCACTATTCCCAAATGGTTTTTTGAAAGAGGTACGGGTCGCATTCATGCGGCCCGCACGGACTCAACCTGCTACTTTGCGACATACTTGTCGCTGACTAACTCGAACCATAGGCTGGTCGTATCCAATCCGTTCTCAGGTCTGCCTTCTTGCCTATGGAATCCAACACGTTTCGCCACTGACTGGGAACGAATATTCTCCGGATGAGCTCTCAAAGTTACTCGTTCTAATCTTAAAGAGTTAAAAGCCCATTGACATAGTAATTTTACCGAATCTGTTGCTATCCCACGACCACGTCCCCAAGGAGCAAGCCAATACATTATCTCCGCGACTTTTCGGTTTCCTTCTCTGAAAGCTAAGGCAATATTTCCTAATAATTCCATATTGTTGCGGTCAACAATGGCAAAACAAACGGCATCCGGGTTGCTATCAAGCGATTTAATTGCTTCCTCCGCCTGCTGTATCGTCAAATCCCTTTTTTCGTTAGTCCATTTGAAGACCTCTTCATCTCTTGATTCAACATACCAGGCTGAATCTTCGATCTTCCAAGGTCTGAGCAGAAAATTATCTGCATACAGTGTGACATCAGACCGCATTTGTCTTTAATCGTTAGTCTCGACAGTCGTAAGTCCGTTGCCTTGTGCACCTGACAAATGAATAGCATCAGTAGCGGTCGCATTGATGCGGCTTGTCTGTGTTCGATCCTTCGAAAAGCTCAGGATGGTGAGCAAAGTCGAACCATAAATCGAACTGCTACAGAATGTTGTCAGGAGCACGGGGCTCATAATCTAATACTCTTTGTCTGTGGCGGGG
>SMTZ1_10034989_pt1 | contig 12887 bp, 10 predicted proteins | sample DeeMarSWOR136_30_FD_25667 | JGI IMG/M metagenome (IMG submission 25667) | reverse complement strand
GCGTATGATGAAAGGGGCAATAGTGTAGTTGATCAACAAGCAGAACTTGTTTGTGAAGCTCCCTCTCCTTCCATGCCTCTTTATTTCTGGAACGACCCCCAAGGTGAAAGATATAGAGATATTTACTTCAGTGTTTATCCCAATGTTTGGCGGCATGGTGATTGGATCATAATTCATGGCGACACAGGTGGAATAACTTTCTTAGGCCGCTCTGATTTCGTCTTAAAACCTTCCGGAGTGCGCATAGGTCCAGCTGAAATATATAATGTTGTGGAAAAATTTGAAGAAATTATCGACAGCATAGCTGTAGGACAATACTGGAAGGAGGATCAACGTATTATCCTCTTTGTAAAACTTGCACTGGGATTGCAATTAACAGATAATTTGAAAAATAAGATCAAAACAGCTTTGCGCAAAGAAGCTTCTCCCCGACATGTTCCAGCCTTAATCATCGAAGCGCCAGATATCCCTTACACCTTCAACATGAAGAAGGTTGAAAGCGCGGTCTCGAACACAATACAGGGTAGACCAGTCACAAACAAGGACGCTTTAGTTAATCCAGAATCGCTCGATTTCTACGAAAGAATTTTTCCTGAACTTCAAAAAGAATAGTGCAAAGTTGCATATTTAGCTCAAAATGAAAACATCGATACATAATTCTCTTGATTTCCTTTAACCATTATTCCTCGATTTCTCATAGTGTCGTGGACTTTTCGCAGAATTTTTCTGTTCATTCCGAGTTTCTCCGGCGGAATTACGCTTTTCTTGCCAGCTAAACTTATATTACCACACACTGATAGACAGTGGCGATGCGTGCGTAAGCCTCGAATACCTCTAGTCCACTATAATACTTGAACATAACTAATGCACATGCCCAAAAACGTGAAATAACCGGAGGAATATGATGAGTAAGCTGTACAAATCCAAGGAACTTTTTGAAGAAGCAAGAAAATTAACACCAGGTGGTGTTCACAGCGCAATACGATTCTTTGAGCCTTATCCCATATTCATAGCGGAGGCAAAGGGCGCTAAGATCTACGATGTAGATGGCAACGAATACATCGATTACCACCTAGCTTTTGGCCCCGTGGTTTTGGGGCACGCGCCCTCTCGCGTGGTAACCGCGGTGACAGACCAGCTGAGTAAGGGAATAATCTTTGGTTTTTCCAATGAGTTAGAAATTGAAGTTGCTAAGAAAATTAAAACACATGTTCCGTCAGCTCAGATGATCAGATTTTGCAACAGTGGAACTGAGGCAACTTATCATGCCATCCGTGTTGCGCGAGCCTATACGAAGAGGGATAAAATTGTGAAGTTCGAAGGCGCCTATCATGGTTGGCACGATTACGTGTCTGTTAGCTCAAACCCGTCCTTAAAGGATGCTGGTCCAAGAGAATCCCCTGTATCTGTCCCTGATACTGAGGGACTGTCTAGAGAAACTGCTAAGAATACCATTGTTGTTCCATTCAATGATCCTGAAGTGATGGAGAAAACAATTAAAAAACAAAGAGGTAATATTGCTGCTCTTATAACGGAACCGATTCTTCACGGAAATGCTACATGTATAGTCCCCAAAGATAGATTTTTGAGGTTCCTGAGAGAAATCACTGAAGAAAATGATATAATATTAATTTTTGATGAAGTAGTTTCAGGGTTTCGCTATCATTTAGGAGGAGCCCAAAAGTTATTTAATGTAACACCAGATTTGACGACGTTTGGGAAAGCTATGGCAAACGGTTTCCCTGTTGCTGCAGTCTGCGGGAAAAAAAATATTTTAGAGATGTTCAAACCCACCGGAAAAGTTGACTACGGAGGAACTTTCAATGGGAACCCGGTAAGTATGGCTGCAACCTTGGCTACAATTAAGGAACTGGAAAAAGCAGACATCTGCCAAAGTCTCTTCAATCTGGGGGAAAGAATTAGAAACCAACTTGACGAAGTCATAGCCGAACTCAAGCTTAGAGCTCAAATCATTGGTTTTGGGTCGGTTTTCCAGCTTCTCTTCACAGATAAAGAAATTCACGACTATAGAGATGTGTTAGCCTCTGATACAAAATCGTTCGAGAAATTCCAAAAAGAAATGATGAATAGAGGCATATTCTTGATTCCTCAGGCAAACAAAAGGTGTCACCTCTCGGCTGCTCACACTAGTGAAGATATAAGATACACAGTCGAATGTGCGAGAGAAATTCTAGAAAACATGATATGAAAGGGTGCACTAAGATTTTTAGAGTATCATGAGCACTTTTTTGTGCGTGCAAACAAGGTTTGACATCTATGGTTAAGCTTAATGGAACCATTCTACGGTGACAAATGATGTTAGAATTTTTGAGTCACGATCAAATCAAAAAGATTCATTCTGCAAGCTTGAAGATTCTAGAGGATGTCGGCGTTGTAGTGTATGAGGATAGTTTTCTGAAGTTTTTGGCTGATTCTGGCGTGAATGTTGATTTTGGTAAAAAAAGGGTAAGAATTTCACCGAGTTTGGTGATGGAATGCATTAAGAAGGCACCCAAGCGGGTGATGCTGTATGCTCGTAACCCCAAATATGATGTGGAACTTGATGATGGAAAGATCTATGCTCATGCATTTGGCGGGGCTGCAACTGTAGTTGACCTAGACTCTGGAGAAGTTCGACCGTCCACTAGGAAGGATGTTGCTGATCTAACTAGAATAATAGATGCGCTGCCTAACATTCATACATGCACCATGATCGCTTTGCCTTGTGATGTTCCAGAACAAGTTCGTGATGTATACTGCACGGCAGAGCAATTCCAGAACACAGCTAAAAACATGGATGCAACACCGCTTAGCGACAAAGGTTTCCCCTACATGGTGGAGTTGGCGGAGACAGTAGTAGGTGGGGAAGAAGAGTTGAGGAAGCGCCCGATCATTACGTGTAGTTTCTCGCCAACGAGTCCCTTGAAGTTTTCCGATGATGTTGTAAAAATTATGGTTCAAGGCGCTAAGTTGGGTTTGCCAATGGCGGTGTTGCCTTGTCCTATGGCAGGAGCAACTAGCCCAGTAACGTTAGCGGGTAGCCTAGTTCAACAGAATGTAGAGACATTAGCTGGGTTGGTGATGATTCAGCTTGTGAACGCGGGGACGCCATTTATGTATTGTCCTCGTGTTTTTCCTATCGATATGCTATCTGGAATGACAAGCTCCGGCGTCGAGGTTGGATTGTTGTCAGCAGGTTGCGTTCAACTCGCCAAATATTATGGTCTTCCATCAGACGTGTATGGACTCGACACGAGCTCTAAAACATTAGATGAGCAGGTGGCGTTTGAGAAAGGGCTAAACGGAATCTTACCCGCTTTAGCTGGAGCGAATATGCTGTCAGGAGCTGGTTGTATTGAGGGTGCCATTACAGTAAGTTATGAGCAACTAGTTGTTGATGATGAAATTCTTGGAATGATTTTTAGGGCAGTTAGAGGCGTCGAAGTGGATGAAGAAAGATTGGCAATAGACGTAATTGCCAAAGTATCTCATGAAGCATCGAACTTCCTGCAACAGAAGCACACGCTTAAGCATTTCCGCCAAGAATATTATCCCCCAAAGCTTTCAGATAGAACTTCTCGTTCACGATGGCAAGAAATGGGCTCTAAAAACATAGTGGAAGTTGCACGGGAGAAAGCAAGAAAAATATTGGCGGAGCATCAGCCCGCGTCATTAGATAAAGATGTGGTGAAGGGAATCCAAAAAATATTGAAGAGAGCAACTAACACCTTGACATCCGCGAACACCTAAGGACTAAAATTGTTGCGTATGCCTTTTTTTGAAAAAGACTTAGACAGCGTCCTCAAAGACATAATGAAGCGACACAAAATATCGACTTTACCTTATCTTCGAGCCTCTTAATGTTTATGTTGACTACGCGACAAAATTTATCTCTGGCACGTGCATTTGAACCCGAGAAACAACATTCGATGGGGAAAAATGTGTAAAACAGCACACGATTTTTGATTGGACTTGAACCATTTTGGGTGCTGATCCCGCCCAGCCCATTTTTTGGGTTCTGAGTTTTCATTCTATGGTCTAGTTCCTGGATATCCCAAGTTTCAAGAATCGAAAGGGGTATGCGCATCTGAAAGATATAAGAGATTCATTGAAAATCTTAATAACGTGAGGCATATGACCTATCGGTTGAAAATTGAAACAAGAAATTTTGAAAAAATGGAAATAGCTAAGAAGTCAGTATCCGCTCGCTATACCGAGAGCATCACCGCGGGCCCGCCAACTACAGTGAGCGGGTTCTCTTTGTCAGTTTACTCTTCTGCATGCATTCAGAGAAACATTGCTTTTGTACCTTCCTAATCGAATGGAAATTCAAAACGCCATGCTGGAGGGACTTGTCTGGGATCTTTTTTGTACTTTTTGCGATCAACGAGTACAATATAGTCTCTGGGAAATTCTAAACTATATTGGTTGGCTGGTTTTACCATAGTTTCTTTTCGAGGGAAACTATATTCACGTGTTCAGGTTGTTGCAGTTTGTTTTGTTCGAATGTTCGTTCAGTTCGAATGTTAGAATGTCGGCGCATTATGACTTAGGTGGGAAGGCATGTGCGCGCATTTCTATGCCTATCACTGTAGACAGAACTCTTTTAAGAAAGAGACTTCAATGTTAGACTTCATTCGACGGAGGTTATTATGGTAAAGTTAGGGTTAAGAGTGATATTATGGAAAAGTCAGGTTTGAAAGAGGAGCTTTGGAGTGTCCTCGTAATAAATCCCAAAGAGAAACCAGGAAGGTTCAATCCGACCTTTGAACGAATATGTGAGGTGTTGGATGTCACCCTCCCTCAGACTCTTGTAAGAGAGACCATTGAAGAGATGGAAGAATATTGTAGGAGAGCTGGTTCTCTTTTGTCTAATAGAACCCCTATTACTACGAAACAAGGGGAACTCATACTTGATACCATAACTAAGAGATTAATAGAAAAGGAAGATTATATCGAAGCCGTCGAGAAAATAATCTCCCTCATTGACCACTCAGAGATATCATCAAAAGAGGCTGGATTACCGATATCAATGGAAAACGTTACCTTGATTTAGACAGCAATTATTCAGCAGCAAATCTTGGATATTCCAACAAGGAACTCGCCTTGGGATTGTTTAACCAGACATCCCAATTGGTTACTATGAAGGAGGATAGAGTTCAGATTCCAAGAGCCCGCCTTATCAAAACGCTCAGAACCATTATGCCAGAGGGACTCGATCAGTTCTACTTCCAGAACTCGGGTGGAGAGGCGGTTGATAAAAGCCTAAAATTCACTAAGGCATACACCCGTCAGACTGGAGTCGTCGCCATGTATAATTGCTTCCACGGAAGAACCCACGGCGCTGTCGCTGTGACTAGCAAATTAAAGTACAGGAAACCCTTTGGGCTAGATAAGCTAGATTGGGTCTACTTCGTGCCTTTTAACGATATCGAGGCTGTGGAGGAGAAGCTGCAAAATGGAAGTGTTAAAATTGTTATTCTTGAATTGGTCCAAGGAGAGGAGGGGGGTATCAATCCAGCTAATAAGGAATATGCCAGAGATCTTAGGAAGTTATGTACAAAACATAATGCGCTATTGATCGTGGATGAGGTTCAGACAGGGTTCGGTAGAATCGCAATGAAAGAAGGACAGTGGTGGGCCTCCGATTACTACGGTATAGTCCCCGACCTGATGGTCATAGGAAAATCCTTCGGTGGTGGCTTCCCTGTTACCGCCGTCGTGACTAATAAGAACATTTCGAGTGAGATGAAAGCAGGATACGATGGTTCAACCTTCGGAGGCAACCCACTTGCCATGATCTCGGCCACTATCGCGATACAACAAATGAAGAAGCAGAATATCACAAAAAACGTAGCTGAGCGAGGAAAGCAGCTCATGGAGGGATTAAGGGATATACACACTGACTTGATCAAGGCGGTTAGAGGACTAGGACTCTTCATTGGCGTCGTCTTCCAATCTAAGCTGCGTGTCACGAAGTTTCAGAAAGAGTTAAAGAAACTTGGGGTCAAGTCCTCATTATCAACAGATAACGTTGCGAGGTTCTTACCACCACTCATAATCAGTGAAGAGGAGATAAATTACGTTCTAGATAAAGTCAAAAAAGCCGTCACTAACATGAAATAAGTTGATTGGTCTGCGCGCGCATAATGGTACAAAACATTTCGGCCTTTTTGCCGCGCTTACGACCGCAGACTGCATAAGCATGAAGTTTTGCCCGCGCTGTATGTGCGGGGCTTATGCCCACATTAGATCGTTGATTAGTAGATCTAACATCGAGTCTTTACGTCTTATTCTCTTAACTGTTCTATCTGCGGTTATCATTACCACGCCCGATCTCTGTCTCCCGTTATACTGACTCATTTGTTCCAAGGTATAGGCGCCTACATCTAAAAATGCAATTATATCATCGGGTTTTGTGGATTTGGGGAATAGTCTATGTCTAGGCAATCTGACCAACAAGCTTCTTATTTTTCTGCGGTATTTTTGTAGACCGGGTATTTTTTTGAGTAGAATGTTCATTGTTGCCTCTCCATCCATATCGAAGAAAACATCTTCACCATCGCATAGCGGGCCAGCCAACCTGAACGGTGACACATGTTCCTTGTCCGACTTATTTGCAACAATTGTATGAAAGTACCATTTGAAGTTGACGGCATCTAACAGAGTATTGAAGCCTGCATCAATTGCTAACCATGCGGTGCCACCACGAATTTTTATGTTTTGGACTGTTGTTAACAAGATTGTAACATCTCCAACTACGCGTCTACCTGGTTCTACAACTATCTCGATGTCTGATCCCATTTTGTCTTTAACAATTGGCACTACCGTCTCAGCAATGTCATGTTCATTTATGGTCGCACGCAAGTATTCCGGAAGTTCAGAAGGGGCCTCCCCCTTTACGTAGTTGATAGGTATGCCCCCACCTATATTGACATGCTCGAGTCTCTTACCAAGTTGTTCCTCTATCTCGATGGCCTGAGACACTAAAACTTTTGTTCCGGTTCTGAATTGCTCCAGAGCAGTTGTTTGAGAGCCAATGTGCATATGTATGCCAACTACACTAATCAACTCACTATGTGAAGTAGCCAGCTTGATTGCTGCTGGAATCTTTTGAGGTAACATACCAAACTTTGATTCATGTGTGCCGGTTACAAATCCTGGGTGCGAGTCTGTTCTTGTTCCGGGAACTATGCGGATGGCGATATTGGCTTTCTGATTGATCTTGCTACACAATTTTACAATTCTTTCTAGTTCGAAAATTGAATCGATGTTAATGCTTTTTATTCCGAGTCGGATTGCATACAAGAGTTCTTTCCTAGTCTTCGCCACACCATTCAAGATTATCTGTTCAGGTCTAAATCCGGCAATAATGGCTTTGAATAGCTCCCCCAAGGAATTGACTTCAACCGAACATCCCCCTTTCTTTATCACATCAAGGATAGCCAAATTTGAACATGCCTTACTTGCATAGTGGATGTTCGTTTTAGTATGATACTTGCGAAAAGCTTCGATCACTGAATGAACGTTGTCCCTTGTTCGTTTCTCGGAAAACACAAATAAGGGTGTGGAATGTTCAGAGGCCAATTCTATCACATCTATCTTATCCATGTGAAGGTGACCATTCACATTTTCTAGATATCCAGATATTTCCCATGGACGCATCTTTTCCAACCAACGTGCGCGTGCATACAAATCTAATGAGGTGTTCTGGATCTCCTTTAAATCGTTTCAGGTGGTTTCAGTTGTACGTTGCCATGCATACACACGTGTGCACGTATTAGAGGGTTTCTTCGAGCATATTAATGAACTCCTCAGCCTGCTCCATCCCCTTCTCCCAAAAGGTGACATTCGTAATATTAAAGCCCAATTCGGCACCAAGTTCACGGGGAGACCTACTGGAACCTGCAGCCAAGAGCCTTTTCAGCTTGGGGACGAAGCTCTCTCCTTGTTCCTTGTAGAGCGGGTACAGAGTGAACACAAAGAGTTGGGCAAACACATATGGATAATTGTAGAAGCGATAGTTTGCCATGTAGTAGTGTGGTTTCATCGTCAATTCCCACTTCATTACGTCCAACCAATTAACAGAATCACTGTAGATTTTATCTCGCGCTGTGGCCCACAATTTGGCAACAGCTTCTCCATCGAAGAACTCGCCTCGCTCCATGGCCTCATACATGTTTTGTTCAAAAAAACCCGTGCAGAGACTTGGAAAGTTGCCATACCAAACTCGTCAAGTATTCTGGTAAGGATTGGTTGTTTTTCATCTTTTATCTTGGTTTTGGAAAGCAACTGTTCAGTTAAGAGCAGTTCGCCAAATGTACTTCCAGTTTCTGCAATGCAACTTCCTATCTCGTAGTTACTCGGTTTCTGACAGCATGTGTGGCGCTCTTCTCAGTATTCTTTCGAGATAGTGTTTATACTCTGCCGGTACTGGGTCTGTGACCAACGATGGATTTTCAGCAAGGAGGTTCGCCAACGCGATGTTTAAAAAGACCAATGCTTCGCCAACGCTCATAGATGCCCTGCGTGCAGCTTCGTTAAGTTGCTTAGCGATATCATCGATTGAATCCGCTGAGTACATTGAGGGTAAAAGTGTCTCTCATTTCCAAAAGTTCAAGGAGACCCTTCGCATCCAGTCTCCCAATCTTGCCATGATACGTATCTCGTATTTTTTTGCTTCAACTACCATAGACTTTAGTTTCTTTTGAATCAAAGCGAGACTAGTACTCTCAACAAGGTGTGAGAGATCCCAGGTCATCTCATCTTTAGGCATAGTTGATCAGTCCAACCAGTTCCCAATTTTGTCAGCGTCTTATTAAAATATGCGATGCACGAGCATTTAACGACCATGTTGCGCCTGCATGTAGCGTTCATATTTCTCTTGTTTGAGGCTCTTCAGCTGTGCGCGCATTTATGAGTGCACACATAAAAAAGAGAGGAAATTGCGGGGAGATATCCGCCCGCCAAAACTAGAAATAGAACACAATAAATAAAAATCATCCATTCTATATAACTGAAGAAACACAGACATGAAGTGATGAGAAATGGTGGGTTTCGAAAAACATGGTTTAATGCCGTCGTTTCGCGTTTTCTCTGAAGACGCGCTTGACGCGATTCATTTAGCTTCCCTCGAAGTCTTAGAAAAAACTGGTGTCAGAATTCATCATGGCGAAAGCATTCTGAAAATGTTGAAAGATAATGGTTGTACAGTTGATTTCGAAGAAGGCGTAGTCCAATTTCCATCCTACGTTGTTGAGGAAGCGGTGAAGAAAACTCCGAAAACTTTTTTCGTTTATGGAAGAAATCCGAAGTATGACTATAAACTGGATGGAAGACACGTTTACTTCACAACTGACACTGAAACAACCAACACAGTTGACCTTCAGACTGGAGAATGGAGACCCTCAACTCTAGATGACTTGGAAAAGTTAACGAGAGTTACAGATGCTCTGGATTCCTATGCTTCGGGCGGTCACCTCACAACAGCTTTAGACAAACCGAACAATGTCCGTTGCTTGTACGATTACGTTGCTGCTTTGAATAACACAGAGAAACCTTGCGGTTGGTCTGTTTATCCACCTGAACTAGCAACGCAACTCACTGACTACCAACTTGAAATAGCCACCGCGGCTGCTGGAAGCGAAAAGAAACTTAAGGAAAGACCCATAGTAGATGGAAGCTTCTGCACAGAATCACCACTTAAGTTTGAGGGACGATACGTCGAAATCACCTTAAAACTTGCTAAGCTTGGGTTTCCCTGCACGGTTGCAAGCATGCCTCTTGGCGGAGCCACTGCACCCGTAACATTCGCTGGTTGCCTTGTCATGACAAACGCTGAGATTTTGAGCGGTATCTGCACCATTCAACTTGCAGCTCCGGATACCCATACAAGCGTTGGCTATATTATGGGAAACTTGGACATGAAGACTGGTTTGTGGGGACAAGGACCAGAGGAAGGACTTCTATGCGCTGGCGCAGTTGAAGTCGCTAGACACTATGGGTTTCGCGTAACTGTCAACGGATTTAATGCCGCCTCCAAAATGTCTGGAGCACAGACAAGCTACGAAAAGACATTGAGCACAATTCTACCCGTGTTAGCAGGAGCCGACGTCGTCTATGGAGCTGGCAGTCTACAGGGAGGAATGGCAGCCTCCTTTGAGGAGCTGGTAATGGATGACGAAGTTTGTAGAGCTGTGTGGAAGGCGGCTCAGGGAATACAAGTAAACGATGAAACGTTGGCCGTAGACGTGATTAACAAAGTGGGTTCTAGCGGTCACTTCCTTGCTGAAAAACACACTTTAAAACATTTCAAAGATGTGCTTTTCTTCCCTGAACTAACAGATAGACAAAGCTACGACGCTTGGAAGAAAACGGGAGGAAAAAGCATGGTTAAGCGGGCTAGGGAAAAAGCAGAACAAATCCTGAAAGACCATTGGCCAACACCACTGGATAAGGATGCCCAAAAAGAAATTTCTGAAATAATCAGTAGAGCAGAAAAAGAACTGCCGAAGAGCACTTTGTGAGAAAAGCTACACGATTTCAGCTGAGTTGCTTAGCGATTCTTTTGCCTAAAGTCTTCGCCATCTCCAGCTCTGTTTTTCCTACGGGTTTGTCTCCTCGAGTGATGGCTATGCTTCCGATCTGTTTCATGCCGTGAAGTTCAAAGAAGCTACTGATGGCTGATAGAGCTAATTCTTGACCGGATTCTTCTGCCACTGCGACAGCTACACCTATCTTACCTTTCAAAGATTCAGGGGTATACAACGGATTAGTTCGATCAATAAAGTCTTTCACCACCCCAGTTACGTTCCAGTAGTATGTTGGCGTACCAATGATTAAAACATCTGCTTCTTTCAATTTCGGATAGAGTTTTTGCATGTCATCTTCAATTTTACATTTTCCTGTTTTTTCACAAAATTCTCCGCAACCAGCGCAATGTTCAATGTTAAAGTTGGAAAGTTGTATTATTTCTGTTGTCACATTTTTGTTTTTATCCACTGCCTCTGCGACAGCCTCAACTAGTTTGTAAGTGTTCTGTTTGCGGGGGCTCCCAATTATTGCGAGAACCTTCACCAATATTCTTTGCCCTCCTAAACTTGAAGTTTATTCGTTGATACCTAGATATTCATCTTTTGGTTAATTGCTGATATATTGAAAGTCTAGTGTGTGCACTTGGCTCCAGTGGCTGCATGAAGCCTCTTCTGTTCTTAGTTATTGGCTTATTGCGTGCGCAAAGCCCATTAAGGCTATGGAGACAAAGTAGTGAGGATCCATTGGAAATAAATTCCCACGGAAGCCACAGTTACAAAGATGATGGCTAATATAATCCAATATTCTGTAAACCATTTGCTTGCGCTAGCCATTTCCTTCATTAGCGCGTGCGTATGGTGTTTTCGCTTTTCCGTAAACCATTTGCTCGCGCTAACCATATCTTTCATTAGGTTCGTGTAGCCCTTTCTCTTTCTCCTAGTCATGATTCATCATGTTATCTCTACAAACATTCTTTAAATGTCATCTTTCCAAAACCGACATATTTCGCGCGTGTGTCTATTCTTAATAAAGATTCTGATTTCATAATCGTTTTATCTCCTTCGCATCTCACATTAAGAACGACTTCGAGGAACAAAGTGGAAGTGATTGGTTTGACTAGATCTGAAGTTTCAGAACCGAAGTGGCTGACGGCGGATATGAAAAAGGCTTTTGATCATAAGGTGCGTGCTTTGCCCGGTGGGTTGCGGTTAACTAAACTTACTTCGAAGCGGAAGAGGTCTTAGTTGTTTAGTATTTGATTCTGTGTGCGCGCAGGGTTGAGTGTGCGGCGCGTGTGTGTGCAAGGTTTGGTAGCCCCTTTATTTGTTTTCAAATATGTTTTTTTGTTTTTTGTTTTTGCTTAGTGTGTGCATGTAGGCTAGTTATGATGTGTGTTTAGTTGTAACTAAGCTTCTGGGCAAATAGTTGGTTCTGAAGTTTTCGTTGGTTTTATATTGTTGAAGGTTGCGAGAATAATCGCGGGTCTTATTGTGGATGAGGGTGAAAAAATGTTTTCGGAGCTATATTTTTTATTTAATTTGGTTGTTATGGTTTCGTATACGTTTAGGCATTATGTTTTCAGTTTTGCTGCATTAAAGCATCGTTTTGAAGAGCCGTTTGTTGAGAAGAAGGTTTTATTCGAGTTTCCGTTTGTTTCGATTCTTGTTCCTGCTCATAATGAAGAAAGAGTGATTGGACGTCTGTTGCAGAGGCTTACCGAGTTGACGTATCCTAAAGATAAGTTTGAGGTTATTGTGATTAATGACCACAGTGAGGATGCTACGAGTCAAATTGTTAAGTCTTATGTTTTGAGGTGTCCGGGTTTGATTAGGGTTGTTAATCGTGTTTAGGGGCACATATAGCTGTTAGAATTCATGGAACATTATTTAATAAGTAATTGAATAGTGAAACAACAAGTAAGCAGTACTTGTTTGTGCATGCATGGAACGGTGAGAAACTGTGATTAAAACATTTCAAATAGGTGCATTTGTCTCTCTGTTGATGAGCTTTCTAATACTCCTTCATCAATACTTCTCTTACGGAATCTGGTTTCAGATAAGTGATATCCATCACGAAACCTTCTCAATTGCCTTATTCTCTCTTGGTCTGGGCATCCTGCTTGGGTCCGTTGATAGAACAAAGAAAAGTTAATTCCAAAGCGTAGTTCGTGGGCATTGTGTGTGGGGATTAAATTTAATCCAAACCCAAACCCAAAGTTAAAATTTAACCTTTCTCTCTCTCTACTCTTCTCTTTACTTTACTTAGCTACACGCACCTCTCTACTCTGCTCTCTACACGCATGCATGCTAGGATAACATTGATGACTCGGTAGAATATGGATTTTGAATTCATAA
>SMTZ1_10014052_pt1 | contig 12887 bp, 9 predicted proteins | sample DeeMarSWOR136_30_FD_25667 | JGI IMG/M metagenome (IMG submission 25667) | reverse complement strand
CACCCAGGCATCGCAATGTTCGGTGAGGCCCAGGGCTGCCCTGTGCCTCGTTCCCCATTCCTTTGGAAGCCCGTCGGCGGAACTCAGGGGGAGATAACAGGCCACCTGTGCAACCCTCCCCCTCTGAAGGAGCATAGCCCCATCATGCAGGGGGGAATCCTTTTGGAAGATGCTCATAAGGAGTTGGGAGCTCGGTTCAGCGTCCAGTTGAACACCACCTGTCACGAGTTCCTCCACCCGATCCGTGCGCTCAATGATGATAAGGGCACCAATCTTCCGCTCCGCCAAGGAGAAGACGCCTTCAACGAAATTCGCCATCCAATCTTCTGTCCCGGAAACAGCGCGCAACCCGATGATCTTAAGTCTCCGATTGGAAGAGGATGATGAGCAGTATAACCAGTACCTGCCAGAAGATCTGAAACACCCAGGTGGTGAGGAAAAGCCCCCAGGACCGAGCTATGGTATAGACGACCCCCAAGGCCAGGAGGCCTACCAGTGCTTTGAGAGCCTTCGTTCCCGAGAACCAGATGTACAAGTGATAGGTCAGCACGGTGAGAAAAAGAATATCCAGCACATCCTGGTATCGCAGATGGGCTATGATTCCAAACGGATTCATGGCAATTTCGTCGGTGCCTCGATACTCTAGACCCCATCGGGGATGAGGCTCAGCAGAGCTCTGTTCCATCCGTCAGGGCCGATTCCCTCAGCTTTAATGAGGTTCGGCAGGGAAATCCTTCGATCGTGCTCTCCCCTGTAATTTCGCACAAGAACGGGGTAATCGACTCTCTCGAGCATGGGGAAGTCCACAGGGCTATCGCCCAAAGCTGTGGTGATGATATTGCCCAACTTCCGCCGGTAGAGCCCCTTGAGCATTTCTACGGCTCTACCCTTGTCGTTTTCCCCCATCAGGTGATAAAACCTCCCCTGAGCACAGTGAAGTCCTCTCTCCCGTATTGAACGAAAAAGTGCCTCGATTTTTTCCTTGCCTCCGTGAAAGATAAAAGTCTCATCGAATTCACGCCTCTTGGCCAACTCCGCCTCCTCCCCGCTCAACCCGGTGACTTCCGTTACTTCCGTTACGGTCATGTCCCCGAAGCCCTTGACATTAAAGCCATCCCTTCGAAGGTCTTCCAGTGCTCTTCGTAAAACCGGGTATGGGGTCCCCAAGACCAGTACGAAATACCCTTCGATGGTTTCCGTCTTGGGCCATACACTGCGAACATCGTCCTCCTCGAAGTAAGAAAGAGGCACGAAGATCCCGCCTCCGTTTTCAGAGATGAATGGGTGGTGGTTTCCGAGCCTCTTCCTCCAAATCTCAATCTCTGCCCTGGTTTTGCTCGAGCAAAACACGAGGGGTATACATTTTCCCCTGAGCAGTTCGAGGGCTGGCATAGCCGCCGAAAAAGAGTATGTTTCATGGTCGAGAAGGGTTCCATCGAGATCGGTGAAGACTACAGGCTGGGATACCACCACGTTACCCTCGCCCCCTGGGCCTGATCCGCCATCAAGGCATCATCTGCGGCGTTGCCTTTTGACGGCTTCGTAAAAAGTCCAACTGCTGCGTTACGCTTCATCTTTCGTCATTGCGGCGTACTGGTAAGTACGCCTCACTCCTCAAGATTCACAAGCCTTGCGTTTGACGCTTTTTACTTTGCCGTCCCATTTTTGATTTCTTATGAGCTCATCAGTTCCGATACCTAAATTAGACGGTGGATTTTGGCTGGGCATCCCCTCACGTTCTATAGTGTGGATCATAACGCGGATTCATTTGCATCGCAAGGGCGAACCCTCTCAAGGGACATCATGCCCGAAAATCCTTTGGATATGGACATCCCGGAATCCATCAAAGAAAACCTCTTTCGCTACAAGGCAGACATTCCCTCTCTGGAGTACGCAAAACACTATCTGGAGGAAAGGGACTATCCCCCTCAGGGCAAGCAGTTGGTAATTACGATCCTCGACAGGAACGAGGATCCGGAGGCGCTTCGTTCAACGGTAATTCAGCTGGCAATGACCAATGTCTTGAAAGAGATGTTTCTCGGAATCGATAGAGATCACTTCCGCGTCCAGAAGATCATCGTAAGCGATCAGTCAGATCTGGACATTTCAAAGACCAATAGGGGTTTGCTTTATACCGTCAATGATGTGCTTACCAACATGCTGGGAGAGGCCGATCATCCCGAGATATTCCATTTACACTTCGATACCGAGATCAGTGAGATAATATATGAGTATCTCAGAGATCCCTTCAAGATGAGGAAGGAGGAAAAGGGCAGTCCGATTCTCGGCAAAGGGATGAATATGGCGATTGGCTCCCTGGTTTCCTCAGATCCTTCAGCGGATGGAAGAAGGGACGAGGATATTGTTTTAGCTTACATGGATGCGGAGAACAAGGAGGTAAACTACAGAGATCCGTTTCTCCTTGGTGCGCCGCTGATTTACGAGGGGTCACCTATTTTGTTCAGCAAGGCGGCCTTCAGGAGATCCTCGGTGTTCCCCTGATAAGCATGCTCATCTATAAGGGCCTGATCCCCCTTAAAAAACCCATAATCTATCCCCTCTCCGGCGAAATTGGGATAGATAGAAATCTATTCTGGTCAATGAGAATCGCAAAGAGATATGGAGTCGAGACAACAACCCTTCTTCAACTGTTCGGAAGAGATGAAAAAGGCAACACCATGCTCCCAGAGGAATGCTTTTTGCAAATAGATCTCGGAATTAACATGGACCAACCTATAGCCGAAGGCAAGCCTGCAAAAGAAGTTCTCCGGGGGGTCAGAAGGATGTCAGAAGATATCATTCACTCCACCTTCCAGATTATGGGCAAAGGGATTAGAGAGGCCTGGGGTTCTTGCGAGGAATTCCTGGAAATGTTCAAGGAATTTCAGATATACAGTATAGAACGGTGGATGCAATCCCATGACAACATGCTTATTACCGGGGGAGTTACCCATGACCAACTGGGGAGAGTTGTCCGTGGGGTTGTAAGAGAGCGCGCCGAGAACCTTTTCGTGGAAAAGAACCTTTTTACGAGGGCATGGCGGAAACTAAGAGAGGCCTTAATTCCCGCCGATGAGGGATTCATGCCGCCGATAAACATGATCAGGGACACCATGGGAAACAAGTTCGAGGACCTGAGGGAAAGGCTCATACAAAAGGCAGAAAGGATTTGTTGAAAGCATGAAAAAAGCTATCGTCATACCTACCTATCTTCCCATTAAAAAGGATACGGACGTATCTAAACTCGAGGGGATCCAGCTCCTCCAACGGGCAATTAAGAGCCTGGATATCCTGGAAGATCGGAATTTCGTGCTGGTCCTCCCATTCTGCCTCGATATTAAGGAGGGGGATTTCCGGACCGTTCTCTCCCGAACCGATGAGAAGGTCAGGCAGGTAATGAGTGACTCGATAGGGACTATTCCGGCCGTGATCTTCACTCGGAATAATCTCATGCGTTTCAGCCAATACATCGAGGAAGGCCGTTTCAAGAATGTGTTCCCTCACCTGGACCTCTGCGACTACCCGAAGATTCGCAACAGCGGCCTCATCGTGGCGCAACTTTTGGGGGTCGATGCCCTCCTCTTCATGGACAATGATGAGGTCATCAGGGATCCGAAGTTTCTCTCCACCGCGGAGGAATTCCTCGACCAAGACCACAATGGAATTCGCGTAAGCGGAAAGGCCGGCTTCTATATCGAACCCGACGGATCCATTCTCCTGAAGGGAGAGAACCCATGGTGGAAAGTGTCCTGGAACAAGATTTCCCTTATGAACCGCGTTTTCCAAGGCGCCATTGACTCAAAATCGAGATTGGTCCGTTCCCCCATTATTCTGGGAGGTAATTTACTCATCCACAGGGCCCTCTTTGAAAAGGTGCCCTTTGATCCCTTTATCCCGAGGGGGGAGGACATCGATTACCAGATCAACGCCGAGATCTTCGGATTCCATATCTTCTTTGACAAGGACCAGAATGTTCACCACTTGCATCCGCAAAGAGGAGGGACCTTTTTCCTGGGAGAATTGAAAGGCGATATAAAACGCTTTCTCTACGAACGGGCAAAGGTTAGAAGATATCCGGAAATCCACCTCGATCCCTACCCCGGTTACTTCCTCAAGGGCGACTTCAGGTTGAAGGCAATACTGACCCTTTTGCTTTTTGCCCTTGACCACCTTATTCACCTTGATTTCAAGGGATTGGGCTTTGTACTGAGGGAATTAGGATCCGTTTTCGATGATCCGGAGGACGTACCGGGAAGATATTTTCGATTTCAGGGGGAATGGGAGACTTTTATGAGGGAGCTTCCCAAGACGGAGCTGAAAAATACGGTGAGGGAGTGGGGATATAACCTAAATATGACGGGATAAAAGGCAAACGAGCAGAGGGAGGAGAGTTTATGCACTATGACACCGCCTTGCGGGCATACGCGTCCAAACGAATTGAGGAGATAGAATCGGCGGAAATCCTGGTCGGAATTCCCTGCTACAATAACGAGAGGACCATCACCCATGTGATCCAGATGGTCACACATGGCCTGGCAAAACACCATCGTGACCGAAGGGCCGTGATCCTCATCGCGGACGGGGGATCTACTGACGACACCCGGGAGGTGGCCAAGGAATTTCAGATTAAACCCTGGCAGGAGAAGCTCATAACAATCTATAGGGGTCCAGCGGGTAAGGGAACCGCCCTCAGATCCGTGTTCGAGACCGCCGAGAGGCTGAAGGTTAAGGCATGCGCTGTGGTGGATTCGGACCTCAGGAGCATCACCTCGGATTGGATCAAATACCTCATCGACCCCGTTTTGGAGAAGGGATACCAGTTCGTATCTCCCATTTACCTCCGGCACAAGTATGACGGGACCATCACCAACAACATCGTATATAACCTTACCCGTACACTGTACGGCAAGCGAATGCGACAGCCCATCGGTGGTGATTTCGCCTTCTCCCGGGACTTGGCCAAGTTCTATGCGGAGCAGGATGTCTGGGAAACTGAATGCCATAACGCAGGGCTTCAGGATTTGCCAATCCAACCTGGGGGTTAAGATCCACGATGCCAAGGATCCAGGACAGCACCTGGGGCCGATGTTTCGGCAGGTGATCTGGACCATATTCTCCCTCATGGAGCATTATGAGAATTACTGGAAGGGAATCCGAGGAAGCGAGCCCGTGGAAATCTTCGGACACGAAAACCACGTTGAGCCCGAGCCTGTAAACGTAAACTTAGAGGGGATGATCGAACATTTCAAGGTCGGGTTCCGTCAATTCTCGACATTTTATAAGGAGATCTTCTGCGAGGATTGTTTTGAGCAGGTTCGAAAGACGGCACACCTCAGACCGCAGAGATTTCACCTCCCCACCGATACGTGGATTCAAATACTTTACGAGCTGGCGGCGACTTTCCACACCTGGAGCGTTAACCGCAACAAGTTGATCGACCTGATGACGCCCCTTTATTACGCCCGGGTGGCATCCTTCGTCCGACAAACCTGGGAGATGTCGTCGGAGGAGGCCGAGAGGTTGGTTGAAGAACAGGCCCAGAGCTTTGAGGGACACAAGGATTATCTCATCACGGTGTGGGACGAGAAATACCGTGCAATGGCGGCGTCGGGCGTCAATTGAAACGATGAAAGTGCGTGAGCTTCGAGCTGCATGAGCCGTCCCAGGGGCTCGTGCTTCCCCTTCCCCCTCCGCATGGCTTGAGAAGCCATCATCTTCCCCCGAAGGGGCACGTCAGCTTCCACTATGAAATCAAGCGTCGACAAGGAGGATCTGGAAAATTCCAGAACCGTATGGTAAATATCAGCTCGTATGGACGATTTGGAGTTCCCTTTCGTCCGCTATACGGAGCATATCAGCTGAAATCCTCGAAATAAAGTAACGGAAGGTTTTTCGTATGAGGTCACATGTGCACCCATGGTAAACTACCTAATAGATGTAGCCCGCAATTTTAGAGTCGCGGATTTCTTCGATATCGCGATAATCTCCATCCTGGCTTACGCCGTATTAATCTGGTTTAGGAGAACCGCATCGCGATTTGTGCTCATCGGAATCAGCATCATCGGGTTGGTATATATCCTTGCCCGTGTCTTTGACCTCTACCTTACTGTCTTTGTCTTCCAAGGATTCTTTGCCGTTCTCGTCATCGTCTTGATCATAATCTTTCAGGAAGACATTCGACTGTTTTTTGAACGGCTGGCACGGTGGGGGAGCATGAGAAAAAGGTGGTCTTCCGTGTCGTCACGTGAACATATCGACGTTCTAACCCAGACAGTGACAAATCTTGCTCACAAGCGATTCGGAGCCTTGATCGTCCTTACGGGTGCCGATCATCTGGACCGACACCTCAAGGGAGGCACCCTTTTGGAGGGAAGGGTAAGTGGAGCCCTCCTGGAAAGCCTCTTTGATCCCCATTCAGTAGGTCATGACGGAGCAGCCGTCATTGCGGATGACCACGTTGTCAAGTTTGCCTGCCGTTTACCGCTCTCCTTGAGTACGAGAAAGATCGCCAATCTGGGGTTACGGCACACAGCAGCCCTCGGTTTAGCAGAGCGCTCAGATGCCCTCGTTATCGTGGTATCGGAGGAGCGCGGCACAATCACCGTCGCCAGAGAAGGACGACTCAGAAAGCTGGATAACATCGATCAGCTCAGAACAGCGCTTGAACATTTCTACCAGCAAAGGGAACCCAGGGCCAAGAAGAAAAGTTGGTTCCGTAGGTGGGGAAAGAATTATTTGGAGAAGACTGTAGCGGTTTTCTTTGCCTGCGGGCTGTGGTTGGCCTTTGGGTATCAGGCCGAAAGCATAAGACGGGGATTTGCCGTCCCTATTGAGTACCGAAATCTCCCACCTGATTGGTTCATCGAAGAGCCCAGATTAAAAGAGGCGACGGTGACATTTATGGGCTCAGGACAGGCATTTGAACTGTTAAACCAGCAAACCTTAAAAATAGTGCTGGACATGTCAAAAGTCCAGGAGGGGAAACAGGAACTGATTCTCAAGCCCGATCAAGTGCGTCATCCCTCCAATCTCTCGGTTGTGGGGATTGAGCCGAGCAAGATCGGGCTCAAGACCCACAAGATGGTCCCCCTTGAAGCATCTATCAAAGTCCAGACCTCTGAAAAACTCCCACCTGGACTTGCCCTCCGGCGAATTGTGGTCAATCCCAAATCGATTCAGGTCATGGCCCCTCCCAAGGGGAAAAGGCATGTTCAAATCCTGACAGAACCTATCAGCCTTAAAGACATCACCACCACATCCACCCTTTCTCCAAAACTCGTGCTCCCCCCGGACACTCGGTTTGTCAATGACAAATCCCCCACCGTCCAAGTCACCATTGAGGTTGATGAACGAAAATCGCCAAATTAGATAGGTATTGTGGATAGGATCAATTTCATTACGCTCTCCCATACATTTCCGTCATTTCAAGCAGCTTGCAGGCCACATCGGGTGTTAACAGATCCGGTACAAGCCGCCATTCCCAGTTTCCCTCCACGGTGGCCGGTCGGTTCATTCGTGCCTCCTCTCCGAGACCGAGAATGTCCTGGATGGGGAAAATGGCCGTGTTTGCAACGGACATCATGAGCAGCCTGATCAGTTCCCAGTGAAGCTCCTCTATTGGGACATCCCTTCCGAGATAGCGGAGGAGCCTTTTCTTATCCTCGGGGGCTTCCTCCCCTTCAAACCAACCCCTTATCGTATTATTGTCGTGAGTCCCGGTATACGCCACACAATTTTTCGGAAGGTTATGGGGTATGTAGGGATTTGTGGGTAAATCCTCACCAAAGGCAAAGAGGAGTACCTTCATCCCCGGAAGCTCGAAGTGATGCATGACTTCCCTCACATCCGGGGTGATGATGCCCAGGTCTTCGGCCACGATGGGCAAGAAGGGAAACTTCCTCGTAAGCCGATTGAGAAAGTCCATGGCAGGGGCTTCGACCCACTTTCCGTTGATGGCCGTATCCTCTGTGGCTGATACCTCCCAGTAGCCCACGAGGCCCCGAAAATGGTCGATTCGGACAACATCGCATAAGATGAGGTTCCGCTCCATGCGTTGGACCCACCAGGAATATCCCTGCTCCTTTAAAACGTCCCAACGGTAAACGGGGTTCCCCCAGAGCTGTCCGGTTTCGCTGAAGTAATCCGGGGGAACGCCCGCCACGGCATAGGGCTTCTTCTCATCGTCAAGCTTAAATATCTCGGGGTGAGCCCATACGTCTGCGCTGTCGTGTTCCACGTAAATGGGAATATCCCCGATGATCTGAATACCCTTCTCATTACAGTAATGTTTAAGGTTACCCCACTGCGCGAAGAAAATGTATTGGAGGAACTTCTCCTTATCGACCTTCTCGCTGAGTTCCTTTTTCGCCCGCTGCACCGCTTCCCGTTCCCTTTCCCGTGCGTCTTGCGGCCAATCGCTCCATACCTTTCCCCCAAAATGGGATTTCAGGGCCATAAAAAGCGCGAAGCCCTCGAGCCAGGGGGAGTTCTCAGAGCAGAATCTCTCAAATTCGTGCTGATTTCCTTTTTCCTTGAAGCGCTCATAGGCCTTGCCCAAAAGCTCCGCCTTATAAGCACCCACAGCACGATAATCAACCTTGTCCGCTGGAAAATCGGGTGGAGATTTAACATCCCCCTTGCTGAGTAAGCCATCCTGAACCAGAAGCTCGGGGCTTATGAGCAATGGGTTACACGCGAAGGCGGAGCTACTGTGATAGGGAGAGCTGTAATGCTCCGGATCTGTCGGGTTCAAGGGAAGAATCTGCCAGAGGCTCTGTTTGGTCTCGGCCAGAAAATCCACGAACCGGAAAGCCCCTGGCCCCATATCCCCAACGCCAAAAGGGGAAGGGAGAGATGCCACGTGGAGCAGGATACCGCTTCCTCGTCTCTTCATGCTTTTTCCTCCCTAATGAGCAATGCAACGGGGAAATGTTTGAGTGCCTCTCCTATGATAAGCTTGCCCTCGCTTCTCACCCATTGATTTGTGATCACATTTTTCCAGCCATTAGAGATTCGTTCGGGGAGGGTGATATGCGTATCCTCCCATACCCTTTGGCCAAGTGGATCTTCATCTTCCTTTATTACCGAGGTTAAGAACCGTGGCACGATGGTCACGGCCCACTTCCCCTGATTGTTCCTCCCAAAGGCGATAACGTGGTCTTTGAACTTTCCCGCGGCTTCCAAAGGAATAGGGGCCCCTTTCTGAAAGATCTCTGGATGCTTATTCCTCGCCTTGAGGCCTCTATATATCAGGAAAAGCTTAATCCTTCCATCCTCTTTCGTACGTAAGAGCTCACTGACTAGGTCGAGGATATCCCCCTCTTCCCTTTTTCTAATGTGACCCAGAAATCTCCTCCTCTTTTCGAAGTCAACCGGGCGGCGGTTATCGGGATCCACGAGATTCAGGTCCCAGAGCTCCGTTCCCTGATAGAAATCGGGTACCCCCGGGGAGGTAATCTTGATCAGGGTCTGGGAAAGGGAATTGACTATTCCGTAGTGACAAACCCTCTTTTGAAAAGGAACGAACTCTCTTAGAAACGGATTTCCCTCGCTTGAATTCAAGATTTCTTCGACAAAGTAAGTAAAGGCATTCTCGTATTCCGTATCCGGCTTGAGCCATGCGGTGTGCACTTTGGCCTCTCTAACCGCCTTTATGATGTACTCCTTCATTCGTTCCCTGAATGTGTGGAGTTCTTCACCTTCGTGGAATGGAAAGGCGCCGACAAGGGTCTGGTAGAGAAAGTATTCGTCATTCCTGTCCGGGACACTTCTGCCATAGATTTTCCTCTTCTTCTTCCTGTTTATCTTGCTCCACGTTCTGATGTTCCTCTCCCACTCCTTGGGCATCTCAGAGAGGACATTTAGCCTCCCCCTCACATCCTCCCCTCTCTTGGTATCATGGGTGGAGGTCGTATTCAACGAATGGGACCAGAGTTTTGTCCTCCTTTCAAGGAAACGGTGAAACTCCCCTATCGAAACGCCGAATCTCTTCGGATTTCCCCCAACTTCGTTGAGGGAAAGGAGCCTGTTATAGACATAGAGGGTTGTATCCTCAAAACCCTTTGCCATGAGTGGCCCCGTGAATTGTTGGAACCTCCTTACGAAATGAATCCACTGATTCTTGTCCTCCTCCGAGAGGTAATCTCCGAAATCCAGGAGGAGGAACCTCTCGATGAACTGGAGCTCATTCAATAGACCTGGGCTGCTCCCTTTAGCCCTCCCGATAGCCTCCTGGATATATGGGGGATCCGTTTCCCGGGAGATCTCCTTTCCGATATAGGTCCGATATACGGGGAACTGAGCCATCACCTCAACCAAGGCTCTCTTGAGGCCGTAAATGGTGATGTCGCTGCCGTGTCTGTCCCTGCTGGAGATTGTCTTCATGAGATGTGCGAGATTGTCCACATCTCCCGCCATATGTTTTCCCAGAATCAACCTCTTTTTCTCACTGACAAGTTCGTCATAAGTCGTGCTATGCGCCGTAAGGTTCGTATAGATTCTGCTAAATTGCCTTTCATGTTCCCTCCGACAGAAAAGGCCATTGACATAATTTAAAAAGTCATAACCGGTCGTTCCCTGCACCGGCCAGAAAGACGGGAGTTCCTCCTCCATGCCGAGGATTTTTTCAACAATGACATAGAGGTCTCCTGCCTTTTGCCTGATTCTCGTGAGGTAATCCGCTGGATCGTAGAGCCCATCGATATGATCTATTCTCAGCCCGGTTATTTTTTCCTCTTCAATGAGCCTGAAGATCAAGGAATGAGTATGATTGAAAACACTCTCATCCTCTATTCTCAGGGAGAGGAGTTCATTGATATTAAAGAATCTCCTGTAATTTATCTCTTCCGTTGCGACCTTCCAGAAGGACAATCTAAAGAGCTGTTCTGAAAGGAGGTCATTCAGGAGATTAAAGCTCTCGGGGTTTCCTCGTTTGCCATTGAAGATCTTTATGTTTTCCCTGATGAATTTCCTTATGTCCTGGTTCTTATGGTAGAGCTCCCAGAGGGTCGTCTTGATAAACTTTATCTGATCATACCTTTCGTGCCCTTCTTCCCTGGAGGGAAGGGTTTTCAGGATGTAGAGAATGCCAAGGAGTTTGACATAATCCGGGTGATCCGCACCGAGTTTCTTTTTGAGCACATGCAACTGATACGTCAACAGATGGACATATGACTCCAACCGCAAAGGGAATACCTGACTGTAGTAGCCGAGACTAAACCCATTCCTGGTATATCTCAGCTTGATCTCCCCCTCCTCCAGGGATTCGCCATAAAACCTTGCCAAAAATGGCGCGAGGACTCTGCTCTTGATGCTCTCGTAGGGATGGTCCCATTCGATATCGAAGAAATGGAAATACTGGGAGCTCCGTCCGTTTTCCAGGACATCGACGAGCATCTGATTTTCATGATCGAATGCCATGTGGTTCGGGACGATGTCCTGAAGCCATCCCATTCCAGCGGCTTTCAACGCTCTCATGATTTGCCCAAAGTGCGACGCAGTTCCCAGTTGAGGGTTGAGTTGATTTGGATCCACTACATCGTAGCCGTGGAGACTTCCCTTTCTCGATTTGAAAATAGGGGAGGCGTAGAGATCGGATATACCCAGCTCTGCCAGATAGGAAACGATCTTTCTTGCCTCCTGAAAGCCAAAAATGGGATTGAATTGAATTCTGTACGTTGCAACGGGGACGCGCATCGCTATTATCTCGAGTTTCCTGAATTTTGAAGTGAGTATTTTGTCAATTTATTGATTTTATTACGAATTCAACTTATCACAAGGGAACACCATTGTCCCTTCGCTTCAGTGTTCGTGATGATTAGGACCGAAGACGGCGGACGGCAGACCGCGTTAGAGGATGATGTTCGTGCTCGTGGACCGTTTCCGTACCTTTCGTGCTCGTGATTCGTGACTCGTTATTGGTTTTTTTGGCATTTGAACTTCGACTTTTTTTTGCCTCAGGCCTCCAGCCTTGACCTTCTCCTTAACCTTAACCTTAGCCTTTGACCTTTGTCATTTGATATTTCCCTTGCCTCCAACCTTTCCCTTGAAGTTTCGAAAAAACTCGCTCTTCGCCGCTCAGAAATTTTTTTTCGACCATTCCAACGTCCGTTTCGTTGCCAAAACCGCCTGAGGTGCTCCTTTCTTCTCAAGACTTGGCGAAAAAATCTTTAATTCGCGCTCAGAGCTCCTTTTTCCGAATTCTCAGATAACTGAATTTCGCTCATGAACAATGGTGTTCCAACCAACTAAGTCCGGAAACGCCGGCTATTATTCCTTGACAAAAAGGACAAACGAATAAGGGGATAGGGTGAGGGCCATTTCTCCATCTGAAATGATTTTAGCGGGAATCTGGCTACCCGGTCCCTGCCAGCATGTATCCGCTGAATCCAGCCGCTTTGCCCATTGGCCTCCCGGTAAAGAGATACTTCTGGCTGCGGACTCGTCATCGAAATGGAAAATCCCCACCGCTTCATCAGGGCCATTCCTGCGCCTGATGACGAGAACCTTCTCCCGTTCGTAATCGAAAACCTCCATATCATCCTTGCTCAGGTGGGCTAAGGCTGGGATGTCCTTCCTGAGCCGAATCAGCTCCCTGTGAAACTCAAGGAGCACCCGGTAGTACCCCTCGTGACGCTGATCATGGTTTAGCTTGGCCTGCAGGAACGTACTCTCATCCTGCGGATCAGGTGGCTCGTGGGCCCACCCGAACGCGGCAAATTCGTCCCGGCGTCCCCGCCGCACCGCCTCGATGAGCGCGGTGTCCGAGTGGCTGATGAAGTACGGAAAGGGCGCCGTCTCCCCGTATTCCTCGCCCATGAAGAGGAGGGGAACGAAGGGCGAGAGCAGTACGATCCCTGCTGCGAGCTTTGCCCTCTCCAGGCAGACCA
>SMTZ1_10010534_pt1 | contig 12887 bp, 9 predicted proteins | sample DeeMarSWOR136_30_FD_25667 | JGI IMG/M metagenome (IMG submission 25667) | reverse complement strand
CCTTTGCCCGTTATGCTTTCTGATGAAAAATCTCTCTGGGGAGCTGATATCTATATCGCAGTGGCTAAAGAGGTGCCGGGAGCAGAGATGGCAAGAATATCAGGGACTTTTTTGACGAAGGTTTTTGAAGGGCCGTACAAAAATGCCGGGCAGTGGGCGAAAGAAATGAAAGACTATGTCAAATCAAAGGCCAGAGAGATGAAGAAGATGTACTTTTTCTATACCACCTGTCCGAAATGTGCTGAGTTTTACGGCAAGAATTATACTGTCATCTTGGCACAGATTTAAGGCGAAAAAACCACAAATAGATTTGGGAGCTAAATAAATATTATGTTTGGTGAAAGTGCAACTGCTGTAACCATACTTTTTATTATCTTTGCCGCGGGTGTCGGCGCTTTTATAAGAAAAAGAAGAAGAGATAAGTGCCTGAAAGATTTTGAGCAGAATATGGTGACATTAGAGGATACGTCAGGCAAGACAATCTGGGGTAAATTGAGGGTGGAGAATACAGGGCTGGAGTTCGTATATCCGGAAAAACAAGAAGATGAACAAGGGCACGATGAAACCACTTATATTCTATATAAATATGAGTATCCGAAGATTGGTGTTGTGATTAGGTTCCATGATGAGCTCAGCGATGAGAATAAGAAGGCCAGAGAAAAAGAATTGGAAAAGACGTATCATCCGACAGTGCTGCGAAGACTTAAAAGAAAGATAAAAAATGTTTTCAAAACGATAAGAGATTCGGTGATGGAGGTAGTGAATTTGCTAATCAGCCAGGCTAAAAAGGCCACACCCGCGGGCAAGATGCTGACTTCTCAGGATAAGTATGTCTCCCAGATGAAACAGGAATTGATGGGTTCGGTGGGGACATCTTTTGAGCCGCTATTGGAGAGATATATCGGGCACAAGGTAGTGCTTGAGATGATTAAGGGTGATAAGATATTCGAATACTGCGGCGTGTTAAAGGATTACACAGCGGAGTTTACCGAGATAATGGACGTAAATTACAAGATTAAAGAAGACCAGCCGGCCAGAACGGCTGACCTTGTTGTACCTCGAAAACTCGGCCTTGTCCGACACCTGGCGGAATAGTGTCGTGTTGTATATTGCGTTTTGCGTATATCGCAAAGATGCATTGCGGAGGAATTTCTGGGGCAGTTTTGTTAAAAGGTGATTTGGAAGCCTGAGTATTTCGGGTCGAGGGGGACTTCTTCGATTTTCGTTTCTCTTATATAGCCGGCAAAATACTCTTCAATGTCCCGGATGCAATCATCTACATCGTCAGGACGTCCCTGGGCGAGCATCTCGACGGTTCCATCCCAAAGGTTGCGGACGTAGCCGGTCAACTGACGGCGACTTGCCGCTCTGCGGGCGGTGAAGCGAAAGCCCACCCCCTGAACCCGGCCGATGAAAGTTATGTGTTTGGCAGTCACTTTTCGTATGTCGTATTGTGTATATCGTATTGTGTTTTCGAACCAATTAGAGCCAGGACACGTATAATAGCTCCGCTCATTTCTTAATGCAAGTGGCAGCAGTAGAATAAATTAAGGTTCACCGGGCGTGGTAAGTTGAGTATAATCCGGTCGGTTTGTAATATTATTGGTTGATTATGGCGAAAAAGAAAAAGAAACAAATAGAAAGAGATGAGCAGATTTATCAGCTTTCCACGCTGGTGGCGGGTGAGTTTTCGCTTCAGGAGGTGCTGGATAAATTAGCAGAGGCGGCGGTGAGGATTGTCGGGGTCAAGGCCTGCTCGATTCGGCTGCTGGATGAAGAGGCCGGCGATTTGAAAATGCGGAGCACGTACGGACTCAGTGAAGAATACCGCAATAAGGGTGTGGTCTCGAAAAACGATACCGTTGTTAAAGCCGCTTTTGCAGGCGAGGCGGTTGTGCTGGACGATATGCGGGTTGACGGCAGGGTCAAATATAAAGAGGCGACAATCAAGGAGGGTCTTGTCAGCCAGCTTACCGTTGCGATGCAGTTCAAAGGCCGGGCGATTGGTGTGCTTCGGCTTTACAGCCCGAGCTCTAAGCGGTTTTACGAAGATGATATTAATCTTGCCAGGGCGGTTGCTTCGCAGTGTGCGGTGGCGATAACGAACGCCAGGCTGTATGCAGAGGCGATTGAAGGCGCACGTATGGCTGAGCAGATGCACTTGGCAGGGCTTATTCAGCGAAAGATGATTCCGGAAAGGCCTCCGCAGATACCGGGTCTGGATATAGCGGCTTCTTATATTCCGTGCTTTGATGTAGGCGGTGACTTTTACGATTTTCTTAAAGCCAGTGACAGCTGTATTGTGGTGGCGATTGCGGATGTGATGGGTAAAGGCATGCCGGCAGCGCTTATGATGAGCTGTTTTAGAAGTGCAGTGCGGGCTTATGCAGATATACAAGGAGGGGGCAAGGCCATAGAGGCAATGACAAATAAGCTCAATAAGATGATATGCGGCGAGTGCAGTGGCGGGGAATTTATCACATTTTTTTACGCAGTCATAGATGCTGAAAAGCGGACTATAACCTATTGCAATTGCGGCCATGAGCCGTCGGTGCTGATAAGAAACGGGCGGATTAGGGACCTAAGAAAGGGCGGACTCGTACTCGGTGTCGATCCGCAGGCGGAATATGAGATCGAAACGGTTGAGTTAAAAGTCGGTGACAGTCTCCTGTTTTATACCGATGGGCTGATTGATGCGGTCAACTTCGATAACGAATTGTGGGGCAGAGAAAATTTGTTACAGACCGCAAAGAAATTTACCACAGGCTCGGCAGAACAGATGATTAAAAATATACTCGGATACAGAAGGCGGTTTGTGGGACTTGCAAGGCAGATTGATGATACGAGTATCGTTGTGGTCAAGGTTGGTAAGTAGTGAGTGGGTGAGCAGTGAGTGGTGAGTATTCAGTTCACCGATGAACCTGTTAACCACTCACCAGACATAAGATGGCGGATTTGGTAATTACAATTGATGGTCCTGCGGCCAGCGGTAAGAGTACGGCGGCCCGGCTTCTTGCCGAGAAGTTGGGGGCGAGCTTTCTCGATACCGGTGCGATGTATCGGGCTGTAACGTTGGCTGCGATGCAGGCTGGTGTCGATATGAGCGATGAAGACGAGCTGCTCGGCGTTATGGAAGCGAGCGAATTTCAATTCTCTCTCAAAGATGACAAAATGGTGGTTTGCATCGATGGGATTGATGTTACCGAGCAGATACGCCAACCACAGATAACCGCCAATGCGCGGCATATCGCCTCTTCCCCGAAAGCGCGGGAGAAATTAGTTCAAATGCAAAGGCGGTTCGCGGCAGGCCGGGAAAAAATAGTGACCGAAGGAAGAGACCAGGGCACGGTGGCGTTCAGCGATGCTGATATAAAATTTTATCTGACCGCTGATTCTATCGAGAGGGCGAGAAGAAGACAAGCCGAGCTGCGGGCCAAAGGCGGTGATGAATCCCGCCCGTCAAAGACGGGACGGGATGAATCCCTTGAGCAAATACAAAAGGCCATCGAAGAAAGAGACAAAAGCGACGAGAACAGAACGGTCGGGCCATTAAGACCGGCCGAAGATGCCATTGTTGTTGACACGACCGATTTGACTATCGAACAGGTTGTGGAAAAGCTTTTGGATTATGTGAAAGAGGGACCCCGTTTCGCAAAAAAATAGCGGGGGGCCCCCTGAAAAGCGGGAACCCAAATGGGAACCCAAAGAAAAATGCTTAAGGAAAAACTAAAGGCAGCATGGTTCTGGTACGCGCGCTGGGTTTGCAAAGTTTTTTGCATTTTATTTTTTCGGGTGCGTACCTACGGCAGAGACAATGTCCCCAAAAAAGGTGCCTTTGTACTTGTCAGTAACCACCAGAGCTATCTGGACCCGATATTTTGCGTGGGGCCTTTGAAGAGACCTTCGAGCTTTGTTGCTCGTGATTCGCTTTTTTCCAATTGGTTTTTCGGCCCGCTGATTTCTTCGGTGAACGCAATACCGTTGAAGCGTGGCGAAGCGGACATATCTGCGATGAGGAAAGTCCTCGGCAAACTCAAAAAAGGTGAGGGCATCTGTCTTTTTCCGGAAGGGACCCGTACGCACGATGGTAAGATTGCGACGTTGAAGCCGGGCCTTGGCCTTTTGTGCAGGCGCGGAGGAGCGGCGGTTGTGCCGGTGGTGATTGACGGGGCATTTGAGTGTTGGCCGAGATATAGGAAGCTCTTTTCGCCAGGCTCGATTCGGGTCTGCTATGGCAAAGCGATATCGGCTGAGCAGGCAAAGAATATGGGCGACAAGAAACTGGCGGAAGTTTTAACCAACACCCTGCGCCAAATGCAAACAAAAAGCCGAATAAAGCAGGGCAAAGAGCCGTTTAACTATTGACCAATCAATAATATTGTCTTCCGGACAAACAAAATCACCTGCCTTGATGTTTATGCCGCTTTGTTTAGCCCCCAGTTTTACTGGGGGTTTTATGTTTAGCCGTCGCCGCCACGATGACGTTGTCATTCCCGCGAAGGCGGGAATCCACTCCTTTATATTTAGCCTCGCTCGTCCCTGCAATTCTCTGGCGGGATTCCTCTGGGCGGGGGTGCAAACGCTAGGAATCCAAATGTTTAGTCCCCAGTTTTACTGGGGGTTTTACTTTTAGTCGTCGGTGAGTTTACCCTGAGTGTAATCGAAGGCAAGGGCTAATCCCCCTTCACCCTGCTTGCCCTCCGAAGCTGGTTCCTTCGTAGCCTTGACAAATAAGGATACCGAAGGTGGGAGCTTGTCTAAGGGTCGAAGGATTTAAATCTGATGGAAAAAGAAGCCGGAAGAGATGGTGTTAAGCCCCAAGTTCCTTCCAGAGCAATCGCATGTCTGTTGGGGTCAATGTTGAAGTTGCTGGGATAGCTCGTTGCCAAGCGCTATCCGAAAGATTACTGACCCATTGACGAATTACATCGTAGCTATCAGGTGCGCCCTTAGTACGTGTCCACTGCTCTGCGAGCGGATCTGCCACAATACGAGGAACTCCTACCATCCGGAGCCAAACTGCCTCTTTACGTTTAACACCGTAGAAGATCATAGATGGTACATATGCTGCGTTTTCTTCTTTGTCGAACTCCTTGCCTGCAAAGCATATACCTTCAAGAGCTCCGATACCCCAGGATGCTTTACCAATCAATGTGCTGAAGAGATACTGGGAGAAAGTAGCAAGTTTGGTTTCTGGATCTTCCGATTGTGTGATATCATAGCGTTCTGCGAGAGTAGCGAGTGGCTCACCGCTCACCCAATCGCGAAGTATAAGAGCTATACGTTTCGGATTGAACGGGCCTACCGCGCCTTCGCCAAGTCCCATTTCGGGAAGTTCACCAATGATGCTGATGCACTCCGTTAGTTTTTCTACGTCCCCACTAAAAAGAGCACTCGGCTGCCAACTCGAAACGTCTTTAATTTCTGGGATTCTAGTCGACCGAGCCAAAAGTGCCAAGACGCTTGGAGTCGCAAAACCAGTTTGGTCTGAGAGTGTTAGCACTCCGGCGCCACACTCTTTGATAGACTCAATGTATGACCGACACAGCTTGACAAGTTTCTCGGCGACATTCGGTTCCCGGCGTTTTATCTGATAATACACAAGGCTGGCCCTAAGTATATTTTCGATCTCTGATGCCACTTCACTTTCGCCTGCGGTTCGAACAGCATGTGCAAGAAATCGCATCAGCTCTCCCATTTGTGGCCAATTGAATGTCGTAGCTAGGTTGAACTTTGCTCCTATCCTGTCCGCTTGGTCGATGAGGTCGGCAAGTTGACTACTAATTTCCAAAGCTTCCTTTTGTAAAAAATCTTCCCATTTTCTACGTTTAGCTGCGCTGCTGGCAGGGAAGGCAACGACACCTATTGAATCGATTAGCGCACGTCCAGCGCGGCCAGCTATGTTCCAGAAGTCTTGGTATGTCAGGTCCTTTGTGCCTTTTTTTAACGTTTCAACAATAACCGTTCGTATTGGAAAGTTCATTCCTTGAGCAAGTGTTGTTGTACCACAAACTACCTTTACTAATCCTTTTGAAATCAAACGCTCAATCAGCCACCTTGTTTCATGAGAAAGCCCTGCATGATGGTAAGCCACACCTTTTCTCAGCGCCCTCACCAAACTTGGCTCACGTCCGGTTTCAGCAATTAAATAATTGCAAATTGCCTGAAGTAGTTCTGAATGTTCTATATTTTCAAGGTCTTCTGCTATTTGGTCTGCTCTCTTTTTTGCAGTTCCCCGACCTCTGCAAAGGACTAGTATCGAGCCTTGTTTGAGAAAGTCGCGTACGGTTGCTTTTGTTAGCTCTTTCAAAGTTATTGACCGTGTAGGTGGACCTACTGGAAACTCGATTCCAGGTGGTACGTCTATGTTTGCTGTAGCTGGCACTGTAGTAAAAACCGTAGCGCGATTGTTGAGCCTCCCTCGGACGGATATTGTTCCTACAATTCTTTGACTTGGTCGCCAGTCGACTCTAATTGACAGATTTCGGTCTTCACCGAGCCAACGTGCCAGCTCTTCCCCATTAGGTAGAAAAGGTGACATCAATAGGAAACGAGCATTTGGTCGCTCCCGTTTTATAGTCCCAAGCAAGAGTTCAAGGCGAGCTCCACGAACTCCTCCGTCGCCAACATTATGCGCCTCATCTGCAATGACAAGCGAAAGGGAGTCAGTTGCTGGATGGTTCCCTTTGATAAGGAGATCTAGCTTTTCTGGAGTAGTTACAAGAATATCTGGTCGTGACGAAAGTAGTGCCGATTCTGTTGGATTTAATTCAAAAGAGGGGACCGCCTGCTCAACTTTTAGGTTTATTCCTTTAAAATCTGACCTAAGATCAAGTGTAACCTGATTCACCAGGGCACGAGTCGGCACAACGTACGCAATAGTTGCGTTCGGATTCAAAGCTCGGGTTTGTACTATTGAAAACTTGGCAAGAAGTGTTTTTCCAGCACTTGTTGGCATCTCCACGAGTACCGCGCGAGGATACGGATCAAGCAACCGGGCGTGTAGTGCTTTCTGTTGGCTCGGCCACAGTTCTATCACTGGCTTATCTCGTCCACGGTCTGCAAGAATTTTTGCGAAATTACGTATATCTTCACCAAGTGTTGTAATATGTGTCCAAATAGAGTTTTGGCATATTTCGCGGCATCCTTCCCAGAGAAGGTTTCCCCAATGAGCAAGCAATGGGGCATTGCAGTGCGCAAAAGCTTTTGTGGCTTCTCGTTGATGTCGCTCCATCTGAACATTCAACTGACTGATAGCCGTACCTCCATTTACAAGGTATACTCCAGCCAACGTTATCATTTGCGCCAAGTGGTAAATACCTACAAGTTCAACGGCGGCTGTTGTTTGTTGGGGTAGCTCGCCAACCGATTGGATATACTTGTCTTCAAATTCCTTCTGTATAGTCCTGAGTCCGTTTATACTTGCGAGCGCAAGATCTATATCTTGCCAGCCATTCTGCTTACGCACCAGAAGTACAAATGCCCTACCTACATGCTCCATTACACGCTCACGCCAAGTCTGTCCCTGTGGGTCCTTTATTGTGAAACGGTTCAACAGCAAACGAGTTTCTGCCACCATACCTCCCATCATGCCTGTTGCTGCGATATGGAAAGCCAAGCACAGTTCAGCGGACATTGCTTCTCCAGTAAGCTCTGAAGATATATACTGCAAGCCCAGTGGTGATACTATATTCGGATCCGAGATTATGCTTTCTCCGGGAAGAGTCGTAAGTGCTTCCCAGCACTCGTAAGCTCTAGTAAATAATTGCCTTGCAGCCTCCAAATCGTCACTCGGTTCTTGGGTTAATACATATTTTGCATATAATGCCGTCGCCTGTGTTTCATACAAAAAGCCAAGCCTTGGCAATCTTTCAACATTTTCCTGTTCAATATTCTCAGTGATCCTTGAGGCTAGTGTGCGCACAAGACTGTAGCTTCGGGCTTCATTGATATACTTATCAACACCCAAATCTTGCAGAGCATCTTGTAGTTTCGGATGAGTCATTCTGTCTCCTCACCTACTTTGGCCAATTGGAGCCACTCGTCTACCACAGCTTCAATATCATCTGAGGGTACACAAAAAGCTGTGAAGCGTACCTTACTTGGATAGAAATCGCTTGGTTTTTCTCGAAAACTCCCATAGTCAGTACTTTTATAGAGAGCACGTGGCCTTACAAGGCAGCTGTATGCCACAAGTCTCAACATGTCCCAACGCTCGTCTTGAAGGTATAGACCGGCAGCAAAAAGAAGTTCCTGGGTTTCTTTGTCTCGAGCGCGCCGCGCAGCATCCCACACTTTGCGAAGTGTAGCTTCGAGATCGGACAAATGTTTCTTGTGCTGAGCACGAAGAGATTCTTGAGCTGAATCGACAACCTGAGGCGGTGACCTCTGCTCAGTAGAAGTTTTTGTCTCACATAATACTAGATGGAGTGGTTGTTCATCCGAGCACTCAACACCAATCGCGTCTATGCCACGGCCAGCTAATTGTATTAGCTCACGGTCCCTTATGGACTTGTATGCGATCCGGGTTCCGTAATGCTCTTCAAGAAGGCAGTAGGAAATTGTCTCGCCAAAATCACTTCGGGCTACGCTTAAGACACCGGAAGCCCGATCTGGTATAACAGCGCGCGCTAAACGCTCTTCCAGATCTTTTTTATATAAAACTGTCACACCATCGAGAACGATGTCGCTAAGAGGGACTATTGACTCAGTTCTGAGTTCTCTGTATTTCTTTGCTAAATTCTCCACCCACTTCTCCCCGACCACTGGGGCTACTGCAAACCAGCAATGTGGTTCTTGCTCAAAACGTTCAATATCAATAACTGCAAGAGTCAATTCTCCCTCCGAACTTCCCAAGAGTCATTATTTTGAAATAAGACACATATTAAATATGTTACCGCGACTTTTCAAGTAACTGTTACCATATTATGAGTACTTAACAATACTAAGTATAATTCCCTTCAACGCAAGAAATTTCAGCCCAAATCACTAAATGCTCCGTCATAATTTCCTGACTTCTTCCCCACTCACGGCCGTAGCCACTCTTCTTGTTATCATAAAAAGCAAGAAAAAATTCAGAATCCCGCCCTGAGCGCAGTGAGTTTACCCTGAGTATAATCGAAGGGAAGGGCCAATTTCATCCTTCATCCTCTGTCTTCCGTCCTCTGACTTCCGTCCGTGCTAATCCGTGTAATCTGCGTAATCCGTGGTTTAAAATAGGTAAAAATTCCTCCGATTTTCAATCAAAAACGCTGATACCTCAGAACAAAAATTAAATTTTTTGAAAATTTTTTAACTGCCTTGCTGACATTGAGTTACGAGAATATCGAACCGATATTCGAGTATTATTTTCGTATCAAAAGTGCAGGTAGCTCTAATTATAGAGGTGCTACTTTTTCGCCTCCGGCGAAAAGATGCCAAATACTAAGAGCTTATCCGAATAACCGGGGCCAATTAACCAAATTAACCATTTTGCCCAAACTAACCGATGAACCATTTTACCAATCATGAGCATCGAAAATCCAACTTTAGCTCACTCTTCACTAACTCGGCACCTCTACATCTGTCGAGAATCCTCTACAAATCAACCCTTTTTATGCAAAACAAACCCAATTTCCAGGATGTCCAAATGAATATATATCCATATAATACAACGGCTTATGAAAAATTTATCCCGCTGGCCGGATATAAAAACAAACCCAATTCAAACCCAATCAAACCCAATTTAAAAAGAGCTAAAATGAATATAAACTCACTTATAACAAAGGATTACAGAAAAAAAGATGATTTTATAGTCCGAATAAACAAACCCAATCTCGTTAAAAACCCAAAATGAACGCAAACGTATATGTTATAGAGGATTATGAAAATGAACCACCTTCAGGCCCCAAAAAAACAAACCCAATCAAAGCCAATTTTAGAAAGAATGAATGTAAACTTTTGTGCTGCAGGGTATTATCGCAGAGTAGTATTAGTCCCACTCAACGAGCACATAGACATAATCTGTAAACGTTTTTCTCTGAGCGATTTTGTCATTATTTTTAACTTGTAGCTGGAGGGAATTTATCTTTTCGCGAGTATCGACAACGCCTGTAACATCCCAGGAGTCAACACCCTCATGGTGTTCTTCTTCATGCACTGGAGCATTTAATGTAGCCCAAACCGCCGGTTTAGTTGGCCAGCCTGTGCCTACAGCCCAATCTAATTTTCCCTGGGCAAATCCATCTTCCTCGAAGTGCTCGACACGAACAACGACCGATTTTATTGCAGCATCCGCCGGGATAGATACATCTGAAAAATCATAGGACACGTATGAGCAGTAGATGGTTGACCACCGGTTATTGTCGCTGGATTGGACAAGGTTGGCTTTGCCTTCCGCTGATAATGTCCTTCTGGTTCTTTGATCGAATCCATCCGTTACGGTCAATTTTGCTATTTTCGGTGGAGGCGGATTTACTTTAATGGTAAATGATTGTGTATCCAGGGCTGGGGTGCTGTTGCTGTCGGCAACCTCTACTACTACCTGCTCATTACTTCCTATTTGTCCATTCGTTGGTTTCCACTGTATCAAGCCGGTAGTAGAATTTATGGTCATATCAGCAGGTTTTGTGGTTAAGGAGTAAGTTAGCGTATCTCCGAGGTCCGGGTCTTCGGCGTCAACATCGTATGTATATGATGCACCGGCTGTAGCCGTGGTTACAGGTGCTGAAGTGACCACGGGGGCATCGTTGACCATTTTGATAGTAACATTCACATTAGCGGTGTCAGTTAGGCCTTTGTTGTCGCTAATAGTGTAGGTAAATGTATCGCTACCAGAGAAGTTGGCGCTGGGGCTATAGGTCAGCGTGTTATCGGGATTGATGGTAACCGAACCATTGGTGCCCTGGGTGACCTTAGCCACCGAAAACGTGTCGAGGTATAGGTATCTGCCTATATTATCGACGTCGGTGTCGTTCGCCAGCACATCAATCGTTACTACCGGCGTGTCCTCCAGGGTGGTAGCAGTATCATCATTTGCCACCGGCGGGTCGTTGACTGGGGAGACCATGATTGACACGTTTGCAGGAGCACTGTCCCCTGCGCCGTCGTTGACTTTGAAGGTGAAGCTGTCGGCCCCGTTGAAATTCGGATTGGGCGTATAGGTCAGGTTCGGCGCTGTCCCTATCAAGCTCCCGTGGGACGGATTGGTTACCATACTGTAGGCCAACGGATCTGAATCCGGGTCACTGCCCATCAATCTAATCTCTACGGGCGTATCCTCCACTGTGGTTACCGAATGAGATTCGGCCACAGGGAGGAGATTCGGAACGACATTGATGGATACCGTTGCCGGGGCACTGTCCGCCTCACCGTCATTCAACTTGAAAATGAAAGTGTCCGTACCTGTGAAGTAAGGCTCGGGCGTGTAGCTGAGCCTTCCGTTTGTATTGAAGCTTGAGTCTAAGGTGAGTGTGCCGTGCTCAGGTTTTTTGCAAATAATGAACATCAATGGGTCGCCATCCACATCACCCCCGGTCAGGGTTGCGGATACAGATTTATTTTCTTTAGTCGTCTCAGACTGAGGATTTGCTGTGGGGTCATCGTTTACGGCCAGCACTGTAACCGATATCATCACCTCGCCACTCTTCGCCTTTCCGTCGTTGACGCTGAAGATGAAACTGTCCGGGCCGCTGTAGTTCAACGCCGGCGTGTAAGTCATATCGGGCGCTGTCCCACTCAAGCTCCCGTGGGACGGACCTTTTACGATATTATAGATAAGCTTCCCTCCATCGGGGTCACTTCCGATTAATGTAATCGGCGCCGGTTTCTCCTCATGTTATAGCTATAGCTGATAGGATTGCTAATGCCAAGAAGAGGGTAAATTTCCTCTTCGCGGTTTTTAGATGAAAAAGGTGCCGGCGGAACAGCTTGAAAGTCTTTATCTTCTGTGGAGGCTGAGCGTCAAGGCTTTGTCGTTCTTTGCTTTTGGCCTTCCCTCTTCCGCCTTTGCTCTGGCTATAGCTTCAGCCCTTGCCTGTTCTTTAGCTTTGGTTAGCTTTTCCTCTGCCTGGGATAATGCCGCCTCATACGACCGGATTTTTTCTTCTGCCTGGGCCTTGGTTGCCGCTATCTCCTCTTTAGCCTGAGCCTCGAGTTTAGCCTGAGCCTCGAGGCTTTGTCGTTCTTTGCTTTTGGCCTCCCCTGCTTCGGTTTCGGCCTTCGCCGAGACGAGCTGGGCCTCTTCCGCCTTTGCTCTGGCTATAGCCTCAGTCTTTGCCTGTTCCTGGGCTTTGGTTAGCTTTTCCTCTGCCTGGGATAATGCCGCCTCATACGACCGGATTTTTTCTTGCCATGGCCTCAGTCTTTGCCTGTTCCTGGGCTTTGTTTAGCTTTTGCTCTGCCTGGGATAATGCCTCCTCGTACGAACGGGCCTTTTCTACTGCTTCCTTTGCTTGGGCCTTGGCAACCGCTATCTCCTTTTTAGCCTGAGCCTCGGCCCTCTCGGCCATGACACTATAATTGCGATACTGCGTGAGAAGCATCTTTTCTGCTTCAGCTTTCACTTTTCGTTCCACTGAGGCCCTGTTCTCAATTTCTGCTTTTAGCCTTTCCTCAGCTTTTGCTCTTGCTAATGATTCGGCCTTCAACCTTTCTTCCATTTTGGCCATTGCCTTGGCCTTTTTTCTTGCAAACCAAGCGATGAAACCATGCTGGCGGAATGTTCTGTTCATTTGCGGCTTCGATGTCTGGAGCTCCTGCGGCTCCGGTTCCGACTCTTTATAGCCGGCGCGCTGCTGTTCAGGTGTGTCACAAAACCGCCGGACATCATCGTTTTGCTGAACCGGTACCCTTTTGAAAACCGATGGGATTTTCTTTTGTAGTCCTGCCTTATTCTTTTTGTGTCTCGA
>SMTZ1_10005362_pt1 | contig 12887 bp, 10 predicted proteins | sample DeeMarSWOR136_30_FD_25667 | JGI IMG/M metagenome (IMG submission 25667) | reverse complement strand
ATTAATAAGGAAGAACGCGAAAATTTGAACAATGCGTCGAGAAATTGTTATCAGATGATCTCTTATTTTAAGATCTTTTATTTTCACAAACTACCACTTAGCTTGATAAAAGTATAAAAAGATTAATTAATACTATTTAAAAAAATTATTTTTTCGTTTAAAACCTTGTAGAAAAAAAAATCTTATAGTAGTAAAAAAAAATCAAATCATTCGTATATTATTTAAGTAGAGTAGTCTCTAGATTTTTAGGAGCTGCTGTTGATTTACGTAATTTTTTATGAATCATTGTAGATAAACTTATAGCCTTAGATTCTTCACCATGACAAACAAGAACTTTTTTAGGTCTTGGTTGAATTCTTCGTAAAAATTGGGATATTTGACTCCGAGATGAATGTCCTGAAAATCCTTCGAGTGTGAAGACTTTAAGATTAAGCTTTACAAGTTGAGTTCTACCTTTCGCATCTACATATGTAAATTCACGGAATCCACGTTGTACCCTTGATCCAAGTGTTCCACTGACTTGGTAAGAAACAAAAATTAGCGAATTCTTCGCATCATTAGCTAATTCTTTTAAATATTGCACTGATGGACCCCCAATTAGCATCCCACTAGTAGCTAAAATAATACAAGGTCCACCTTTGATTATATCGAGTCTCTCTTCCTGCGCTGCTACTGTTTCAAAATAATCACTTAGAAAAGGATTTTTACCTTGGTGCAATATTTTTTCTCTTAGATCACTACTTAAAAAATCAGGATTAGCAGTATGAATTGCTGTTGCTTCACTAATTAATCCATCGATAAAAATAGGTACTTTATCAATAAATCCTTTTGAAATATATTCTTCTAAGACAATTAATAATTCTTGTGCACGCCCAACAGCCAATACTGGAATTAAAACTTTTCCACCTCTTTTGAGAGTTGAATTAAGTATCTGCTTTAACTCTCTTTCAGATTCTTGTCTACTAGGAATACGATCTTGTGGTCCCCCATAAGTGGATTCTATTAATAAGCTTTCTACTCTTGGGAATTTGACAGCAGCTTTTTCTAATAGTCTTGTTTTTTGATACTTAAAATCTCCAGTATAAACAAAATTATAATCTCCTTTTCCAAAATGTAGGTGTATCATTGAGGAACCTAAAATATGTCCAGAATTGTGAAGAGTTAGTTTAATATCAGGTGCAATATCGGTTACCTTCCCCCATGAGAGAGGAATCGTATGAAGCACTGTCGACTTTACATCTCTCTTAGAATAAGGTGAAGGAATCCCTTCTTTTTCACAAATTTGAATGAAATCTAATTGGAGCATCGTCGATAGATTACGAGTCGGTAATGTGCTATAAACTGGACCTCTATATCCATATTTATACAGAAATGGCACAAGTCCACAGTGATCAAGATGAGCATGAGAAATAATTACAGCATCAAGGTCTCTCACTGAGAATTCTGGAATATCAAAGTATGGAAATTTTTCATTAGGATTCCCAACATTTAACCCAACATCTAATAATACATTACTATCTCTTGTTTGTACTAATATACATGATCTTCCAACTTCTCTAAAGCCACCTAAAGCATGTAACCTAATATTCAAATCTCTAAAGAGAGCTGGTCTATGTATTCTCTTACCTATTCTTAGTAAAATGTCTTTTTGTGTCTGTCGTTCCTTTGTAAGCATACCTCTAATTAATTGAATAGTTCTTGATGCTAATGGAGGTGTTCTTATGGTTTTAGGTTGCCAAAATGTATTTGATCGGATCTCTTTAAGATTAATCCCCTTTTTTCCAATAACAAGTCCTGGTTTCCCGGACTCTATTATTACTTCTCCTCTAGTATGGTCAAATTCAATATTAGAAATCTCAGCATCTTCATTGACTAAATTTTTAATATAAATCTCAGTTTCTGCAGGGTCTTTGCGTTTGTCCACGTTCCAGCGGAATACAACTCGCTTTCGCATAATTTTTGCTAGATCTTTCAATACTGTTGAACTTTCAACAGCATCTACATCTGAGTTTTCAGAATATACAGCTATCTCAGGTCCCTCAAACTCTATCCTCTTAACAATAATTTCAGGAGGAAGATTTTGTACTATTTCATCTTTAATTCGCTTTAATTCGGTTTCGTAACTCATTTATCTTCATTATTAGGTTATTTAGTTTTTAAATTCAAAATATTTTTGTTATATTCAAATTCTAAAATTAAATTCTTGCTTCTGGGTTCTTAATAACATCAATACTACTTTTTGGGTTGATATAATTGATGATAACAATTGAAATTTCATTTATATGTAGGTATGGTCTTATACTTTGTTAATATTAATTATTAATAAATAGAACTAAATTCTCTTACATTCAAGCTTATTTTCAGAAGAGAATCTTTTTTAGAATGAAATATTACTAAATTTCTAAGATATTTATATTATTTATGAAATAAAAACATTTTCATTATGAATTAATTAAATAATTTAATAAGATTTAATAAGATTTATTCCATCTATTCTCTGTTTGATAAGTTATATTTTTTTGAGTAAAAAACCTAAATTATATTATGGCAAAACTAAAAATTGGTGCTTTAGCTTCCGGATCAGGGTCAAACTTCGAAGCCATTGTTAATGCTTGTAAGACAGGAATTTTAAAGGACAAGGCAACAGTCGAAATTCTAGTATGTAATAAGACTGGAGCATATTGCATGGAAAGAGCTAAAAAACATAATATTCCCTACATATTAATTAACTCTGATGACCACGAAGGGACAAGAGAGGAATTTGACCAAGAAATGATAAAAATATTGAAAGAATTTAAATGTGAATTAATTGTATTAGTTGGTTACATGAGATTTGTGAGCCAGTACTTTATAGAAACATTTAAGGGTAATATTATGAACATTCACCCTGCTCTTTTACCAAGTTTCAAGGGTATGCATGCGCATGAAGATGCTCTTGCTTATGGGGTAAAAATCTCTGGAGTTACAGTTCATTTTGTGGATATTCATGAAGATCACGGCCCAATTATAATTCAACATGCAGTACCTGTTTATGATACTGATACAAAAGAAACACTTGCCCCTAGAATTTTAGAATGGGAACATAAAGCATTTCCAAAGGCTATTGAACTATTCTGTGATGGGAGATTACATATTGATGGAAGAATAGTTCGAATTAGTGGTGAAGTTAAATTATGAATTCCTCTTATTTATATTAGGGAGATGATTTTTTAATGTGCTATCTGACCCAACTGAAATTGAGAGCTTAGCGATCAATTAAATGAAGAAGATCTTGAGTAGCGAGAAAAATCATTTCCCGCTATCTTTCCACTGATAGAAATCCTAAAATTTTAATCCAAGTATTTATAATCCTAAATAATATCTTGGACAATATTTTCATTGTATAATGCCTCGAAGAAAAGAAATCTCAGAAATACTAATGTTGATGGAGGAAACTGCCAGAATTCGGTGTATTGCTTTAGTTGGTCATATAGATCATGGAAAAACCACACTTTCTGATTCTCTACTTAGTGAGGCAGGGTTTTTATCTCCTGATTTAGCAGGTGAAGCACGTGCTTTAGACTTCCTTGAAGAAGAGCAAAGACGGGGTATCACAATGAAATCTGCAAACATCTCTTTATATTATGAGAAATCCCTTGAAGGTCATGAACCATTCCTCATCAATTTAGTGGATACACCTGGTCATTTGGATTTTAGCGGAAAAGTAACACGCGCATTAAGGCTAGTGGATGGCGTTGTTGTAGTAGTAGATGCTGTTGAAGAAGTAATTACGCAATCTGAAACAGTAATAAAACAAGCTCTTCAAGAAGGAGTGAAACCTGTACTATTTATTAATAAAATTGATCGTTTAATTAGAGAATTAAGACTCTCTGATGAAGAGATCAAGGAAAAATATATTCGAATAATTAAAGCATTTAATACTCTAATAGAAAGATATGCTGAGCATCCATTCAATAAAAAGTGGAAAGTATCACCTCTAGGGGGTAATGTTGCATTTGGTTCAGCTCTTCATAAGTGGGGGTTTACTTTACATATTTTAGAAAAAGCTGACTTGAAATTTAAAGATATAAGAGAAAGGTATAATAAAGACACATATACTAAAGAAACTTATGCTGATCTGGCTGTTCATTTTCCAATTCATAAAGCTATATTAGAAATGGTCGTGGATCATTTACCAAATCCAACAAATGCGCAAAAATATCGAATTGAAAAAATTTGGGATGGAGATATCAATACTGAATTGGGAAAAGCTATGGTTAATTGTGATCCCAATGGTCCTTTAATAGTATGTCTAAGTAAAGTACAAGCAGATAAGCACGGCCTAATCTCAACCGGAAGAATTTTTTCAGGAACTTGTACAAATAAAAAGGAAATCTTTCTTTTAAATGAAAATAACTACGATAAAATTCAAAGAATCGCAATATTTATGGGACAGAGAAGAGAACAAGTGGAAAAAATACCTGTTGGGAACATAGTTGCAATAGAAGGGCTAAAGAAGATAAAGAGTGGAGAGACGATTATAGATAGCAAAAAAATTAATGGGATGGTACCATTCGAAAGTGTGAAATATGTCACAACTCCAGTTGTAACAGTCTCTATTGAGCCAGAATATCTAAGAGATCTAGATAAAATGAAAGAATTAATTGAAAATTTACTCATTGAAGATCCTAATTTAAAGTTTGAAATTAATGAGGAAAATGGTGAATTCTTATTATCTGGTACTGGTCCACTCCATTTAGAAGTAACAGCCGATGAAATAACTAAAAGAGGTGTTAATGTTTCCATTTCGGAACCAAGAGCCGTTTTTAAAGAGTCTTGTAGAAATAATTCCTCTTTAATTTCTGTTACTTCTCCCAATAATCATTGTGTATTGGAACTAAAACTAGAAAGATTAGATAATAAAACAGTAAGATTTTTTCAAAATATTGATTATAGAACTATAAAGCCTTTTGGTACCTTAAAAGAAGTTCTAAAAGAAAAGACCAATTTAAATGAAGATGAAATAGAAAATTTTTGGAAATGTGATGAGGATCAGAATGTTTTAATATATAAAGGAGGTTTAGAATTAGAGGAGTTTTATAAGAATATTATTTTAGAAATTATTGAAAAAATTCATATTAATGGCCCATTATGCGGAGAAAAGTTGACAGAAATTAAAATAATCATCTCTAATCTAAAAATTGAGAGTATCAATGAAGAAAATGCATTTTCTGAATTGTCAGCAATGTTTTATGATGCTATTAAAAAAGGATTAAACGAAGGAGAATTGATTCTAATGCAGCCGATTTATCATACAATTATTCAAATTCCTCCTGATTATATTAAGAATACTCTTACTTCACTATCAAAATATTCTGCAAAGATTAAAAGTATAGATCAGGAAAAGGATTATCAATCGGTCGTTGAAATTCTTATACCTGTAAGACATTCGATTAAATTTGCTGATGAAATTCGGTCTATTAGTTCCGGAAGAGCTTTTTGGCAAAATGAATTTTATGCATTTATGGAAGTACCAAAACACGAATCTCAAAAATTAATTCAAGATATTAAGTTTTTTAAAGGAATTTCTTGGTAAAATTGAAAATATGTCTTAATTTTTAGTAGAACAATTTTTAATGAAGTCCATGATTTTTTCACTGATTTTGAAATTTGGTAATACATAGTCAGCAAAACCTTTCTCAGCTGCGAATTTTGGCATTGCGTATAGAATACTTGTTTCTTCTGCTTCAGCAATAGTTTTCCCACCTAGCTTTTTAATGGCCCCTAATCCTTCAACACCATCAGAACCCATACCTGTTAAGAGTATTCCCATAGCCCGATTTCTATAAACTTTTGCTGCTGAATAAAATAGTACATCAATGGAAGGCATACAAAAGTTAATTGGTGTTCCTTTATAGATTTTAATTGTTGGATTTTTTTTTTCCATAGAAATCTCCATATGCATATCTCCAGGCGCAATATAAACTTGCCCAGGTCGAATATTTTCACCATTCTGTGCGACTCTTATTTCTAAATTACATTCTATATTTAGATTATCAGCAAAAGCTTCTGTAAAATGTGAAGACAAATGCTGAACAATTAAAATTGGAGTGTTAAAATTTGGGGGTATATCTTTTAATATTGTGGTTATTGTCCTTGGGCCACCAACGCTAGCACCCATGACGATTATATTTGAATTTAAAGAGACTCCTTTAAAAGGGGTTAAATCCGGAAGTTGCATTGATCTATTCTTTCCAATTTTTGCTGAATGTGTTATTTTTTGTAAAACAGAATTGACAGATGTTTTCTCGTTCATTCTTTTAAATGTTTTTGATTTACTGATGGCTTGTTGAGTAGTTTTTTCACTTGATATCTTATCTACTTTTACTGATTTAATTTCTTCTTTGAGGATTGCTTGTACTTTCATAATTTCGAAGGAATCATAGCTTTGTTCTTCCTCAATTTCTTGAATAGGTTCTAACTGATTTAAGTATTTCCCAAAATCAAAGATTCGATCTATCATTTCCTGTCTTAGAGATCGACTTTTTCTTAATAAATTTTCATCTGTTTTAAAAATTCTTTTAATTTGGGATTGTGAAGCTAATAGTACTTTAGCCAGTAATTCTTCACGAAATCTAGGTAAATCTTTTGCTCCAATGCCTCCAGGTTTTATTATATAATCAAAAGCGCCCATTAAAAGTGCTTGAATGGATGAATCTAAATTCTTAGGACTAATTGCTGATAAAATAACTGTAGGTGTGGGATGTTCTTCCATAATTTCTTTGAAGGCATCTAATCCATTTTTTTTCGGCATTACTAAGTCTAAAACTAAAACATCAGGACTATATTTTTTCACAAATTTAATTGTTTCGATTCCATCCTTAGCATAATCAACAATATTTATTAAATCATGTTGCTTAAGAATATCTGATATGCTCTTTCTTAGATAGGCTGAATCGTCTGCCACAAGAACATCAATACTCAATAAAATCTCCCTAAAAACTATTAACCTAATAAATAGTAGTGTAATGTAATTTATATCTTTCTTAAAGCTAAAATAGATTTGAAATTAGATAAGTAAATAATTCATCAATACCTTCTCCTGTTAATGCTGAAGTTTCAAATAAAGGAATATTATATTGATCGGCTAATTTTTGAGCTTGAGATTTGATTTCTGTCCGATTATCAATTTGATCTATTTTATTTCCAATAAGAATAATGGGGATCATTTTGTTTTTTATAAAATGACGTGACTCTTCAATCCAACCAATAATATCATTGAAAGTTTCTATGTTTCCATAATCAAATAGAATTAATATTGCATTCGAATATTTATAATAAAATTTACGGACTTTAACAAAACTTTTTAATCCACTCAAATCAAGGAGATATAATTTTAAGTTGAAATTCTTTGCAATTTGTAATTCTTTTTCATTAATAGAAATTCCAATTGTCGGCCTATAAAGGCTATTTTCTTTAAAAATAGAATTGCAATATATTTCAGTTAATGTAGATTTTCCTACTGCTTCAGAACCAATAATAATTATTTTTTTTACGTTATTATACTCTTCAGCAGGAAAAACAATTTTATAATTATCATTCAATTTGGGTATACATAATGATGTAGTGTGATTATTTAAAATCTTTGAAATCTTTTCTGCTACAATATATGTATATGGAATAATCCTATCAATATTTAAATAATGATCAGCTACTAGTACAAAAATTGCGGGAGTTTTATTTCCTAATTCAATATAAAATAATTGAAAATCATTTGTATCAAACGTACCACTTCCAAATGATGTTTCTGCATATCTTTTAATCTTATTTATAGTTTCATCGAGGATAGCCATAATCGCTCCAATTAATTCTTCATCAAATCCCTCCACTGAGCTACGAGCTATAATTAATCCATCTAGATCTACTACAAGTGCTGCTTGTAATTTATTTACCTCATTTAGTAATCTACCTAACAGATCTTCTATTGTTAATACTTTTGACATTTTTGAATTTCTATAACTCCATTTCATAATTTATATTTAAAATCTCAAACAAACTAACTAAAATTTCAGTTGGGGGGATAAAACAAATTGTCCCTTCTAAATTTATGTCTAAAATTTTTAATCCTGTATTTATTGTAATTATATAATCCGATACCTGAGAATATTTTGCAATTATACCCTCTAAAATGGCATTTAATGAGTCTATTGCTATTTTTGGCACATTCAACATTAGTTTTATTGATAGTAAATCTGCTAAGGCACTAGCGTAATGGCCACTTAAAATATTACCAATTTCATATATGATGCTATAAGAAAAGTCATCCAAATCATTAATATTACTTATATTATCTGCAGATTTTTTAAATTCTGATAATAAATTAATAAGATTGATAACTGTCTTTTTAGAAAATATCTGGATTATTGTGAGATCCGAATTAAAGGGAATTTCAGAATATATGACTACTACTTCTTTATTGTGATTATTAAACATTTCTGGAACTTTCCAAAAGAGATTGATATCTGCTGATGTTAATGAAACTTCAATCTTTTTATTCAATAAATCAGAAAGGGCAGTTATAGCATGACCCGAACCGATATTACCAAGTTCTTTTAATATATCTAATTGAACTTCTGTAAGATTGATTTTCATACTTTTATTTGTGATTTTTCCACTCATTTATATCCTCCTCTACTCTTAGAATAATCTCTTTTTTTTTCTAAATTTTTCTATAATTTAATTCCTTTGTTAATTTAACATAAACAGTAAAATCTTTTGTATCAAATATAACTCCCCTTCCTTCAGTTCCCCCTGTGTCATCTCCAATAATTTTAATATTTAATTTTTCTAATGCTTCTTTAATTGCTTTGATATTATCAATCCCCATGAAATTTTCATCTAAATCAAAAATTCTTGAACCTCCTACTATTATTGCCTTTATATTATCCCTCACAGCTCCATTTTTTATTAATTCTTGCATCAAGAATTTTAAAGAAAGGTCAGCATATTTATGTGGATACTCAATTACTTTATTTTGATGGGCTTTGGGAAGTAAAATATGAGACATACCGCACACCTTATTTTTAAAGTCAATAAGAATTAATGCAATACAAGATCCTAACCCATAAATTACTAATTTTGGATGAATTTTCTCTGGTTTATCTTTACAATTTGTTAAAAAATAGTGCCCTATAGGCAGGAACACATCACCATTTTTATCAATTTTCTCAATACGCCCATAGGTTTTTATTTTAATCACCATGGATATTATTATATGGAAATTCCATAATTTTTAGCAAATTTTATCATATAATCCTTAATAGAATAATTTGGAACTACTAATTCCGCGGCACCCCTTTTTACTGCTGCTTTTGGCATACCATATACAACACATGTTTGTTCTGATTCTGCGATAGTTTTACCTCCTTCTTTCTTGATTGCATCTAGGCCTGCAGCACCATCATCCCCTAAACCAGTTAATAATATTCCTAAAGCATAATTTTTATAAACTTCTGCCACCGAAAAGAATAATACATCAACAGAGGGCATACAAAAATTTACTGGTTCACCTTTAAAGGTTTTGATATATAACCCATTATTTCTCTGTACTACTTTCATATGTTTTCCTCCTGGACTAAGATAGGCAATTCCAGGAAGAATTTTCTCCCCGTTTACAGGGATTTTAATTTCGATACTACACACTTGATTCAGAGATTTTGATAATTCTTTCATAAAATAAGGATCTAAATGCTGAACAATTAAAATTGGAATGTTAAAATCTTTAGGAATATTCTTTAATATTGATTTTAAAGTTCGGGGACCACCTGTACTTGTCCCAATGGCAATAATTTTGGATTGAAGATGACTTTTTTGTGTCCTTTTTTCTTTTGATACTTCTTTCAGTTTTATTTTTGGTTGAGTAGTTATTAGAGATTGGGATTTATAGTAATTTAATAATGATGGTAGATTAACCGATTCTTTAATTAATAAATTACGTTTTTCATAAGTTCTTTTAATTTTTCCTGCATATAACGTGCTGAAAATTAGTTTTTCTTTAAGTTTTGGGAATTCCTCTTCCCATATACCTTTAGGCTTCATAATAAAATCAAATGCTCCCAAAAGTAAAGCTTGGATGGAATCATCTAGGGTTTCTGGACTTTTAGATGAAAATATAATTGTTGGTATTGGATAATGTTCTGAAAGGAATTTAAATACGCTTATTCCATCAACTTCAGGCATCATTAAATCTAATATTAATACATCTGGGTTTATAATCTCTATTTTTTGAATTACTTCTCTCCCATTTCTCGCAAGCTCAACTTTCTCAATTTCTTCATTTGATAATAATATATCAGCAATTATTTTCCTTTGGAAACTAGAATCTTCCGCTACAAGAACTTTAATTGATATTATAATCACTTTTTTATATATATTCGATTTGATGAATCTATTAATTTTAAATCGCTATCGGAGTTAAGAAGCGTCTCAGTTTTACCTAGAATCAATAACCCACCCTGATTCAATCGGTTTTGAATAATATTTAAAAACTCTTTTCGAATTTTTCTACTAATATATATTAAGAGATATCGACAAAAGATAATATCATAATTTAAAGAAGTTTGGTGTGTTTTTGTCATATCCTCTTGTATGAATTCTATACAATCTTTAATATTTTCATTTATTGAATATGTAAAGCCAAAAAATTCTTTTTTTTTTATAAAATATTTGTTTTCATAATATGTTGAGATATTTTTCGTAGAATCTTCATTATAGATCCCTAATTTTGCTTTTCTGATTGCATTATTGTCAATGTCAGATGCGATTATTCTAAACACTGGAAAACCAGCTATTTGATTTTTGAGATTATCTAAAATCATGGCAATTGAATACGGCTCTTCACCGTTAGCGCATGGACATGACCAGATATTAATACATTTTTCATTTTTTGAGCGATTCCATATTTTTCTATACAATGAGGTAAGGGATGAATAAGGTTTAATTGGAATAGATGTTATTGACTTTTTATTTTCATTTTTAGGTAAAAAACTTTTTGTAATTCTTCTATATTGTCTTTCTGGATTAGGTCTTAGGTCACTTATAATGCCTTTCTTAGTTAAATATAAAGAATTTAGAAAGATTTTTTCAAATCGCTCAAATACCTCCCAGTTTCTAAAAAAAACAGAATAATTAATATTAAAACAATCTAGAAATTTATCGGTTTCTGAAGGTGTTTCTAATATATATTTATAGTATGACTCAAGTGTACCGCATTTAACACGAATCATTCTGGATTTAATTCTTTTTTCTATAAAATTTGTTTGATAATAATCTAAATTCAATCCAGTTGAGTTCATTAATAAGTGAATTATCTGATCATAATAATCTTCATCAAATTGTATATCATCAATATGTATCACTTCTATACACTTTATTTTTCTAAAATCTTTTCAATTTCTTCAAAACGCTGTTGAATATGATTAATTGAATATTTTATTCCCAGTTGAATCTCTTGTATTTCAGACAAAATTTTTTTGAGACGAGTTTTCACAGATCTTGATAAATTTGCATCGCTTTGGGAAGAATCTAATTCAAACATTTGGCCAGATAAGCTATTATCACTAAATTTTTCTGAGGATGCCTCACTTTTAACTAAAATGTGTCTGGATTGTCCAGGAAAGGTTAATTCTATATTGTTTTCTTTAATTTCTTTGAAAATAATATGAAATTCATGAGGTTCAATTCCTTGTTTTATGACTTCATATTTGAAATTATAAAATTTTTTCTTTGTTTTGAGTTTCCCGGCAAAATTTGCAGCCATATATCTGTGAAATAAACGTGAGCGACTACCAGCCCATATCCAAATTAACTTTAATTCTTTATCTACAATTAGATATACGCCATCAGCTTCAAACATTTTCTCTGGTCGAAGTGTAAGCGTTTCTCCTTCAACTTTGTAAATGTAATCGTAATAACCGCTTTTTAACATGATCTTTGTTTCTTTGTATTTTATTAAGTGGTTAAAATTGATTTGGATATTCTATTATTTTATATTTTTTAAGAAAAAAGATAAAATTTGAGAGTAAATTATGAATAAAACCGCAAAAGTGCATCTAGTAATTCTTGTAATGTTTCTAAGTTAGGTATGAACAAGAATGTACCAGTAACTTTGATATCTGTGATAATTACATTTGTAGTGATCACTAAAGACAATTTTTTTAGTAACCCAATTTCTCCTTTTAGGATTTTGAATAATTGAGCTCCAGTGTCAACAGACATATCAGGAGGCTCAGTCATAAGCCGTAATCCAAGTAAATCACCTATAGCACTTACATAATGACTACCCAAAATGTGGCCTAATTCTGAAATTGCACTATGATAAAGCTCAGGAAAATCTGATGCTTTATTGATTTTCTTTCTTAAATCAATCTGGTTTTTATCTCTATCATCCACAATTATAGATGTTATATCAACAGCATCTTTAATATTAAATAAAGTTAAAACAGTCGCTCTTGTTTTACCAACTACATTACTCCACGCAACTAAGAGTTTTTCATTTTTTTTACTAATAGTACTTGCGAATTCATCTAATTCAACCATTTCAACTGAGGGAATATTTATATCAACTCTCTTATTAATCATCTGAGCCAATGCGTTAGCAGCATTTCCTGCACCAATATTACCAACTTCTTGTAGAGCATCTCGTTGAACCTCTGTTAGCTTTATATTAGATAACTCCAAGACCGACTGCTTTTGCTTAATATGTGTTTGCTTAACGGGAATTTCATGTTCTATTCCTAGTTTGTCAAAAAAGCTTTTCAATGTTTCAATATCTGGAATAAAGAAAAACATACCTCTGAGTTTCAAATCAGCAACTTTTATCGATGTCTTGATGATTATGAAAAATTCTG
>SMTZ1_10008393_pt1 | contig 12892 bp, 8 predicted proteins | sample DeeMarSWOR136_30_FD_25667 | JGI IMG/M metagenome (IMG submission 25667) | reverse complement strand
GGGAAGTCTGCGCTCCAGTAGCAGCTCGATACCCCGCATGCACCGCTTGTAGGAACCGGGAACACCGGTCACTCGCTCATAGGTCTCCCGGGTACGGCCATAGAGCGTGATCTCCACAGAGAACGGGGGCCAATCAGCCAGATGGTCGGCAATGCGCTGAGTGATGGTAGTGCCGTTAGTGAACAGCGTGATCAGCATACCTTTCTTCTTCGCGTATGTGTAGATGTCGAGAAAATCAGGGCGAATGAACGGCTCACCGCCGGTGAGCAGCAGCCAAAGGCAGCCTTCCTCCACGATCTGATCCAGGACGTTGGAGAGTTCTTGGCAACTCAATTCCCGTTCCAGCGCGTCTCGGTCGTCAGCAGGTAGGTTGATGTAGCAGTGAGCACAGCGCAGGTTGCAGCGTGCGGTGACCTCGATGCTACCGGTTATGGGGATGTGCCGGCTGACCACCTCATTGCGTAAACGCTTGCTGAACTCACTGTAGCTGGTGATAGGAATATGCGGATACTCCATTTCAGACCTCCTTCACAGCTCCAACCTGCTCCAACTGTCTCAGGAACTCCACGAGGTCCGCTTCCGCCTCCTGCACACCTACTTCAAACTCTTCGGCGATCACATCCCTTATCTCCCCCACGCGCTTTTCGCCGTCCACAAGCTCCCAGATACGACTGCCGACTTCATTCATGGTATAGATGCTTTCGAGATCCGCGGCTTTCTGGCGAATTGGGACGAGAACGAATCCGTCAACGATCTTTCTCGAAACGATGGATGGATCCCTGGCCAGGCGTCTCTCAAGGTAAGCAATCTCATTCATCTTCGGATCTCCCTATTGACCGAGTAAATCTAGAGGTCTATAGATCCATAGACTCATAGACCTACAGACTGCCTATGTCTGTCGTTTCGTCTAGGTTTAGTTTGGATATGCAATATAGGGCAGGAGTTGGCACAAGCTTTGAAAAAGCTTGACCAAAATGACTCGTATTTGGCGGAGGCAAATACGAGAGTAGTATGGGCAAAACATCTATTTTGCAGATCTATCAGTTAATCAGCCGATAAACCCATAGACCAATAGACCTATAGACCCATAGACTGGCACTCCCCTTGCCCTTGTTATATTAAACAGTCATACGCTATACATACAGCGCCTACAAGTCGTTACGTAAGACGTAAATGTGTGATCAGCCAGCAAGCAAACTTCGACAAGATTCGATACAGTAAGCAGAGGAAAGCCGGACAACCGGAAGCCAGCCTCCTGGCCTTCCGGCTTTACCGATTGTCCTTCAGCCGGTATACCCAATAGTAGACGCCACTCAGGCTCAGGCTTACTCCCTGCTCTTTTTGCAGCCATGCCTGAATCTCTCTCGCTGTCCTCCAACGTCCTGAGCGTAGTCCTTGCATCAAGGCGTCTTGGTCGGATTTGGACAACGAAGCTGAGCGACCGCCGTGACCTCTGTACAGCAGCTCTTCCACTCCACCTTCGCGATACGCTTTCAGCCACCGAGCGATTGTAGCTCGTCCGCGCTTTAGTGAATAGCCGATCTGGTCTAATGTATAGTCTCCCTGCTGCGCCATCCGGATCGCTATGAGTCGCTCCCGGTCGTGAGGCTCTCGGGTAGCTTCGTAAGCCTTGTCCGCATCTTCTGCCGTCGCCGGACCTACCACGTTCAATAGCTTTGCCATGGTTTTCCCTTTCCTACAAAACCACCTGGCCATCGTACATCAGTATCATTTCTAAATGAAAAGGCCAAACATTAGTCGATCCTGTAGGCAGCACCCGGTCGCGAAACGCTACGAGATTATGGCCTGATTTCGTTCTGCCGCCATTGCTGTGAATCTATGGGCCAGTAAGTCTATAGAGACCCACGGACCGATAGACTTGCTAACCTAGAGACCAATGGACTAATGCTCCTGCGGTGATTCTCGTAGCACAAATACAGGATTCCCCCATACCCGATTGGGGTATGCACCCCATTTACGGTAGACACAGCTTGCTGTATACTAAAACTGCATAGTGTTTCCATTTGCCTGAGACTACAGCATGCGATGGTACCAGCACAATCTTTGAAAGCCGCGCGTACTCGGGCATCAGACCAAAATGACTCGAATTTGCCTTTCCCTCTACACGGACGACGCTTGCACGGGTGCTACGTTGCATTTGCCCGCGTCGAGAGTTCTATGAAGGGTAGCAACGTTCTGATAGTGGATATGGGAGATTCGGCCTACATTCGGGATCTCCAGAACGAATCCTACAATATTGAGATCGCGGAATCTGTGCCTGCCGCTATCGAGCAGATAGAGGGAGGTTCCTTCGATGCTGCGGTTATCAACATCGATCTGGTTGGATTGAACTTGCTGCCCACTATAGCAAAACTTTGCCCTGACACGGTTTTGATAGCTCTCTCCTCCAATGTCGCGTTGCCGAGTGCCGAAGCTGCTGCTAGGGTCGTGGAAGTAATGCGTATGGGCTTCTATGACTGTGTGCTCTATCCTCTCGGATCGCCGGGTGCGAGGATCTCGGAGTCAATAGGCGATGGCATCCGAACTTTATTCCAGCGGCGGGACATGTCAGATGGTCTCATTGTCACCGACCTCAGTCAGCGTATGGTGTTCTGTAACTCCAAAGCAACCGAGTTGCTCTCAATCGACCCCCGCGCACGTGGGGGGTGGAATAGAAACATAAGCGAGCTTACTGGTCAGCCAGTTGACCTAGGTGCCGAAGGCGCGAAGGAGTTGGAGCTGGACACGCCGGCCGGTACTGTCCTTATGCGGACCCAACCTGTTCTAGACTTCGGCGAAGCTTCCGCCGGATCACAGATCGGTTGGGTGAGTGTGTTAACTGACATTACCGAAGTGAGAAGATCCGCGCAGTTGATGTCAGAGGCCGCTTTGCGATGCACTCATGAGATGAGGGCGCCCCTGGGTGCTATTCGCAACTATCTCACAGTATTGCTGGACGGAAACGTTGGAAGCCTCAACGACAGACAACGCTTCATGTTAACGCGGATGATCAAACGCGTGGATGCTCTGCTGGAATTGGAGAGGGATCTGCTGGATCTCTCTTCCATTGAATCTGGTAGCTCGACGCTGGACATGGAACTGCTCTCGTTGGCCGACTCAGTACGAGAAGTCGTTGATATAATCCGCCCTAGTGCAGCAGAAAAAGGTGTACGGATGCGGCTCCTCGTGGAACCCGATCCGCTTGTTACACGTGCCGATAGCGGGGCGATAAAGCGAATATTCACCAATCTGGTGAGCAATGCCATAAAATACACATCATCTGGCGGAACGGTGCAGGTAAGGGTTGGTCGCCACGATAGTGGGAAAGCGTTTGTCGAGGTTATGGACACAGGGATAGGAATATCGGCAGACAATATGGACCGCATTTTTGATAAGTTTTTCAGGGTAAGAGATCGCCAAACTGCTGAGATCGTCGGAACTGGACTTGGATTACCCATAGTAAAGGCTCTGGTAGATGCTCACTCAGGTGAAATCAAACTGGACAGCGAAGTTGGTCGCGGCAGCACTTTCACGATATTTCTGCCCATCGCCGAGGCCGCTGTGGTCCATGAGAGGGAGTCGAAAGTGATAGATTCAGAAAAATATATCTTACTGAGCGACCTGGACCCTAATTTCAAAGATGAGATCTCTCGCGAGCCTGGTGGTGAGAACATAAAGCATTGTTTCAGTTGTGGTACGTGTGTAGCCGCCTGTCCCGTGAGATGGATCAACGAGAAATATAACCCGCGCAAAATAATCAGGATGGCGCTCTTGGGGATGCGAGAGCAGGTTCTTAAAAGCGAGTTCATTTGGCTCTGCTCTACGTGCTATACCTGTCACGAACGCTGTCCACAGGAAGTGCGGATCACCGAGGTAATGAATGTTCTGAAAAACATGGCTTCCAGGGAGGGATACGTTCACCCGGCGTATGTCAGGCAGGCTAATACGATCGGAGCACTGGGCAGATTATATGAAATAGATGATTTCGATAACAGAAAGAGAGAGAGAGCAGGTTTGCCCAGAATATCCACGGACCCACAGCTTGCACTCGAGGTGGGTCGAATCTTTGAAATAACCGGCATTGATGAACTCGTCCGTCCTGGAAAGAGCTAGATCAGGAACAGCTTTGAGCGATCAGCAGTCAGGAATCGGTAGGAAGGAAAGAAGCTGAATGCTGATGGCTGACTACTCTATCATCAAATACAGGATTCTCCTATACCTTAATTGGGGCCTACACCCTATATACAGATGCCGCAATCTGGTGTATACTAAATCTCACCAAGCAGAAAGGAGTGGCTTCCCGTCGGCCAAAGTCGGTGGGTCCCATCCCCGCGTACGCGGCGATCAAGATTCTATGGAAGAGCAAAAAGAAGACGCAAGACACAGGACACGAGACGCACGACAGGAAGAAGAGGGAACTTCCAGTCCTGAGTCTAGAGTCTTGAGTCCTGAGTCTTCTAAGCGCTATGCCCTCTTCATTGGCTGTACAGTACCTGCCAGAGCCAGGCACTATGAGCTATCTGTGCGCCGAGTGGCGGATATATTTGGTATCGAACTGATAGACTTACCAGATTTCACGTGCTGTGGTTTTCCGCTGGGGTCTGTAGATACAAGAACCTCAACACTTATGGCTGCCAGGAATCTGAGCATTGCGGAAAATGCGAAGCTTAATGTTGCTACCATGTGCAATGCGTGTACCTCTATTCTCAGCGAGGTAAACTGGCTGATGAAGAATGATGCAAGGGTGAGAGATTATATGAAGTCGGATCTAGCCCAACTGGGTCAAAAGTACGATGGCACCGTGCAAGTCAAGCATTTCGCCCGGATCCTATACGAGGATATAGGCATAGATAGACTGAGGGCATCTGTCAGCCGGGACCTGAGTGAGCTTGAATTCGCCAGCCATTACGGCTGCCATTATCTCAAACCTTCAGAGTTTTATGGTGGCTTCGATGCGCCAGAGGACCCGCAGAGTCTTGACATCCTGGTTAGCGCCGTCGGTGCATCGCCGGTGAATTATGAGAACAAACGTGAATGCTGTGGAGGCGGCCTTCTGGCGATAGATGAACAGATATCGCTTCAGATGAGTAGAGATAAGCTGGAGCGCGTAAAAGCATCGGGAGCCGATGCGATAAACCTCGTCTGCCCTTTCTGCAGCGTCATGTACGACGACAGTCAGCGCAGGATAGAAAGAACATTCAGCACCGAATATAACATCCCCGTGTTATACTATCCTCAGATTCTCGGCCTCGCGGCTGGCCTCGATCCCAAGGAACTGGGGCTGGAAATGAATCGGGTGAGTACAGCCGGATTGCTCGCGAAGCTTGGGATGTAAGGAAGTCAATGGTCATCAGTCAGTAGTCACTAAGGAGCGGAGGACGATTGACTAATGACTATTGACTATCGAATATAGAAATGACTAACGAAAGCTCAACACAGCAGCGCAGCTTTACTGACCTCGAGAGGGACATAATCTCCGCTGGGTTATGTAGTCAGTGCGGCGGCTGCGTCTCGTTTTGCTCAGCGAACAAACTGGGAGCCCTAGAGATCTCCCCAGACGGTACTCCGAGATACTCCGATGAGGAGAAATGCTTGAAGTGCGGGTTGTGCTATTCCATCTGTACGCAAGTGAACGAGCTTGATCAGGAACTGCAAGAGAAATTTAACTGGGTGCCACCTATGGGGAGATACGAGCGCGTTACCTCGGCCAGAACCACGAACCATGATATTCGAAGCATCTGCACTGACGGTGGTGTTGTAACTTCATTGTTAGTGTATATGCTGGATTACAATCTAATAGACGGCGCTGTAGTGTCACGTTTCGTGGGTCCCTTCAATCGGGTTCCTATGATCGCCACTGACAGGGCGGACGTTCTTAGCTCGGCCGGCTCTGATTTCTCGGCTTCCACGCATGTCGGTGTGGTAGGGGATGAGTATAGCACTTACTCTCCAGGTGCGTTTGCCCTCAAGGATCTCACATCGAGTATGAGGCCCGCCCGTGTCGCGCTGGTGGGAACGCCTTGCCAGGTGCACACAATAAGGAAGATGCAGTGTCTGAATATTGTCCCTTCCGATATGGTCAAATATACCATAGGGCTGTTCTGTATGGAGAACTTTGCCTTCCCGGCACTAGCGAAGCGCGAGATTGAGGCCAAAATAGGAGCGGGGATGGATGAAATCAAGAAGCTGAATATAAAGGAAGAGCTGATAGTTACTCTGACCAATGGAGAGTCTGTTCATGTGCCATTCGATGTGGTTCATGAATTCGCACGCCCTGCCTGCCTCAAATGCACCGAGTTTGCCAATGACTTTGCGGATATATCCGCTGGTGGCCTGGGCTCGCCCGACGGGTATACCACTGTCCTTATACGCACAGACGCCGGCCAGAGGATATACCAGGCCGCTCTGAAGCTGGGATATATTGAGGAGCAAACGTACGACAGCTATCGAGAGAAGGCAGATGGTCAGATGGGGATGGTTACAAAGATAATTGACTTTGCCAGGCAGAAGGCTGATAGGTCTATGGGCCCATGAGTTCATAGACCTATAGACTAATAGACCAATGGACTAATAGACCAATGGAAAATCAAAAATCCAGCGTAATGGTTATTGGTGGTGGCATCGCCGGCATACAGGCATCCCTCGATCTAGCGGATATGGGTGTCAAAGTCCATCTTGTGGAGAAGCAACCGGGCATAGGTGGCCACATGGCACAGCTCGACAAAACCTTCCCTACGAACGATTGCGCCATCTGCATCCTTGCTCCCAAAATGGCCGACTGCTTCGGCCATCCCAACATTAATGTGATGACATATTCAGAGGTCAAGTCGGTGAATGGCGAGGCGGGGGATTTCAATGCAGTAGTGACCAAGAAAGCAAGATATGTGAAAGAGGAAGAATGTACTGGCTGTGGTGAGTGCGTTGAGAAGTGTCCCACCCGCATTCCCGACGAGTTTAACATGGGGCTATCAAACCGGAAGGCTATATACCTGTATTTCCTCCAATCGGTTCCACGGGTAGTGACTATAGACAGGGATAATTGCCTGAAGCTTACCAGGGATAGATGCGGAATATGTCAGCAGGTGTGCGACAAAGATGCCATAGACTACGAACAGCAGGACCAGGATATCCAGTTAAACGTGGGAGCTATTATACTGGCTACGGGGTTCAGTCTGGTGGATGCACTTCCGCTGCAGCGATATGGGTACTCGAAAATACAGAATGTCATCACGTCACTGGAATATGAACGGCTTAGCTGCGCCTCTGGTCCCACAGGTGGGCATCTGGAAAGACCATCAGATCACAAGACTGCGAAGAGGCTTGCTTTCATACAGTGCGTTGGATCCAGGGACACTCGGCGGAGTAGATATTGCTCTTCCGTATGCTGTATGCATTCCACGAAGGAAGCCATACTGGCCAGTGAACATGAACCGGGAACTCAGTCATTTATATTTTACACCGATCTGCGGGCATCCGGGAAGGGATTTCAGGAATACATAAAGCGCGCTCAAGACGAGTACGGCGCTACTTACATAAAAGGGCGGGTAGGAGAGATAAACGAGAACTGGAGTGGCGACCCCGTCGTCTGGTACGAAGATACAGAGGCCGATGAGGTGAAGCGAATGACCGTTGACCTGGCTATCCTGGCACCCAGCTTGACACCCGTGCGCGGGTCAACGGAACTAGCTCAGCTCCTGAACATTGAGCTGGACGAGTACGGCTTCTTCAAGACCGATCCATACTTTTCTGTGGAGACCACCAGAAAGGGAATATTCGCCTGTGGCTACTGTCGAGACCCTATGGACATTCCAGAATCGGTCACAAGCGCTTCCAGCGCGGCCGCCAGAGCGATGTCAGTGATCAGTAATCAGTGATCAGTGATCGGTGATCAGTAATCAGTGACGGGTTACTCGTTACCCCCCGCGTACGTGGGGGGCAGTCAGTAGAGACACGGCATGCCGTGTCTCCACATGGAGAATTGGCAATCGGAAATCAAAAATCAGAAACCGAAAATCGAAAAAGCGATCTACGAATCGGAGTGTTCGTCTGTCACTGCGGAAATAATATCGGCGGAGTAGTGAATGTCCCCGAAGTGACAGAATACGCATCCGCGCTCGAGGATGTTGTATATGCCAAACACAACTTGTATACATGCTCCGATGCCGGGCTGAGGGAGATAAAAGAGAGCATAACTAACGAACGGCTCAATCGGGTCGTGGTGGCGTCTTGCACTCCCAGAACTCACGAACGCCTTTTCAGAACCACGTGTGAGGAGGCAGGTCTCAACAAGTTCCTCTTCGAGTTTGCCAATATCCGCGACCAGTGCTCATGGGTACACATGCAGCACCCGGCGAAAGCTACGGAGAAAGCTAAGGATCTGGTTCGCATGGCGGTTGCCAAGTCGCGGCTCCTGGAACCCATGGAAGAGATAGAGATCGATGTGGCGCCAGCCGCCATGGTTATCGGAGGTGGGATGGCCGGCATGTCAGCAGCCAAGAGCTTCGCTGATATGGGGATCTTTACCTACTTAATCGAGCGGGAACCGCAGCTTGGCGGCATGCTTAACAAACTGTATGCCCTATATCCATCGCATATTAAAGCGTCAGAATTCCTCCAGCCCATGAGGGATGCTGTTCTCCGTCATCCGAAGATAGAAGTCCTAACGTCCACTCAGATCAAGGATGTTCACGGCTTCATCGGCAACTATGATGTGGAAGTAACGAGTAACGAGTCACGCGTAACGGGTAACGGATCACCGGTGACCCGTCACCCCTCACCCGTCACCCGTCACTGTAAGGTCGGAGCTATAGTTGTGGCGACAGGGGCTCAGGTGCACACTCCCGAGGGGCAGTATGGATACAATGGCCGGAATGTAATCACGCAACTGGAGTTGGAGCAGAATATTCTGCCTGGATTATGCAATAGAAAGACACAAGACACGAGACAGGAGACGCAAGAAAGGGAAGAGGGAGGAGGGACAAAGGGACAAGGGGAGTTCCCTCTTCCCTCGTCCCCCCGTCCCCCTGTCTCTTTTGAGTCTATCAAGAACGTCGTCATGATCCAATGCGTCGGAGCCAGATCAGAGGAGCGCAGGTATTGCTCGCGGATCTGCTGTACCCAAGCAGTTAAGAATGGGGTGTTGTTGAAGGAAGCCGATCCCGATATACAGGTATTCATACTTTTCAGGGATATTCAGACATACACCAGCGGGTTCGAGGACTATTATTTCGGAGCGCGCGACAAAGGAGTGATCTTCATTAGGTATCCCAAAGATCGTCCGCCGGAGGTCATCCCCGGTTCAGATCCCCGCGTACGCGGGGAGGGTTCGGTTGTGCGCGTCTATGATCAGCTCTTAGGTGTTCAATTGGGTATACCATACGATCTCGTCGTACTTTCCACGCCGCTGGTTCCACATGATGACGCAAAGGAACTGGCGACAATGCTGAAAGTGCCATTGGGTGAAAATGGGTTCTTCCTGGAGGCGCATGTAAAGTTGCGGCCGGTAGATTTTGCCACGGATGGCATATACTTGGCCGGATGTGCTCACTGGCCAGCGCACGTCGGGGAAGCTGTATCTCAGGGTCAGGCAGCAGCATCCAGAGCGGCTATTCCGCTGCTGAATGGTCGTGTGCGAGCTGAGCCTATTGTCTCAATGGTGGATGAGGAACTGTGCATAGGATGTGAACTCTGCGCATCACTCTGTCCTTTCAAGGCTATACAGGTGGAGATGACTGAGTCCGGGCGAAAAGCGCGTGTTATAACTGCTTCCTGTAAGGGATGCGGTGCCTGTGGAGCCGCATGCCCGCAACACGCCATAACCATGGGAAATTTCACAGATGCCCAGATAGATGCGCAGATAGATGCGTTAGTAGGTCTATAAGTCAATTAGTCTATTAGCTGGAGACCAATGGACTAATTGACCAATGGACTAATAGACTAATAGACCAATGGGCTGACAGACCAATGGAAGATCAGAAATCAGCAAGCGATTGGGAACCTCGCATATTAGGGTTCCTGTGCAACTGGTGTTCTTACGCCGGGGCGGATCTGGCTGGTGTGTCTAGGTTTCAATATCCACCCACCGTTAGAATCATAAGAGTTATGTGTTCTGCCAGGGTCGAGCCGGCCTTCGTCCTCAGAGCACTTCGCAGAGGCTCAGATGGCGTCCTGGTGTTGGGATGCCACCTCGGCGACTGTCACTATATATCTGGAAACTATCGCTGCAAAGAAAGAATGGAGATGACGAAGGAACTTCTGAAGATAGTAGGCGTAGACCCCGAACGCCTCTACCTCGGCTGGGTTTCTGCAGCGGAGGGGCAGCAGTTTGCGCGAATAGTGGCCAGTTTTACCGATCAGCTCAAGGCCATAGGGCCGGTGGGCAAGGCGAAGTCTGAGACCCCGGACAACATCAAGGAGAATCTGGCGGCGGCCATTGATGCCTTATCCAGCGATCGAGTGAGGTGGCTGATAGGCGAGCGAGAAACTCTGTTGGAAGGTGAGAACGTGTATGGTGAGCAGATGAGCGAGCAGGAGTACCAGAAGCTTCTCCTCGAATCTCTAGTGGATGAGTATAAATGCAGCAAAGTAGCACTTTCCATAACGGATGAGCCGTTGTCAGTAAAGGAGATAGCTGGCAGAACGAGGCTCACCGCGCGAGAGGTATTGCCATACATAGGTCTGCTGAAACACAGCGGCCGTGCAGTTCAAGCGGATGTAGTAGATAGATCTCCCAGGTATAAAGCCGTCAAAGTCGTTTAAGCCGTTTCACGTTAAAGTCGTTGAACGATCTCAACGACTTTAACGATTTCAGCGATTTCAACGACTTTAACGATCTCAAGGATTGGGAATGGAAACGACACTATCAGGAAGCGTAATGGTAGTAGGCGGCGGCATCGCCGGTATACAGGCATCCTTGGATCTGGCGGATTCCGGGTTCAGGGTTTATCTTGTGGAGTCTTCCCCCGCGATAGGCGGAGTCATGTCCCAACTGGACAAGACCTTCCCCACCAATGATTGTGCTCTATGTATCCTCTCGCCGAAGCTTGTTGAGTGCGGCAGACATTTGAACATAAATGTCATGCCTAACTCAGATGTACAGTCCATAGAAGGCGAACCGGGGAATTTCACTGTAAAAGTCGTCAAGGCCCCCAGATACATTGACATTGAGAAATGCACAGGTTGTGGTCTCTGTGCACAGTATTGCCCCATTAGAGCTATAGATTTATACAATGAGAACCTGGGGCAGCGGAAAGCCGCTTACGTCCACTACCCACAGGCTGTGCCATTGGCTTATGTTATTGACAGAGAAAAGTGCATAGGCTGTGGTCTCTGCTCCCAAGTTTGTCTGGCTGAAGCCGTGCAGTATGATGATAGTGAATCGGAGGAGGAAATAAAAGTTGGTGCTCTGATCCTCGCACCCGGGTTCGATGAATTCGATGCAAGGCTGAAACCGGAGTATGGATACGGGCGGTATCCCAACGTCGTTACCAGCATCGAGTTTGAGCGCATCCTCAGCGCATCAGGCCCTTATGATGGACATGTACTTAGACCTAGCGATGGTGACATACCCAGGAATATAGCTTTTATCCAGTGCGTAGGCTCCAGGGATATGTCATGCGGCAACAATTACTGTTCGGCGGTCTGCTGTACCTATGCCATCAAGGAAGCTGTCATAGCCAAAGAGCATGTAAGCCAGGAACTTGACACTGTGATATTCTTCATGGATATGCGTACCTACGCCAAAGGATTTGAGGAATACTACCAGAGGGCGCAATCGGAGCACGGGGTCCGATTCATCAGATGCAGGATACCGTCTATACTGGAAGATCCCGAGACTGACAACCTGGTGATCGCGTACGAAGACGAGGACGGGAAACCAAAGAAAGAAGAATTTGGTCTGGTCGTGCTCTCAGTCGGGCTTGAGCCATCTCGGAAGGCGCGCGAGCTGGCCCGAAAGGTGGGCGTAGGGTTAGACGATTACGAATTCTGTAAGACGTCGCAGTTCACACCGTTAGAGACATCCAGACCGGGCGTATTTGTCTGCGGCGCATTCCAGGGCCCCAAAGATATCCCCGAAACCGTCGCTCAGGCCAGCGGCGCTGCGGCCAAGGCCGCTGAATTGCTTGCACCAGCCAGAGGTTCCGAGACGTTACAGAAAGAGTATCCGCCAGAGATCGATGTATCAGGGCAGGAACCCAGGATAGGCGTTTTCATCTGTCACTGCGGGATAAATATCGCCGGTGTTGTTGACGTGAAGGAGGTTCTGGAATACGCTCAGGGACTTGACAACGTTGTATACGCAGAGACTAACCTGTATACCTGCTCACAGGATACGCAGGAAAAGATCAGAGACACGATCAAAGAGCACAACATCAACCGCCTTGTGGTGGCGTCATGTACTCCTCGCACTCATGAGCCATTATTCCAAGATACACTGAGGGATGCCGGGCTTAATAGATACCTATTCGAGATGACCAATATCCGGGACCAGTGCTCATGGGTGCATCAACGCGAGCCGCAGGAAGCCACAAGAAAAGCAAAGGATCTCGTCAGGATGGCAGTCGCCAAGGCGCGGTACTTGGAGCCACTGGAGGAAGTATCGGTGGATCTAGTCAACAGGGCGCTCATAATCGGCGGCGGACTGGCCGGGATGATAGCGGCGCTGAGTTTGGCAGAGCAGGGCTTTGAATCGCATCTAGTGGAAAGGGAACCTGAACTGGGCGGATACCTAAGAAACGCGTATTACAGCCTCACGGGTGACGACATAAGAAGCTATCTGGCACAGACCGTGGATAGGGTGATGTCGAATGAACTGATACACGTTCACACCGGCGCTCAAGTTCAGAGTATTGAGGGGTTCGTTGGCAACTTCGTCACAGAGATAGCAACGACT
>SMTZ1_10005356_pt1 | contig 12894 bp, 8 predicted proteins | sample DeeMarSWOR136_30_FD_25667 | JGI IMG/M metagenome (IMG submission 25667) | reverse complement strand
AAAGTACCGTGGAACCAGGGCGCCGTCCGCAGCGGGATGCTGGCCAACGGCTTCTGGGCGGTGGATATTGAGCGCGATGGCAGGTATCAGTTCGAGTTGCGGCGCTGGCCGGAGGAATTGGATGCGCCCATTAACGAAGCCATTCCCGGCGGTAAGGCCATTACCGCCACCAAGGCCCGACTCAAGATTGCAGATGCGGATATGACTATGCCCATTCCCCAAGATGCGCACGCCGTAACGTTCCAGCTACCACTCAAAGCCGGCAAGACACGCCTGCAGACGTGGTTTATGGATGACCGGGGCAATTCTCGCGGCGCTTATTATGTCTATGCGAAACGTTTATAAAAGGAGTTACGCAAAGAATTATGGAAGCTAACCAGAGAAAAGATGTGCCCTCTCACAAGACCAGTCAAATACCGAAATTTGACTTAGCAGAACAGATTATGGCCGAACAGCGAAAAATCACCGCGATAAGAAGAAAGGCACCCGGCAAGCCCCAGCGACTCCCGTCGCTCGCACCTGCGGTTATGCGAGTGCAGCCGCAAGACGGGGCTGCGGGCAAAAAAACAAAAGCTCCTGATCGGCAGCCCCACTCACAGTCAATTGGTTATAATATTAACCCGCCGCCACCGACGCTGTTGGAACAGGAGCAAATCATTGCAGAGATTGTAGCAAGAGATATCGAGAGGCTGTGCGGGGGAGATACTTCGAGCTTCCGTAACTGGTAACTGGTAATTTATCAGTTACCTGGTTATCTTCTTGCAATACGGACTTATACAAGGTAGATTACTACAAAATTACTCGGAGAGGTGGCCGAGTGGCTTAAGGCAACGGTTTGCTAAACCGTCGTGTGGGTATAAACCCGCACCGCGGGTTCGAATCCCGCCCTCTCCGTTGATTTTTTAAGGGATTTTGTAAGTGCTTAGGAATGGGTAAGTTGAGGAAGTGCTTCTCGGAAATGTGCACTTGACTGTCCTAGAACTGTCCTACTTTCTGCTTTTTCGGCCTCGAAGCTCATGCTATTCATTGCCGCCTGTGCCTGCCTGTCATTCATGGTAAAGTACATGTCCAGAATGGCACTTGATGAGCGTCCCATCCATTCCAAAACGTACTTGTAGGACAGGTTCCGCTGAGCACAGTAACTTGCAAAGAAATGCCTAAAGGTGTGTAACTTGTACTGCTGAGGATTTTCAAAGCCGCACTGTCTACACAGGTTCTTTAGGTACCTCCTCAGTTTCTTAGGAGGGACTTTCTTACCATCGGGCATAAGGAACACCAATCCACATTGTCTTGGCAAGGGTTAGAGAAGAGGTTTTAGCTTTCTTGCATCGATGGGAATGAACCTGTCTTCCTTATCCTTGGGTCTACCGCCACTTCCCCCACGGTGTACGTGAACAACATTGTAATCAAAATCAACATCCTCCCAGTGAAGCTGCTGCAACTCGCCGATTCGCATGCCCGTGAATGCTAACTTAAGAACAAATACTAATCCATAATTTCATTCAGGTTGTTAGTTCACACTAATCGATATCTCAGTTTTAACTCGCAAATCCAAATGATTGATAAGGGTTCAAGAATCATGATTATAGACAAAATAGGTTATGATGCAATTTCTTTTCCTTGATGGTTGTATGCGTTAGTAAAAGTGCGACAAATGCATATATGCTGCCTGCGATTGTTTCGTTTACCAACAGCTATACTTAATATTTTTTGGTATTCTGGAGAGAGCTCGAGCAGTGTATATCTTCGGAGGAGGACAAAACTTTCTAGATACCACTGCTGAGCTGATAGGCCACCACTTTCACGTCAATAGGATACGTAAATCTTAGTTCTTGCCGATAGCTATATCGCATCAGCCCCTAAAAGACATGATTTCGTACAAGGCTGTCCCTTTTATTTCATCGTTGTCTAATTCTACCACGGATTCGGCTAATATGCCGAAATATGCAGGTCTGGAAACCAAGAGTTTTATTAGCCACTTCACAACAGGATTGACACCCTCAAGCAAGTCTCTCTTGTCCACTATCTCTTTTGCCTTCAGAGTCATCTGAAACAGATTATTATGGTCGAGGGACTTAACGGTTATTCTTGTTGGATATTGGCTCTTAAGATCAGCATCTAATCTAAAGTCTTGAGGAACAACATCTGTGGTGTTTAAGGAACAATGAATGATATTAGTCTCATCCGCTATGACCAAGGATTTGATCTGGTTTTGTCGGAAGTATACATCCATGAAGATTACTGTGTATCCTTCCGCATAGGATCTTCCCCAGTACCATTTGGATATGATATCATCCATAAAGAGTTTACACTCACGATCGACTTTCCAATAGTTATGGTCGTGATAGCCAAGGCCCTCTTTGATTGTATATTTTTTACCACTTAATGAGAACTCGCCCACTACCTTTGCCTTGGGCAATGGTATAGCCCAAAAAAACACCCCCTTCTTGCTTCCCTTTTCAGCCTCTACTTCGGCACCCAAAGGCTTACAGCCCTCGATCTGTCTATCAAAATTGAGATTGGCTCTGAACTTGTCCGCATTGACTGAGATATGATACACATTGGCCTCGTTAGGAGAGCCACCATAAGCGCGGAATTCGGTTTTCAACCTTACGTCACAAAAGTCTGTAGAACCAGTAAAGTCTTCTAATGCGTAGGTCCTAATCAACGTACGCTTTACTGAAGGTGAACTAACAGAAACAGCCAGTTGTGGGTAAAACCTTCTTCTGAGGGGATCGGTGCCAAGATGGGCAACGATTTTCAGGCTACAGTCGGTGTCTTGGTCGTAAACATCAAAGTACCACCACTCGAAGTCGCCAATTTCACGAGTTGTCACATGAAAGCCATCATCAGACGGTGATAACTTTGATTCTGACCGGTCAATGCGGTCCTTAACTCGTATTACTGCCTTGGCGGGGCGATTCCACATGTTCAAACCATTCATTGGAACAAAATAGCTAATTCACCTATCTCGTGTTGATGTCGGTCCTTACTTGGACACCTGCTCAATAATATAACCTAAGTCATAATTAATGTCACGAGTCTTATTCTGGTCAGTTGAGTTCGAGTCCAAGGTGTGGAACAAGTCCTGATAAGCTACGAACGCTGGCCGATAAGTCGTAACGAGGATGCCTCAAAAAATTCACGGCAATAGAGATTTTAGTGCTTGACTATAGTATCTTTTTAGGTGAAAGTATTCGGCACGTCAGGTTGATGAGGCTTTTTTACTTCAGTTTATACAGGGCAAACTGCTGCACACCTTTGAGTTTGAAGGAGCCGTCCTGCAAGATGTTCCACGTCTGCGGTTCATAATGAATGCCAAGAGCGCCCCAACTACCGGTTCCCCACAATTGAGGATTGATGTGCGCCAATAATATATCACTGCAATCATCGAGACGAATGATTGCTCTGCCGGGGCTGGGAGAGCAATTTCCTCCGTAGCCGAACAAACGGACGTTCCCGCATTTGTTAAGCCACAGGATGGTTACATCGCCCTCGGCTTTCATCGAATAGATGTCAACGTTTTGAGCGTTGCGCATTTCGATCATTGCATCGGAGCGAGCATGCTGGGGCTGCAAATGATAGAAACGGAGCGATTGGCGTGTTCGGTCAACCAGAAGATGTCTATATTCAGGCCCTTGTGACCACCAGCCGAGCAGAGTTTGCGTATACCAGCGTCCTCCCGCAGAGCCTGATATTACGACCAGCGGGTGGCTCATGGCAATGGCGTGGGGATGCCAGATATCGCGAATCGGATAGATATTGCGTAACAGCGACTCACCGCCGGCCCGCCAGTGCAGGGCATATACGCAGGGATTTCTGACCGGTACCTTCAAAGTCATCGACTGCAAACTCGTTGTAGTGTCTGCACTGTCCACAGTCTCGATTAACGGCATCGGATTATCCACATCTGAAAAAGCCGCCGCACCATCAATGCATGTGACTTCTGTAAGCAGGTTTGTCAGGCCGAACAGCTTTGTGTTGGCTTTGAGCCGGAGCGGTTTCGAGATGCGGTACAATCCTTTCGGAAGGAATACCCACTCGTGGTTGTCGATAGCTAACTGGATTGCGGCATAATCATCGTCTTTGTTATTTCCTTTGGCTCCGAATGGAGGTTCTTTAACGTTCACCACACCGGAACCATTCCAGTTGGGTAGGTTATTCAGAGTATGTTTTGAAAGCACTTGCCTTGCAGGAGGTTGTGCGGATTGTTCGATAAAAGCGATTGGTCGTTTCCTTAATTTACGATCAACCCAAACAGAATCGGTGCGGGAGAATTCTTCAAGATGCTCCGGATAGTTCTGGATACCGGGGGCAGTGTATTGCCGTACGTGTGTCCATCCCTCCACATTTCCATCAAGTGGCAGATTCTCATGGACCACAGCGATATGCCCGCAGCCATACACCCAGACATTGTCCATAACGAGGGAGCGCACGGTTTCAATGGCGAGGCCATGCGAACGTGGTCGAATTACGCTGTCAATAATACTTATAGCTCCGCTCCAGGCGGCGTTGGCGAGTACCCCTCGAATACCGGCTCCATCGATCTCAGCGCCTACGACAGTCAGGGGCCCGCGCGTCCGGCAGAATATCGCCGATTCCGTCTGGCCGAAAAGCTTTACATCGCTGACCAGAGGTGAGGGTTGACTGCCCGATAGATAGAGACCATGCCGGCCGCCATGAACCTCTATGTGATGCATGGCGCCGCCTGAGCCGGGAGCATTTCTTATCCCCGCGAATGCTCCGGCTGCATAAATGCGAACATCTTCGACCGTGGCTCCCTCAGCGCCCCGGTGATCTATTCCTATAGCTCCGGTATTTTGCCGACCAAGTTCAATATCAAAGCTCATAATCTTCTGGTTAAAATTGATATTGGGCTGCGGCCTGTTCGGGTCGCGAGGCCCGAAGGATTGCATAGAGCGGGCCCAGAAATGGATGACGGGTTTAGGGTTAGCCGCATCGCCAAAACCGGGTGCATTATCTGCAAGCACGATCACCGCACGATCCGTCCCTCGGGAACCCATGAGCACGCAGGGATAGTAGAAAGATGCTTCAGCGACCCATGGATCGGCGTGACCGTCATAGGGCCAATTATCCCACTCGATTACTCCGATGATGCCCTCTAAAGTATCCGATACGAGATATTTTCCCGCAGGCAGATAGCAAAGCAGTTGGGCATCTCTGGCATCGATAATCGCCTGCTGCAAGATGTGTGTAACATCAGCCTGCCCGGTATTGTCGGCGGAATATGGAGGAATGGTTACATCGAGAGCGCCGTACGAAGCGAGCTTAGAATTCGAATACCGCCGGATGACCCGGCGTGCGCGAGCTTGCACCTGTGATACCCTTCGTATGCTCGGCGTGAGAGTGTCCAAAGCAAAGCACCCAACAGCCGGTAACAGAAACGATAAAACAAGACTATGTATCTTTATACTATTCATAAATGGGCTCCTTATCATTCTGTAAAGAAAGAACAAGATTATGCTACCTTGAAGCACTTGGAGTTTCAAATACTATATAGATAATTGCGGCCTCCGTATTCATGGTTTATAATCGAGAAACAGACCAATGGAATGGCTAAGTCTATCAATAGCAGATACAATACAATAGTATCTCAGCATGCTGAAAATACAGGAGTTAAGAGTATGAGCTCAATTGGTAAATGTCAATTAGTTGTACAATCCAAAATTAGAAAAAACAAGTACACGCATCAGTTAGTCTCAACAAGGAAGATCGTTCTCCTATTGTTCTTATGCTCAGTAGTTTTTTCTCATGCTCAGCAGCCGATCTATTTGGATTCATCGAAATCTATCCGCCAGCGGATTGATGACCTGCTGAGACGAATGACGCTTGAGGAAAAGATCGGACAAATGAATATGCCCTGTTCCTATCTAAGAGCCTTGGGCAGGAGCCACGAAGAAAAGATCGAGTTCGCAAAGCGTTTCACCGAGGGAACATTACGGGAGGATCTCGGGCCCGGCGGAGGCTTTTTCACGTTTGCCAATCACGTTCTCGACCAGGGAACCACGCAACAGGCGAATTTCTTCAACGCCCTTCAGGAAATTGCGACGCGAAAGACCCGCCTGAAAATTCCTCTTTTGCAGACAGAGGAGGGAACACACGGATTGATGTGTGCCGATGCTACTATCTTCCCCGAAGGTTTGGCCATTGGAAGCACATGGAATCTCGATATAGTAGAGCAGATGTACGAGATTGCAGCAAGAGAAGGCCGGGCTGTAGGCATTCACCAGCTCTTTACATTGGTCATCGAACCGGTGCGCGATCCCCGCCTGGGGAGAAATCAAGAGGCGTTCAGCGAAGATCCGTATCTGGTTTCCTGCATCGCCGGAGCGATTGTCAACGCGATTCAGGGAGACAACCTGGCTACCTCGGATAAATGTGTGGCCGGATTCTGTCATTATCCCGGACAAAGCCAGCCGTTGAGCGGGCTCGAGCGGGGAGCGATGGAAATTTCAGAACGGACGTTGCGCAGCGTATTTTTGCCGCCGTGGGAGGCAGCCATCAAAGAAGGCGGAGCTTTGGGAGTTATGGCCACCTATCCGGCCATTGACGGTATTGCGACGCACGGTTCTTCGTATCTTCTTACGGATATCCTCCGGTACGAATTTGGTTTCGAAGGGCTGGTTCTGTGCGAAGGCGGTGGTTTGACTACACTGGTATATGAAGGCCTTGCCAGGGATCAGAAGGAGGCTGGCATACTCGCTCTGAATGCAGGAGTCGATGTAGGGATTTCCTATGAAGACGCCTATCAAAGACCGCTGTTGGAAAGCGTTCGGGAAGGACTGGTCTCTGAAGACCTCATTGACCGCGCGGTCCGACGCATTCTCAGGCAGAAATTCAGATTGGGTTTGTTTGAAAAGCCTTTTGTAGATGCGAAGCGGGCCGAAGATGTTGTTCATAGAAAAGAGCACCAGGATGTAGCGTATCAAGCTGCAAGAGAGGCTATTGTATTATTGAAGAATGAGAACCAATTATTGCCCTTGAGCAAAAACATCAAATCGATTGCGGTCATCGGTCCGAACGCCGATCACGAAAAGAATTTGCTCGGCGACTATACCTCGATAAACGTGACGCAGGATATTATCACCATCCTCGAAGGCATAAAATCAAAAGTCGGCCCTGATGTAAGTGTTAGATACGTTAAAGGATGTAACGTAGTAGGCAATGAATTGAACGAGATCAAGAAGGCGAGCCGGACGGCTGGTGAATGTGATGTGGTTGTCGTGGTTGTGGGTGAAAATGAATGGCGCACGTCGGGTAAGAAAGGAACCGTCGGTGAAGGGTATGACGCCGCTACTTTGGAATTGAGCGGAATGCAGCAGGAATTGGTTAAAGCAGTTTATAACACCGGAACACCAACAGTTGTTGTTCTCGTTAACGGACGCCCTTTGGCAACACGGTGGATCGTCGAACATGTGCCTGCGATTGTCGAAGCATGGTGTCTGGGAGAAAAGGGAGGGGCCGCAGTGGCCGACGTTCTCTTCGGAGACTACAATCCCAGCGGGCACCTTCCTGTCACGATTCCAAGACATGCAGGACAACTACCGGTCTATTACAATTATCCTCCATCCAAGAAATACTGGCTCGAGAACGCATGGGGGAAACCTTATGTCGATATGAACCCAACCCCATTATACGCCTTTGGTCACGGACTCAGTTACACTACCTTTCAGTACAGTGATCTGGAAATCGCTCCGAGCAAAATCGGTGTAGGCGGCAAGATTCGCATTAATGTCACTATAACGAATTCCGGCAAACAGGCGGGAGCGGATGTCGTACAGCTTTATATCAATGACCCCATCAGCACTGTTTCCACACCTGTCAAAGAGTTAAAAGGTTTCAGGAAAGTTTGGTTGAAAGCGGGTGAATCCACCACTGTTGAATTTAAATTAGGTCCGAAGCATTTGTCCCTGGTCAATCGTTATCTCGAGAGACTTGTGGAACCCGGAGAATTTAAGGTGATGATCGGCCATAGCAGCGACGACATTGTTTTGAAGGGCACTTTTCACATTTTCGATAAATTTTGAAAGGAATCGCTCAATGAATGCGTTCGACTGGAAAACTCGTTGTTCGTTTCTAATAATTGTATTCTTTTTGGCTCTTCAGGTCGATGCCGGTCCCGCGATCCAAGTCGGAGTCGGAAAAACGGAAGTCACGCCCACCGAACCGATGCGATTATACGGCTATTCTTCTCGAACAGATCCCTTTGTCGGAATCTACGACTCCCTTTTCTGTCGAGCCGTCGTCTTCGACGATGGTGCGACACAAGCGGTTATTGTGTCTTTGGATTCCGGCACAATTCCCCTCGGGAACTGGCCGCAAAAAATTCGCGCGCATCTTGCTGAAAAGTACGGCATCGACTATGTTTTTCTCACTGCAACCCATTCCCATGCAGCGCCGCACTTGGGCACGCATGACAAACCCGTACCATGGAATGAAGCAATTGCGGAGAAGATCTATGAATCCGTTCAACTGGCATTGACAAAAATGCAGGCGGCTCAGTTCAAAGTCGGCATTGGCGAAATTGACATTACCTATGATCGGCGCGTCGTCGGCGACGACGGCCATGTGACGATGCTCTGGCAGAATCATGAGCGCAAACCCACCAAGCCGGTCAATCAGCGTATCCATGTGCTTCACATTCACAATGCGAATGATGAATCCATCGCGACGCTGGTTCATTATGCCTGCCATCCGGTGATATCCGGCAGCAAGAACAATCGTGTTTCCGCCGAAATCCCCGGTTCTATCTGCGATTATGTGAACAAGACCATCGGAGGAGAATGCGTATTTCTACAAGGCGCCTGCGGAGATGTTAATCCTTATCTTGCGGGTTTTCTTCAGGAGGACACCTCGGCGTATGAGGCCCTTGTAAAAGAGGGCGAGAAAGTCGGACGCGAGGTGGTTGACATTGTTCATCGAGCCAGTCCGGTCGAGCAGTACAATTGGACAATTCAATATAGACAAAAGATGATTTCATTCGGGCTTCGCCATCCGGCAAGTGATAAACGGATGAAAGACCTGCTGGAAGGTTTTTTCAGCGAAGAAGGGCTCGAATTTTTTCTCAAATCAGACCAGACGTTTGAAGCGGATGTCTCGCTCCTGATGCTCGGAAAAGCAATTGCCTGGGCCGGTTTTCCGGGCGAGTTCTTTGACGATTTCCAGGTAGATCTTATAAAAAGGTCACCCGTAGCGAACACCTTCTTCGTGGGCTACTGCAACGGTATGTATTCGTACTTCCCCACGATCAAGGCCGCCGTGGAAGGTGGCTACGGCGCCTCGTGGGGTCTTTTGGCTGAAATGGGCACCGGTGAGCGGATGGTGGATAAGGCAGTCATCGGTCTCTATGAGTTGTTGGCAAATAAGGACAAAGGAGCTTCTTATGGTAAGTGATTGGCCAAGCGGATTTCCGGGGATCAACTGGTTGAGCGGACAGGAGGAAGAGGCTGTTGTCGATGTGGTACGTAAGGGAGCCTTGTTCAGATACTATGGCCCCCAATCCCCTACCCATGTAGATCAGTTGGAAGAATATGCCCGCACGTATTACGGAGCTCGACATGCTCTGGCCGTCAACAGCGGCACCGGCGCGCTGTGCACGGCCATGTCCGCTCTGGGGATCGGGCCGGGCGCTGAGGTTATTATACCAGCCTTTCTTTGGGTGGCCACTGTAACCGCTGTTGTTCAAAATAATGCCATCCCGGTCCTTTGTGAGGTTGATGACAGCTTCAACCTGGACCAGGGCGATCTGGAAAAGAAGATCACGCCTCGTACCAAACTTATCGCCGCGGTACACATGGCGGGCACGCCGTGTGATATGGATGCTATCATGCGAATCGCCGACAAACATAATATCCCCGTGCTTGAGGATTGCGCACAATGCAATGGCGGCTCGTTCAAAGAACAAAAGGTCGGCACCTTTGGAAAGGTAGGCATCTACAGCCTCCAGATCAACAAGAATGTCACGGCTGGCGAAGGTGGTCTGCTTATTAGCGACGATGAAAAACTCTACACTCGTCTCGTGGCGGCTCACGACCTCGGCGTTCCCTGGAAACAAAGCCAACCCGACGAAACCAGCGAGGTTTACTTCTGGGGACAGGGCCGACGGATGGGAGAGCTGGCCGGCGCCGTTGCTAACGTTCAACTCCGCAAGCTACCTCAGGTAATTGCGCATATGAAGACCTCTAAACAGCGTATAAAAGACACGCTCGGTGAAATGGATGGTGTCTCATTTCGCAGACTCAATGATCCCAACGGCGATACCGGCCCGTTTCTCATACTCACTCTCGAACAAGCATCACACGCCGTCCGTATCGCGCAGCATCTTGCAGACAGCGGTGTTGAGAACGTCTTTCACCTGTCGGGCTACGGCCTGCATATCTATCATAATATCCGCTCGCTGGTTGAGAAAGTTCCGCTTTCGCCGGCAGGCAATCCGTGGTCGCTGCCGCAAAACGCCGAGAGCATCTATAACTACGGCAAAGGAACGTGCCCGGCCAGCGACGACCTTTTCGATCGCTCAGTCATTATCACCATCCCATCACGGCTTACCGCTGAGCAGGAACGTCAAATGGCACAAACCATCAGGAACGTAATTCTTGTAAACGTGAGCGGTTAGCATTTTTTAGAAGGGAATTGTCGTGGAGTTGAGCCATCTTGACTACGCAGTTTTCATCCTGTACGTCGGCCTTGTCGTACTCATTGGATTCTGGGTCGCCCGCCGGGAGAAAAAAACCTCTAGGCATTATTTTTTGGCCGGCAACAGATTACCCTGGTACGCAATTGGCACATCGTTGATAGCTTCGAGCATCTCCACAGAACAATTCATCGGTGAAGTTGGATTCGCGTATCGTTACGGCATCGCCGTGGCGAACTGGGAGTGGAGTGTCTTTCCGGCCATGACGGTCATGATAGTCTTTTTCGTGCCATTCTATCTTCGAAAGGGTATAAGCACTATGCCCGAATGGCTGGAGCACCGCTTTGGGCCATCCAGCCGAATCACGTTTGGCATTATCACCCTCCTGTCCTATATCTTCATCAACTTGGCCGGTGTCCTTTTCGCTGGCGGCCTGGCCCTGCATACCATCTTTGGTGTCAACCTTTGGCTCGCAGTTGTCGTGCTTGCAGTCGTCGCGGGCCCATACACTATTGCAGGCGGCCTGGCCTCGGTTGTCTGGACGGATCTATTCCAGGCCATTCTACTCCTGAGCGGCGGTCTGATCGTCTTCTTTCTCGGCCTGCACGAGGTCGGAGGCTGGGAGGCGATGCGCGGCACCGGCGACCGGGCGCATCTAATCCTCTCGTCAGACCACCCTGAACTGCCATGGACCGGGATACTGGTGCTAACCGTTTCGACGCATCTTTGGTACTATGCCACGAATCAATACATCAACCAGCGAGTGCTCGGCGCCAAAAGCGAATGGGATGCTCGTGCTGGCGTCATCTTCGCCGGTTTTCTTGGAATCTTTCTCACTCTGGCTGTCTGCTTTCCGGGCGTGATCGCATACCGGCTCTTCCCCGATCTTGCCAATCCCGATCAGGCATATCCTCGGGTCGTAAGTCGTCTGATCGGCCCGCTCGGCTTCGGGATAAGAGGACTGATCTTTGCCGCTCTGATCGGCGCGATCATGTCCACCATTGATTCTCTGGTCAACTCGTGCTCGACAGTGCTGACCATCGATTTTTACCAACGCTTATGGAAGCCATCCGCTACTGAGCGGGAAATGATTAGCATCGGCCGTTATACGGCCGCAGCGGTCCTGATACTGGGCGTCGCATGGACTCCCGTCGTCGGACGATGGGAAACGCTGTTCGGCTATTTTCAGGAATGTTGGTTCTTTATGGCTGTACCCATCGTCGTCGTGTTTGTTTCGGCCTTGCTGTGGCCTCGTTCTAATAACTTCTCCGCTACTGCTACTCTGCTGCTATGCATTCCGATGACTTTGTTGCCAGCCATACTGAAAATGCTGAACGTCGAGGTCAACTCGTTCGTCTTGGCGGGTATCCTCTTGATCCCTGTTGTCGCATTCCACGTGGCAACCAGTTACATGCGAGCTGCCCCTGAACAGACCAGGGTAAGTCAATGGATATGGAAGCGAAACATGCTTTTTCTACCGACTGAAGAGAGTACCCGGAATCCATGGTATAAGAACCTTTTGCTCTGGTGGAGTTTTGTCATGGCCGCCTATATTGCCATCTACATCGTCTTTTGGTAACCAGTATGGTGTCTGGTTACTTTTGAAAAGGCCACTTCCCTCCAGCATCAAATGACGGAACTCTTCGAATAATGGCCCCATTTTCATGAACTTTAGGATGCCAAAACTCTTTAAAAAAGCCACCTCTTCCAAGAGATAAAAAACACCCTGATTTCCAGGTGACATTATGTTTCCATTTTGTCACCACAAATGTTAATTTTGCCTATATATCGAGTCCTAAAAAACACCTATTTTTTATGAAAATACAAAGATTTAAAATTTTTAACGGATTAAGTATACGGATGCAATCCTGTTCGGCACAAGGATTGCATAGTGCTTTATCGGGATAGAATTGCTCGAAAACTTTTTTTCAAACTACCCATTTTAAACTTGCGCGCTGTTCACACTCCTGCTTAAATGCCTTTTATGAGCAAAAAAAGGCATAAGATAAAGGAAAGCGAACTTCAAGGCTTCAAATATTTCAAAGCTATCTCAGGGATATTGGAGCGCTTACATCAAGCCGGTTGTCAACGTGACCGAGCCGGTAACCGAAAGCTGCACATGGATCAATACATGTCCCTGCTTCTTCTGTACATGTTCAATCCGATCTGCACATCACTTCGGGCCGTTCAACAAGCCAGCCAACTCAAAAAGGTTCAACGCAAGTTAGGATGCCCCCGTG
>SMTZ1_10005354_pt1 | contig 12895 bp, 14 predicted proteins | sample DeeMarSWOR136_30_FD_25667 | JGI IMG/M metagenome (IMG submission 25667) | reverse complement strand
GATGGGGATGGGATGCCTGACGGATGGGAAGTCGATAGGGAGTTGAACCCGTTAGACGCCTCGGATGCTTCGAAAGACGCTGATGGTGACGGCTTAACCAACCTGCAGGAGTACGAGGAGGGCACTGATCCGAAAAACCCGGACACCGATGGGGACGGGTATGACGATAAAACAGAAATCGACAAAGGTAAAGATCCCTTGAACCCGGAAGACCATCCTGATATATTGGAGGACCTGATGGGATGGTGGTGGCTGATACTGCTGTTGTTGATACTGCTTGGATTCGTGTCATATATTCTACTCTCCCGTAAACCGGGACCCAAAGTTTATAAAGGGAGGGCAACGATAACAAAAAATAAGATCGGGGATAAAGTAACGCTTGTGGTGAGAAACGCATCAGATAAAGTTCTGAGAAATGTCAGGGCTATAGATGTGATTCCCGAGGGCAGCGAGATAGATATCAAGACGGTGCCTGACTTCGGGGTTGAGTTAAGAAACAACAGGATTATGTGGGACATCAAGGTGCTGAACCCGGATGAAGGAAAGACCCTGGTGTATTCCATCAAGGGAGCAGATCCGCTCCTGCCTGCAAGAGTCACCTGGGACGGAGAATACGCTCTGTCAAAATAATTTTATTTTCTTGGTTTTTAGTCAATCCATTAACCAAAAAAAGCAGGTGTTTGATAGATGCAATAACTAAAATGACATCCAAAAATATAATGGTTCCGGCTTATTTACTGCTGGCTTTACTTAAATCATCTGAAAAAAACTTATAATAAACTTTAAAAAATCAAAGAATAATGAAAATAACATTGAATGTTTGAATGGCGCGATGGATGGCGAAAAAAAAGATTTCATTGATAAAGATATTATTACTATTGGCCGTCTCCCTGGTAAAGATTTTTGCTTGAAAAACCAGTTTGACATGTATCTATCTTGGATAAAGTTGCTCGCGCATTTCGCCCTGAGTTTCTCAACAGAATAGATGAGACGATCATCTTTAATCCGCTGGGCAGGGAAGAACTTAAAGAAATTGCTAATCTGATGTTAAATGAACTGGAGGAACGGTTAAAACAGAAAGATATCGTGCTTGATGTTTCTGATGATGCAGTAAATGTATTATGCAGTGAAGGTTATGATCCTGCAAATGGAGCAAGACCGCTTAAAAGAGCCATTGAACGATTAATCGCTGAGCCATTAGGTGAAATGATCCTGGAAGGAGAAATAAAGCAGGGAGACAGAGTTTCAGTTGATGCTGACGACAAAAATTTGATTACGTTCAGGAATAATGGATTTGTGAGGAAGAAATGTTCATAGATATTTTTATTAACTTAATTCTAATTACTGGTATTAAATGGAAAAAAATATCTATTTAACGGGTTCCGAGCAGGAGATATTTAATCTGATAAAAAAAGCAGGCGGGAATGTAATAACACTAAAGGATATCGGGGGATTATTTCCTGAAATTCCCGGGGGGAAAATTAATAAGATTTGTTCATCGCTTTCGAAAAAAGGATATTTGTATAGGATAAGAAGGGGGGTCTATATAATTCAACATGAACCATCGCAAAAACCATTGATTTCAAATCCATATAACATTGCTTTACAAATATACCCCGGATATTTAGCGTTCTCATCAGCACTGCGCATCTATGATCTAATTGAATACGAACCATTCACTATATTTATCGCTACAACAGGAAAATCGCGTAAGATAAAATTAGGGGAATATACTTTCAGATACATTTCAATGGGAGATAAGGCGATAGATACAAAATTTTACAAAAATGTTTATGTTTCTTCAAAGACAAAAACATTCTACGATTGCTTTTATAAACCGCAATACAGCGGTGGTTATTCAACAATTGTAAAGGCATTGTATCTGAACGAAGGATGTAACTGGAATAAGTTGAATAAATACTTTGAGAAATTTGCATCTGATGCATTATGCCAGCGGAGCGGTTATATTCTTGAACTTGCGGAAAAAGCGAATATTATAGAAATTCCACAGTTTATAATATCCTATCTAAGATCAAGAATAAGGACAAACACAAGATTACTCCCCGGGAATAAATCTGCCGGAAAATAAATAAAAGAATGGAAAATTTTAGACAACCTTGGCGGTGAAAATATAATTTCAGAATTATTTTAAAATGGATGAAGACATATTAAGAATAATTGCCTTGAAGTCAGGTCTTGGGTTAAAGTATGTGTCAAAGAACGAAAAGATAAATGTGCTGCTTGAACAGATTGATGGAATTTTTGGTGCTGACGCAATTTTAAAAGGGGGCACGGCAGTAAGCAAAATTTATTTTCAGAAGTCGGGGGTTGATAGATTTTCGGAAGATATTGACATTGATTTCATACCTCACAGAAAAATAAATCTGGATGATAGAATATATCTCATAAAGAAAAAAATCAATGGTATTGACGGATTTGAAATTTCCAGACCCCGGCTTATGCATAGAACTATGCGATTTGACATGAGATATATAAATGAATTGGGTGAGAAAGATATTGTCAGAATTGAATTCTATTTGAGCCATGATAAAGCATTATGCGTAAAACTTCCGGAGAAACGGATGCTTTCATCTTCGTTTATGTCCCTGAATCCTGTAATGTTCACATCTTACGCACTTGAAGATTTGATGGCAAGAAAGGTTATTGCGTTATATTCGCGCACGGAAGGCAAGGACATTTATGATGTATATCACTGCTTTAACCTTGAATACGATCACGAAAAATTCATGAAAGCAATGGAGTTAATGCTGGATTTTTATAAAATCGAACCCAATACCTTTATCGGAAATCTTATTGAGAAATTGAGAGATGCGAATAAAGATTACATCTACATCCAAAATTCAACCAGCCATTATATTCCTACGAAACTGAGGCCTGACTGGAGAATTATGATAAGGGAATTAATTGAAAAATTAGAAAAAGAATGGAGTATGTAATATTGTTAGAACCTGAAAAATAGTTTTTTATCGCAATATAAATTATATTGCGAGTTAAAATTTTGCTTTGCAAAATTTTTTTGATTTTTTGACAGTATATTAATCATGATATTTATATTTTTAAAAATATATTAATTAAAACTTTTAAAAAAAGTTTTATCAAAATCAAAAATATAAAATATGGAATTAATTGAGCGGCTTCTTTTGTTTAATCCGTGGTGGGAAAACAAAAGGGTTGATGAAATAGAGGGTTTTAAAGAGAGAACTCTTATGAAAGAGATCCTTAAATACAGGGAAGACAAACAGGCAATTGCAATAGTTGGTTTAAGAAGGGTTGGCAAAACAGTATTGATGAAGCAGGTTATAGGTCATCTGCTTGATGATATTGATGAAAAGAGAATAATGTATTTTTCATTTGATGAATTACTTGGAAAAGAGCCGGAAATTATAGAAAAGGTTATCACGGTATATGAGAATGAAATACTCAAAGATGAGTTAAGAGAGGTCTATATTTTCCTTGATGAAATAAACCCTATAGAGAACTGGCAGGTTATTCTGAAGAGATACTATGATCTTTCAAGAAACATAAAATTTATTGTTTCCGGGTCATCTAGCACAATAAGAAAAACAAAGGAGAGTCTTGCGGGCAGAATATATGAATTTGAACTAAATCCGCTTTCTTTTGAGGAGTTTCTTTATTTGAAGGATATTGAAATAGAGGACATTCTGATACAATCCGGAAAACTGAAAAAAGAATTAAACAATTATTTGTTTTATGGCGGCTTCCCGGAGATCATATCTGAAAAGAATTTTGAGAAAATAAAAAAGTATATATCAAGCATAATAGATAAGATAATATTCCATGATATTCCAAAAATCTATGGTGTTTCAGAACCGGAACTTATGAGGGAAATTCTTTCATTAATTGCAAGAAAGCCGGGTATGATTCTTAAATACCAGAGTATTGCATCAAGTTTAAATGTAAGTTATCAAACAATCTCAAAATATATTGTTTATCTTGAAAGAGCATTCCTTATAAGGAGGGTATATAACCGGCGGGGAAGCCCGATAGCAAGCGCAAGAAAGGCAAAAAAAGCGTATCTGAGTACCTCATCATTAGCAGCAGCGTTCTCGCACAATGAAACGGAACTTATTCGTATCCTGCCGCAGCTTGCCGAAAATGCGGTAGCGGAGCATATTGGGGCAAAATTCTTCTGGAGGAAATATCATGAGATTGATTTTCTGCATAATGATATTCCTATTGAAGTAAAGTACGGGGACAGTATTGATATGGGGGATATAAAGGGCGCATTAGATGCGTCAAAGAATATCAATGCAAAGGAACTTGTCATCGTGACCAAGGATACTGAAAAAATGGAAATTGCAGACGGGCTAAAGATTAATTATATCCCCTTGTGGAAATTTTTGTTAAAATTTGATAGTGGTTGAAAAAAGTGCAGGGTATCTGGTCTATGCGGATATTTTTGGGGTTTAAAGAATATACCCAAATAAATTGCAGGGGATGACCAAACTCAAAAAGACAACATAGACAATACCAGGTTGCTATTTTAATTTTTAAGGGTAATAAATAACTAATAAATAAGATGAACACAGATCAAAATCCTTATCCAAACATTATAGACAATAAACATCAGAAATTAGAGGGTGTTCTAAAGGAACTTTTGACTAAATCTGAATATGCAAAAATCGTTTCCGGATATTTCTATATTGAAGGCTTTAATTTAGTTTCCAGATTTGCACAGGACACTAAGGCAGATATTGTAATTGGAATCAGAACGACTAAAGCGACAAAGGAGGAATTTGAAGAAGAGAAACTTTTAGAGTTAAGTGAAAGACAGAAGAAAATTATTGAATACTTGAAAGAAAACAACAGAATAACAAGAAGTGCTTGCATGCAACTTCTTGATGTATCCAAAGACACGGCTTTAAGAGAATTGTCTAACCTTAAATTAAAAAACATAATTAAACAGGAAGGTGTTGGACGCGGCATTTATTATATGTTAAGATGATGCGACGCAAATGCGACGCAAAATTCCGAAATAATTTCGAAATAAATAAATCAAAAAAATGCTACCAAAAAACTACGAACCAAAGGAAATAGAAAAAAAAGCGGAAGAAAATTCGGGAGGAGAAGCAGATACAAAGCCGTTGTTTATTGATTATGATATTTATTTTAATTTTGATGGGTGATGAACTTTAAAGAATCGCTAAAAAAGGAGAATCCGGGAGAATATAAATCAAAAAAAATCATTATAAAACAAAAAAGAGGGGTTGAAACAATCCAGAAAAATCAACAAAAATGGACCGAGAAAATGCATTAGTCGTATTTCGGGGAAAACAAATTAGAAGAACATGGCAGGATGATGAATGGTATTTTTCAGTAGTTGATGTGGTGGAGGTTTTGACAGACAGCATAAAACCAAGAGATTACTGGTACCGTCTTAAAAAAAGAGAATTAGAATCCAGTGGGATTGAACTGTCGACATTTTGTCGACATTTGAAATTACTTGCACCAGACGGTAAAATGAGGCTTACGGACTGCGCTGATACTGAAAATGTATTCCGCATCATCCAGTCCATTCCTTCGCCAAAAGCCGAGCCATTCAAGAGATGGCTTGCAAGAGTTGGGTATGAAAGAATACAGGAAATAGAAAACCCCGAACTTGCACAGGAGCGGGCAAAAGAGTATTATGAACTCAAAGGTTACCCAAAGGACTGGATTGAAAAACGGCTCAGGGGAATCGCGATTAGACAGGAACTAACGGATGAATGGAACCAAAGAGGTGTTGAAGAAAGAAAAGATTATGCAATCCTTACAAATGAGATTTCTAAAGCAACATTTGATGTGTCAATTCAGGAGCATAAGGGGATAAAGGGTTTAGATGCAAGATTCAAAAACCAGAATTTGAGGGACCACATGACCGATTTAGAATTGATTTTCACAATGCTCGGAGAGGCATCCACCACGGAAATAGCAAGAAGCAAAGATGCAAGGGGTCTTGGGGAAAATGTAGGTGCTGCAAGAAAAGGCGGGAAAATCGCAGGAGATGCAAGGCGAAAATTAGAATACGAATCAGGAAAGAAAGTTGTGAGCAGTGAAAATTATTTAGAAATTACAGGCAAAGTCAGGAAATTAGAGAATAAGAAAAAACACAAGAAATGAACTTTAAAGAATCGCTCGAAAAAGGAGAATCAGATAGGATTGAATTCAAGACATATATTTTGGCGCAAATAGCGGCAAAAATGCGGCAAAAAAATTTAAAATGACCCAAAAATCAGAATACGACCTTGAATTTTTCAAAGAGAACGGATTTGTGAAGAAGAGATGTCCTAAGTGTGAGAGACACTTCTGGACTCAAAGCGATAAAGAAATCTGCGGCGAACCGCCGTGCGACGAATATACATTCATCGGGCGCTCCCTGATGAATAAAAAATTAAATTTACATGAAATGCGGGAAGCATATCTTTCATTTTTTGAAAAACGCGGACACGCGAGAATTGCTCGCTACCCAATTACTGCTCGCTGGCGAGACGACGTCTTTTTTACCCAGGCATCAATTTACGATTTCCAGCCTTGGGTTATAAACCGCACCGTAGAGCCGCCCGCTAACCCCCTGACAATCTCCCAGACCTGTGTAAGGTTCAACGATATTGACAATGTTGGAAAAACAGGCAGGCATTTCACGATGTTTGAGATGATGGCACACCACGCATTCAACACAATGGATAATAAAATTTACTTCAAGGAAAGAACCCTTGAATTATGCAATGATCTGCTTACAAAAGAATTAGGGATTAACGAAGAGGAAATCTCGTACATTGAAGCTGACTGGGCGGGCGGCGGTAACTCAGGACCCTGCTTTGAAACGATGGTAGGGGGTGTTGAACTTGCAACACTTGTTTTTATGATGTATGAAGATACACCCGCCGGGAAGAAACCAATGGAAATGCAGGTTGTTGACACCGGCTATGGACTGGAAAGGCTTGCCTGGATATCGCAGGGGACATCAAGCGCTTATGAAGCGGTCTTTGGAAGTGTCCTCGAAAAACTGAAAAACGAATCGGGGGTTCATACTGCAAGCGACGACAGAATTTTAGGCGAGTATTCGAAGGTCGCGGGGTTTTTGAACGTTGAAACCGAAGGCGATTTAAGGGAACTAAAGAAACAGGTTGCTGACCGCTTAAACATCGCTGTTTCCGAACTCGATAAACATACCTTTCCAATGGAAAATTTGTATGCTATCTGCGACCACACAAGAGCATTGATGTTTATGCTGAATGACGGAGTTGTTCCTTCAAATGTAAAACAAGGATACTTCGCCAGGTTACTTGTGCGAAGAACAATGCGTGCTTTAAAATCCCTCAACTTGAATATCCCGATTTCAGAGATTGTCAATTCGCAGATAAATTATTTTAAAAACGATTTTCCTGATGTTGCTGAAAATAAAGATGAAATTCTAAATTTAGTTGACATCGAAGGGGAAAAATATAAGAGTACAGTTAAGCGGGGCAGGGTGGTTGTGAGACGGGTTGAAGATGAAATAAAGAAAAAAGGGGGTGATAAAATTGAAACTGACGATTTAATTGACCTCTATGACTCGCACGGCTTAATCCCGCTGGTTGTCAAGGACTTCGCATCCCTTGATGTTGAAATCCCCGATGATTTTTATATTAGAGTTGCGGCAAAACACGAAAAAGCAGAGGTTGAAACAGCAGAGAAAATTGAAGTTCCCGGGGATATTGAGGATACTGAGCTTAACTATTACAAAATTGTCGATAAATTCAATGCAAAAATCCAAAATATTGACCGTAAAAATAATTTTATTATCCTGGACAGGACATATTTCTATCCCGAAGGAGGGGGACAGGAAGCAGATACAGGGAAGATGGAAAATCTTGACGTAGTGGATGTCCAGAAAATCAATTCTGTTGTTATTCATAAAATCAAGGGTAAAATTGATTTAAATGAAGGTGATACGGTTGAATGTAAAATTAACTTTAACAGGAGAAAACAGTTAACGCAGAACCATACCGCCACCCACATAATAAACGGTGCATCAAGAAAAGTTCTCGGCAATCATATCTGGCAGAGCGGGGCGCATAAAAGCGAGGACATCGCTCGCCTGGACGTTACACACTACGCATCCCTTACGGATTCCGAGATGGAAGAAATTGAAAGGGCTGCGAACAAAATTATTGCCGAGAACAGAAAGATTGAAATTTTCACGCTCCCGAGAAACGAGGCGGAGCAAAAATACGGCTTCCGGCTGTACCAGGGAGGTGCCGTTCCCGGGAGAGATATAAGGATTGTTGACATAAAGGACTGGGATACCGAGGCATGCGGGGGAACGCACTGCGAGGAAGGCGGCGGCTTTACGGGAAGAACAGGTGATGTTGAGATCATAAAACTGATTCGCTCAAAGAGAATACAGGACGGCGTAATAAGGCTTGAATTCGTTGCGGGGGATGCCGCTAAAAGAAATATAAGAAAGCAGAGGGAATTGTTTGAAAATTCGCTAAAACCACTTGTAAAATTTATAAAAACACAAATCGCAACGCCCTCTGATTCATACCTGGTTACAAGGGGACTTACAGGATCCGCCGACGCCCTCTCCGTTCCATTAGAGCAACTCTCAAAAACAACGGAGCGATTTGTAAATGAATCTGGGAAACTTCGTGCAGAAATAGAAGAACTCGGCGGGGACATCCCGGAATCAAAATTACCCGGGGCAAAAACATTACCAGATGCATGCAAAATCCTTTTTGAAGAATGGAAGGAACTCAATAAACAGGTTGAAAAATTAAAGTCGTCTTTGAAAAATAATGTTTCAGAAAAATTAAAAGAGGAATTCAAAACAGGTAATTTAGTAAAATATATCTCTCACGGGCTTGAAGTAAAGGATGCAATAAGTTTAGCAAAGGAATTTACAAAACCGGAAAATAGAGTTTTAATTTTAATTAATGTTTCGGGCGAAAAAACGAATGTTGTTTGCGCTTCCTCAAATAATAAGATTAATGCAGGGGAGGTTGCACGGGAATTATCAAAGAGATTAGGCGGGGGGGGACACGGCAATGCAAAACTTGGGATGGGCGGCGGAAAAGCGAAAAATGTTGAGAAGACTCTGGAGGGGTTTGAAGTTTGATTGAAACTCAAGGTTTCACTAAAATCCATAGCGGGTTGAACGCAGTGAAACCCGCTCCGCATGGGTCGGGAGCGTGACCCGACGATGAAAAACTTGGAATTGGACGTGGGAAGGCGGATAGTATTGAGGAGGCTCTGGAGGGGTTTGAAATTTGATCTTTTATTTATAAATCCACTAATAATTAACATAACAAAATATCGTAAGATTACAATGGATACAGCAGTAAAAAATGTTATGATAAAAGTTATTCAAGAGCAGCCGGATGATAGTGATTTTGATGAAATACTCGGAGAACTGGCTTTTAATAGAGTGGTCAACCGCGGATTAGCAGATTCTGACGAGGGAAGAATTATTTCTCACAGGGAAATGGGAAAGAGAATAACATCATGGCGGAAATAAACTGGACGGAAGAAGCGGAAGAATGGTTAAAGAAAATTTACGATTATATAGCAGAAGATGATAAAGATGCCGCAATAAAACTTGTTAATTCAATTTATAAAAGAGCAGAAATTCTAAAAGATTTTCCTTTTTTAGGTCAGCGTTTATTGGACTGGTCCGATCGCAACATACGGGTTTTGTTATACGGTCATTACCGCATCGCTTATTATATAAATTGAATAGTAATTGTTTTCTGTAAATAATGAATAATGAGGAAATTTTAAAGAAGATCACGGATAACGGCTTTATGATAACCTCTCACGGCTTTGAAATATTAGCAGGCGGTGAAGTTGATTTGGACGGGGTTATTGATGCGGCGAAGCAAAAGGGGGTATTTTTGATCAGTGATGAATTTTTAAATGAGTTTGTAACGAAGGAAAAGCCGGTAAAAAAGGAAAAGCCGGTAAAAATTGAGAAAGGTAAAAAGATATTAGCGAAAGAAATTGCTTCGGAGTTGAAAATCGACGACAGATTTGACATTACCAATAAATCCACCTGCGAAGGCGTACTTGAGAATTTTGTCGAATACTTCAATCAAAAATATGATTCACTAAAAGAAATTTTAAGGCAGCGTGAAAATTTAAGGGGGGCAATCCCCGTTGAGCATGCAAGAAAGATTGAGGGGAAAGTGGAGATGATAGTCATGGTTAACGACAAAAGAGAAAGCGGTAAGGGCTATAGATTCCTTGACGTTGAGGATCCGAGCGACTCCTGCACGGCGTTAATATCACTGAATAATAAAGAGTTGATTAAAGCATACAATAATGTATTGGTGGATGAGGTTATAGGCTTAGTGGGCAGGTTTAGAAAGAGCAGGGGCGGGATCCTGTTCATCGTGGATGAGATTTTGCAGCCGGATGTGCCCTTTGACCATAAACCCGCCCGGGCGGAAGAGCCTGTGAATGCAGCATTTCTTTCCGACCTTCATGTGGGAAGTTATCTGTTCCTGGAAAAGGAATTCCAGAATTTCCTGGATTGGATAAATTTAAAAAACTCTCATCGCAGAGAAGTTGCTGAAAGGATTAAATACATATTGATATCCGGGGATTTAGTGGACGGGATAGGGATCTACCCCACCCAGGAAGAAGAACTCCTGCTGCCGGATATCTACAAGCAGTATGACTTTCTTGCAAAATTAATGGAGCAGATTCCGGATTATATAGAGGTGGTAATGACCCCTGGAAACCACGATGCTGTGAGAAGAGCGGAGCCGCAGCCTGCAATTGCTAGGGATATTTGCGCCCCGCTATATGAACTTGGCAATGTTCACGTCCTGGGAAATCCAGCGATGATCTCCACCCATGGAGTGAGAACCCTTATATATCACGGCGATTCAATGGATGGAATGATCGGCAGTTTAAAGGGCTTGAATTACTCTTCTCCCGAGAAAGCAATGATCGAATATCTGAAAAGGAGACACCTTTCGCCTCTTTACAATGATATTGCACCGGAAAGCAAGGATTATATGGCGATAAGGGAGGTGCCCGATATTTTTCACTGCGGCCATGTCCATGCCAACGGTTATGCGATCCATAGAGGAGTTCATGTTATAAACTCGGGAACTTTCCAGGGGAGAACAAAATATCAGGAAATGCTGGGCCACGTGCCGACTCCAGCCAGAGTTCCGATCATGGACCTAAGCAACCATGAAGTTGCGATCCTTCACTTCGGAGAAGATTGATTTCCTTTAGCCATCTCCTCAAGTTTATCAACCGCGCTCTCGACCCCGCTTGCGATCAACAGATCGCTCTCAAGTATCCTGGTGCTTTCATTAGGATCGTAAATCCATCTCCTCCCCCTTCTGATCGCCCTGATATAGCAGCCAACAGTTGTCTTCATTTCTAATTCGCCGAGTGTTTTGGAAATCAACCTTGAGCCTGTTCCAACCCTTGTTTTAACCACCTGCTCTTCTGTCTCATCCAGTATACTCTGATAGATCGGGTGATCGCCTATCCCCCTGACCACAACATTGGTGATGTTTTCTGCCGCATCCGCTATATCTTCAGTGGCAAGCGCAACCCTGAGTATGCCGCTTAAATCCGCAGCCCCCTCGGGGGTCTTCGCGGCTAACATTAACATGCTCATGATCTCGTATTCCAGCTCATCCATCCTTCTCTCCAGCTCCCTGACCTCCTCGGCTATGGCCTTGGAATTTGTTAAAAGAGCAGAATACGCCAGATCAACCATTAATTCAGACGTATCCTTCATCTCTATAAGAATGTCCTTGACATTCCTGTGTTTCGATATCGCCTCGTCAACCAGTTCATCAACCTCTCTTTGCTCAATTTCAGGCATTTTATTCTTTTTTTATAATTAATAGTGAATAAAAATAAATATGGATGTTGTTGGATTCGGGGCGCTGAATTATGACCGGCTTTACAATGTGGAAAAGATCGCTGCACCTGGTGAGGAAGTTGCGGTTAAAGAAGCATGGGAGTCTCCCGGGGGCTCGGCTGCAAATACAATTTTCGGTTTAGCAAGATTGGGATTTAAAACGGGGTTCATCGGCTGTGTGGGGGACGACAATTTCGGGAGGGTTATATTGGATAATTTTTCAGGCGAGGGCGTTGATATTTCCAGTATAAAAATCTCGGGCGGAAAAACAGGGACAGCGATTTCGCTTATAGATAAAAGCGGGGAGAGAACACTTTATGTTTACTCCGGAGCCAACGATGAACTTTCTGCAGGGGATGTTTCCCTGGATTATGTGACGGATGCCAAATTTCTGCATCTGACGTCGATGGTCAATGAAAAGCAGTTTGAACTGCAAAAGCAGTTGGTTGAAAAAATAGAGGGGGTGAAGGTGAGTTTTGCCCCGGGCGAATTCTACGCTGAAAAGGGTTTAGATAACTTAAAGCCAATAATAGAGCGAAGTTACGTCATGTTTCTGAACAGAAGGGAAATTGAAATGCTTACCGGTCGTGATTATAGTGAAGGCAGCAGGGAATTTATAGATGCAGGCGTTGAGGTTGTAGCGGTGACCCTGGGCAAAGACGGTTGTTTTGTCTCAAGCGAAAAAGATAGTTATCTGGTTAATGCGGAGAGAAGGAACGTTGTCGACGCCACCGGGGCAGGAGATGCTTTTGCCTGCGGGTTTTTAAGCGGGCTGTTAACCTCCAAGCCTCTTCATGAATGCGGGAAACTGGGGAATGCTGCGGCGGGGGGATGTATAGAGAAATTTGGCGCAAGGGCGGGATTGCAGGATAAATTAAAAGGATAGGTCATTCAATCAAGGGCAGGGTAAAGGTAAACTTACTCCCCGTGCCCAATTTACTTTCAACCCATATCTTCCCGTGATGCGCCTCAATTATATTCTTGCATATCGATAACCCCAAA